>Ga0163163_10000292_pt1 | contig 49838 bp, 45 predicted proteins | sample S65metaG_FD_119766 | JGI IMG/M metagenome (GOLD analysis project Ga0163163, IMG submission 119766) | Switchgrass rhizosphere microbial communities from Kellogg Biological Station, Michigan, USA - S6-5 metaG | ecosystem: Host-associated > Plants > Roots > Rhizosphere > Soil | place: USA... | reverse complement strand
CGTCACAGGTCAGGATCAAGGTCGGATCGGCGGTGAACGGATCCATCACGGCGCTCGCCGCATCCGGCATCAGCACCATGTCCGAATCGTTGATGCCCTTCCACCCGGTGATCGAGGAGCCGTCGAACATCTTGCCGTCTTCGAAGATCGAAGCGTCGACGGCATGCGCCGGAAACGTGACGTGATGCTGCTTGCCGAGCATGTCGGCGAAGCGCAGGTCGACGAACTCGACCTTGTTTTCCTTGATCAGATCAAAAACGTCTTTCGCGGCCATTCGTGCGGAACTCCCAATAAGGTTGGTGTTCCGCTAGAGCAAGGCCGATGCCAATCGGATAATTATTTTCTATATCAGTAACTTATGCCGATCGTACCATGCAAAGATCAGGCCATACGCACCGTTATGGACATAGGTTGGACCAGCCAAGCACCAATGTGGTGCTTCATTCCCGGTCGATGCCGGCTTCATCGTTGAAGTCGCCAATGCCTTCGACCAGGGTGGTGACCGCCTCGCGCTCCACCGGCGTCAGATGCGGATTCCACACGTCGAGCAGCATCACCACGCGCGTGCTGTTGCTGCGATTCCACGCTTCGTGTTCGAAGGTATCGTCGAACGAGAAGCACTCGCCCTCGCGCCAGACGCGTTCCTCGCCACCGACGCTGATCGCGCAGTTGTCCGGCACGATCAGCGGAAAATGCGTGACCAGGCGCGTGTTGGTCACTCCGCGATGCTTCAGGATGTGCGTCCCGGGCGTGAGCACCGAAAAACACACTTCGGGGCCATGCTCGCGTATGCGGCACAGCGATGGCACAGCGTCGAGCGCGGCGCTCGTGCGCGGGCAACGCTCGTGATGCTCGGCATAGCGCTCGCCATGACGGTAGAAGAAATAGGCATCCCACACCGGCTTCTCGATGCCGCCGAGATAGCCGCGTACATCTTCGGGCTTGTGGGATTTCAGGAATGGCTCAATGCCCTGCGGCGCGGCCAGGACTTCGCCAAGTTCCTCGCGGATCGCGGTAAATTGCGCTTCCAAAGCCGCGTACCACGGAAACAGGTCGCGGTCGAAATACGTCGTTGCCGGCAAGCCGGGGACGTAGAGGAATTTCGGCCGTTGGCGCGGATCCGGATAGTTCGCCGGCAACTCGCCGAGATAGATACGCAGGCCGTCGGCGATGCGGCGCAATGCGTCCTCGCCGTGCTGCGCGCGTAGCGGCGCGAGCAGCGCCTCGAACGCCTGCTTGCGCCCGTGATAGGTATAGCTCATCGCGTGCTTGACCAGCTGTCGCAACGGCGGCGCGGTCGTGTCGTCGCTGAGCCAGCGATTTTGCGACTGCGCCTGCGTAATCGCACCGAAATAGTTCGCCAGCGCGGCCTGATCGCGACCGAGGCGCTCGAGCGCGTGCGCGTAATGCAGGCGCACCATGAATGCTTTCGGCGCGAGGTCAACCGCGCGGCCGAGCACGCGCTGCGCTTCGTCGAACTTCTCCAGCGCGAGATAGCTCGAACCCAGATTCCACAGCGCTTGTGCATCATTGCCCTGCAGCGCAGCGTCGAGTTTGTCCATCGTCGCGTTCATGCCTGTACCGGGATGCTGGCGCGCACGCGCGTGGCTTCGTCACCGCGACCTGCAAGTTCGAGCAGGGCCGCGAGCGGCGCACGCAACCAATTCGCATCGGGAGCGCGCTCCAGCGCAGTGGTCAGGCACGCCGCAGCGCCGGCGAAATCGCCGAGCTGTTCCAGGCACCAGGCGCAAGCGTTCGCCGCGCCCGGATTTTCCGGTTCGATGCTCCATGCGCGGCGATAGTATTTCAGTGCCGCCACGATTTGGCCCTGCGCACGCGCGACATCGCCGAGGCCGGCATTTGCACCGAAGGTTTGCTCGTTGGCATCGAGCAGGCCGCTGAACACCACGCGCGCCGCTTCGTATTGGCGCTGGCGGACGCGAACCCGTCCCTGATACAACCGCGCTACGGTCAGTTCGGGTTTCAGCCGCAGCACGTTGTAGAACGCGCGCTCGGCGAACGCGAAGTTGCCCAGTGCAAAGAAGGTGCGACCGACGCTGAGCTGGATTGCCGCATCATCGGGCTTGCCTTCGACTGCGCGCGTGAGGAATTTCAGCGCGCGCTCGGCATCGCCGCGGCCCAGGTACAGGTTGCCCAGGCCGAGCAGCAACATCGGATCTTCGTCCTCGGCACGCCGCCCGGTGCGGAAACGGTTTTCCGCCACGTCCAGATCGCCCTTGTGCAGGTGCAGATACCCGAGCACCGCGTGCGCTTCGACCGAGTTTGGATCCAGCGCCAGCGCACGCTCGAAACTGCTGAGCGCTGCCGCTTCATCGCCCGACTGCATCAGCGTACCGCCGAGCGACAGGTGATATTGCGCGCGTTCCGGCGCCAGTTCGATCGCGCGCCGAATCGATGCGGCCGCATCCGCGTCGGCGCCACGCTGGTGTTGCAGCACGCCGAGCAGATGCCAGGCATCGGCATCGTCGGGCGCGGCAGTCAGGTAATCGCGATACGCTTGCGCGGCGGCGTCGAGCTCGCCATCGCGGTGGAATTTCAGGGCTTGTTGCAGATTCATCTCGGACCAGCGTGGCGCAGCGGAATTACGCATTATAAAGCCGCGGGCGCGCCGCGCATTCCTGCTAGGCTATGCGCATGACGGAACTGCAAGATCTGGCGACTCTCGTGCGCGCCGCCACACCGCTGCTCGTCATCGAGACCGCCGAGGAAAACCGCGTCATCGAGACCTTCCGGCACCTCATCGCGCAGGTGCTGCGGCCGCTGTACCGCTGGAGCATCACCGACGGGCTCAAGCGTCTGGACATGGCGGATACCGAAGCGCCTGACGCCGATGCCGTGGACGTGGCGCCGGACGCCAGCGCGACGCTGCTTGCGATCAAGCGCACGGCCGACCCGGGCATCTACCTGCTGCTCGATTTCCAGCCGTATCTGCGCTATTCGATGACGCTGCGCCTGTTGCGAGAGATCTGCCAGCGCCAGGAGTGCGCCGCGCACACGCTGGTGCTGATCAGCCCCAAATTCGAGCTGCCCGATGAGCTGGAACCGAGCGTCACGCGTTTCAGCTTGAGCCTGCCCGATGCGCAAGCGCTCGCCCAACTCGTGCGCGAGGAAGCTTTCGCCTATTCGCGCGAGAACGGCGGCAAGCGCGTCGACATCGATGCCGACGCGGCGCGGGCGATCGTGCGCAACTTGCGCGGCTTGAGCCTCGATGATGCGCGCCGCATCGTGCGCAAGCTCATCTACTACGATGGCGCGCTGACGCAGAACGACGTCGCCGCGCTCGCGAAAGCGAAGTTCGAGCTGCTCAACAAGGATGGCCTGCTGCACTTCGAATACGAAACCGCACGCTTCGCCGATGTCGCCGGTTTGAAACACTTGAAGCTGTGGGTCGAACAGCGCCGCGCGGCATTTCTGGGCTTGAAGAGTGCCGCCGGGCTCGATCCGCCGAAAGGCCTGCTGTTGCTCGGCGTGCAAGGCTGCGGCAAGAGCCTCGCCGCGAAAGCGGTGGCCGGCGGTTTCGGCGTACCACTCGTGCGCCTGGATTTCGGCACGTTGTACAACAAATACCACGGCGAAACCGAACGCAACCTGCGCGAATCGCTCAAGCACGCCGAACAACTGGCACCATGCGTGCTGTGGGTGGATGAAATCGAGAAGGGCCTGGCCGGCGGCAACAACGACGACGGCGTCTCGCGCCGCGTGCTCGGTTATCTGCTGACCTGGATGGCGGAGCGGCGCGAGAGTGTGTTCCTCATGGCCACGGCAAACCAGGTCCACGATCTGCCGGCCGAGCTGCTGCGCAAGGGTCGCTTCGACGAGATCTTCTTCGTCGATCTGCCCGAGACCACGTCGCGCCTCGAGATATTCGCGATCCATTTGCGCAAGCGCAAACTCAATCCGGATAATTTCGACCTGAGCGCGCTGGCCGCCGCGGCGAGCGGTTTTTCCGGCGCCGAGATCGAACAGGCGATCGTCTCGGCGCTATACGCGGCGAACGCCGAAAACACAGCCATCGCGCAAACCCACGTGCTGCGCGCGTTGCGCGATACGCGGCCGCTGTCGGTGCTGATGGCCGAACAGGTCTCGGCGCTGCGCGCATGGGCGAAGGAAAGAACGGTCTCCGCAGATTAGTCCTGTGTTTACGGACTTTCGAAACCGTCCTGAAACAGCGGATCGTAATAGCGACAGCCGTTATCGTCGCAGAGCACGGCCGCGGACGCGTCGGTCGAAAAACTCTTGGAACCGGAAGCACCATCGAGCACATCGCCGCCGCTCAGACTGGCAGAGGTCGGACTGCTAACGCTCGTGCCGGTGCCGCAGACCAACCGGAACGGCATCGTATTCGTGAAACCTGCCGTCGCGAGATCGATCCAGTTCACTTGCCAGTCGATGAAGTAGTCCCCGGTGCCACCCAAGGTCGAACCGGCCAGCGAGTAACTCCAGTTGGTGGTCGCATCGGACAATGTGACCGGCACTTCGGCGGGATCAGTAATGTCGTCCGGCAGCGCGGTCGACGTGTTCTCGTAGAGAATGACGGTATTCGGTACCTGGGTGCCGTCGAGGCCACTGAGCAATTCGAACGTCTGCGCTTCCTGATCGATGTCGAGCAGGCATGCCCAGAGCCCGGCATACAAGCGGTTTACGCCGCCACTATGGTACGGCGACCCGGCCACGCGCATGCGAAAATACAGGTAATCGACATCGCTGGACACGAAGACGGCGGGCGCCGCGGCCTTGTCGCCGACCATGTCGAGATATGGCGCATACGGCGGATCGCCGTCGAGCGGATCGTCGATCACGACGCCTTGTTGGGTCAGCGGCAACCAACCACCGCCTGGAAGCGGACCGTTCTGCGCATGTGCCGCCGCACCGATGGCGGCGAACATGAGCCCACAACACCTCATGCGCGTCGACATGCTATTTGGAAGCATCCACATGAAAACTGCCCCGAACGAAAACGGGCGCCATAATACTTCAGCCGCTGGTCGCTCGCTGCAGGCGCTCGACGATGAAGTCCTCTGCCCAGCTGCGCAGCCGCCAGTCGCTGATAAAACCGCAATGACCGCCGTGCTCGGCAATCACCAGTTCCGTGGCTGGCGCGAGTTTGAGTGCGCGAAAGTCGGCAATCGGAATCACCGGGTCGTCAGCGGCGGTCAGGATCGTCGCCGGAATCGATAACGCCTGCAGCGTGTCGCCTGCGATCGAATAACCGTTCAGATAATTCTCGAGCGAGCCGAAATCGGTGTGCCGCCGCACCAGATCGCGCGTCAGCGTGCGCAGGTTGCCGTTCATTTCTGCAGGCGTGAACAACTCCAATTGCGGAAACAACGCCTGTTTGCGCTTGAGCGAGCCGCGCCATTTGCGCAGGAAATAGTGTTCATAGAACCAGGGCGACGCTTCGATCGCGCCGAGCGTCGCCTGCGGACTTATCGCCGGACAAACCGCAAACGCCCAGGCCAACGGAATGCCCGCGGCAGAAGCACGCAATGCCACGCGCAGCGCGAAGTTGCCGCCGAGTGAAAACCCGCCGATGACGAGCGGGCGTTCGCCGAAGCGACGCGCCACTTCCGCCACCGCGCCGACCACTTCGTCGATGCGGCACGAATGAAAGATTTCGCGATTCAGATGGTGCGTATCGCCGTGGTCACGGAAGTTCAGGCGAAATATGTCGCAGCCTTCGGCGAGCAGGCGCGCGGCCGTGTGGCCCATGTAAGTCGACTGCGCACTGCCTTCCCAGCCATGCAGCAGCACGACCAGCGCGCGCGCTTTTGCCCGTACGTGCTGGCGCGCATGAAAACCCTGCAAGCGTACGCCGTCGCCGCAGTCGAGAATGTGCTCGACAGAAGCTTCCTCGAGCGCACTGCGTTGCCGACGCAGCAGCGCGCGGCGCAAAAAACTGGAAGCCAGAATCGACTGCACGTGCGGATTGCGCAATCCGCGCGGCGGCAGAAATTCGGCTGCTCGCTTCATTGAGCCTCGATGCCGAGCGCTTGCGCGATGCTGGCGCGCGCGGCTTCGGCGGTCTGGCGGCGACCGTCGTCGCTGAGCGGCACCGGGTCGAGAAAGTGTACGCTCGCCTCGAACGACGGTCCTCCGAGCAGGCGCAGGAAATTAGCGCCGAAACTTTCCTTCGGGCCGAATGGCACGCTCAAGTCCATTTTTCCATTTTTTCCGTAGCACAACGCGACCGGCTGCACCGGCACTGCAGCATCCGCGGCGACCTGAAAAATTCGCGCATGAAACGTACGCACGCGCTCACCGGAACCGGTGCCGCCTTCCGGAAACACGCCAACTGGGACGCCTTGGTTCAGACGCGCGACGACGCGCTCCATTACCGCACCGAGCGAATGCGCGCTGCCGCGCTGGTGATAAATCGTGCCGGCTCGCGTCGCCAGCCAGCCAACCAGCGGCCAACGCGCGATCTCCGCCTTGGCGACGAACGCCATGATGCACTGGCTGTGCAACAGCGTGATATCCAGCCACGACACGTGATTAGCCACGAACAGTACCGCCCCGGGCAGCGGAGTGCCGATGCGGCGCAAATGAAAGCCGAATACCCCCATCAGCGCGCCAGACCACCAGCGCTGCAGCCAGTGATCCAGCCGCTCGCCGCCCACGCGCAGGCGCGGCGCCAATGGATTGAACGCAGCCAGCGCAAGCGGGAACGTGATCAACACGAGCAGCAACAGCAGCGGCACGCGCCACAGATAGCGCAGCGGACGCAGCCAGTCGCGGCTTGTGCTTACAGCGGAGGATTCGACCGTCGAGTGCATCGCCCGATGTTAGCCAGCACCGCGGCGCGCTGCAATGCAGCACGTCTCAAAGCGGCGGTTAAGTCCGGCTTGCACAAACGTAAATTTTCAAGGATTCGCGGCCGGCTCAGCCTGCGTACGCGCCGAACACCTCCGCAGCTTCGCGCAAATCATCGATGTGCTGTTCCCACCAGCGCGGTTCGGCGGCGAACGGAAATGCGCGCGGAAACGCCGGATCGTCCCAACGCTGCGCGATCCAGCCGGCGTAGTGGATCTGGCGCATCAGACGCAACGGCTCGATCAGCGCGACTTCGCGGCGATCGAAATCGCGAAATTCGGCGTAGCCTTCGAGCAGCGCGTCGAGCGCGCGTTCATTGCCGCCCAGCATCCACAAATCCTGTACGGCTGGCCCCGTGCGCGCATCGTCGAGATCGACGAAGTGCGGCCCGGAATCGGTCCACAACACATTGCCAGCGTGGCAGTCGCCATGCAGGCGCAGCGACTGCACATTGCCGACGGCCGCGAAGCGCGCCGCGATCAGCGCATCGATGGCTTCGATTGCACGCGTGTAACGCTCGTGCTGTGCGGGCGGCAACAGGTCCGAGACAAGCACTGCGCGCGCCGGAGCCGCGATCAGCGTAGCGCGATCGATGGCACCGCGCGCCTGAAAGCGGCCACGCCCACCGACGCCATGCAGACGCGCGAGCAAGCGCCCCATCCAGGCGAGGTTCGAGGCCGATTCCAGTTCCGGTGCGCGCCCGCCGCAGCGCGGGTAGAGCGCGAAGCGAAATCCGTCGTGATGCAGCAAAGTGGAATTGTGGAATCGCAGCGGCGCGACGACCGGCAGCTCGGCGTCAGCCAATTCCTGCGCGAATGCGTGTTCCTCTGCGATCGCTGCATCGCTCCAACGCCCGCCGCGGTAGAACTTGGCGACCAGTGGCGCCGCGTCTTCGACGCCGACCTGGTAGACCCGGTTCTCGAAACTGTTGAGCGCGAGCAGGCGCCCATCGGTATACACACCGGCCGACTCGACAGCCGCGAGCACGGCATCGGGCGAGAGCCGCGCATACGGCGTGGCGTCCAATGTCTTCAGCTCGCGACCGCCTGCGCCGGGACCACGGCCAAGGTCAGCCTCGAGATGCAGACGAGCTTGCTTCGTTCGTCTTCGATGCGGATTTCCCACACCTGCGTGCTGCGGCCCAGGTGCAGCGGCCGCGCGGTGCCGGTGACAAGACCGGACTTCACGCCGCGCACGTGATTCGCGTTGATATCAAGACCGACCGCGGCTTCCACGGCGGGGTCGAGCGTGAGCATCCCCGCCAGACTGCCGAGCGTCTCGGCGAGCGCAACCGATGCACCGCCGTGCAGCAAGCCGTAAGGCTGGTGCGTGCGCGCGTCGACCGGCAGCGTGCCGCGCACGTAGTCGTCGCCGATCTCGGTGATGCGCAGCCCCAGCGTTTCGCCGAGCGTGTTGCCGAACATCGCGTTGATGCGATCGATCGCGATTTGTTGTTTCCAGATCGGCATGCGCGAGTCTCCTTGTCAGCCTTTATTTTTTCTTACGCGACTATAGCAAGCGCCGCCCGATCGGCGACAATCACCGCGTGAATTTCACTGTCACCCTGCAGGCCAGCGGCAAGCGCCTCGAAGTCGCCGCCGACGAGACTGTGCTCGACGCCGCGCGCCGTGCCGGGCTCGCACTGCCGTATTCGTGTCTGTCTGGCGTGTGCGGCAGCTGCAAGGCAACATTGATCGCAGGCGACTGCCACTATCCGCACAATCCACCGAACGCGCTGAATGCCGCCGAGGTTGCGCGCCATCAAGTGCTGCTGTGCCAGGCCGTGCCGCGCAGCGATCTGCTCATCGCCGCACGCGAAGTCGCGTCGGTCGCCGACATGCCGCGGCGCGTGCTGGCACTCAAGCTGATCGAAAAATCGCTGCTCGCAGCAGATGTGATGCGGCTCACGCTGCAACCGCCGCGCGGCGAGATGCTCTATCGGCTGCCCGGGCAATATCTGGATGTGCTGCTGCGCGACGGCAAGCGCCGCGCGTTTTCGATCGCGAACGCGCCGCACACCGGCACCTCGATCGAATTGCACGTGCGCCATGTCGCCGGTGGCGATTTCACGCACCACGTGTTCACCGACCTCGCCGTCGGTGCGACGCTGCGCGCGGAAGGTCCGCTCGGCACTTTCGTACCGCGCGAGGATTCCGAACGGCCGATCCTCTTCGTCGCTGGCGGCACCGGCTTCGCGCCGATCAAGGCACTGATCGAGCATTTCCTGCACCTGGGCACGCGCCGCAGCATGTGCCTGTATTGGGGCGCGCGCACGCCGCCGGAGTTGTATCTGCGCGAACTGCCGCAGCGCTGGGCGGCGGAGTGCGCACTGGATTTCATGCCGGTGATCTCCGATGCGGCAGCCGCCGCCGGTGAACGCGCCGGTCTCGTCCACGAAGCCGTGCTCGAAGACCATGCCGAGCTGTCCGCATTCGACGTCTATATGAGCGGGCCGCCAGCACTGATCGACGCCGGCCGGCGCAGCTTCGTTCAGGCCGGGTTGCCGGAGGAGCGGCTCTACTACGATTCGTTCGATTACGCGCCGGACGTGCTGGCGCAAATTCTCAACGCGCGCGCGGGGATTGCCGAAGTATGAACACGCATCGATTGCTGGCGATCGTCGCCTTGCTGCTGGTCGTCGCCGCACCGGCCGCGCACGCCCTGCGCTGCGGCAACCGTCTGCTGTCGAGCGGCGACTTCGAATTCCAGGTGCGCGAACGCTGCGGCAATCCATACTGGATCGAGCAGCACTATCAAACCCTCATTGCCGGCGACGACGGCGTTGAAATCGTGCAGCCGGTCGAATACAGCGCGTGGTTCTTCAATTTCGGCGCGAACCGACTGCTCGTGCGGCTGCTGTTCCGCGACGGCCGGCTCGTGCGCGAAGAAACGCTCGACCGTGGCGTCGCCGAACTCGGCTCCGCATGCAGCGCGGCGCGGCTGCGCGAAGGTGTCAGCAGCGGTGAACTCGTCGCCTATTGTGGCGAACCGTCATCGCGCTACGTACAGCCCACGCTTGTTTCGCGCCGCATCAGCGCTGGCCTTTATCGCCAAAGCGACAGCTATCGCGAAGACTGGACGTACGATTTCGGCGGCGACACCGTCTACCTGCTGCATCTGGCGCGCGGACGCGTAGAAGGCGTCGAACTGGTATCCCGCTAACAGCAACTCCGAAAAGCGATTAATGCCCGCCCGGATTTGCCAGCCTCGGCACGCCGTGTTCGGTGCGTTCTTCGCGGATGCTCGCACGCGTGTCCAGCGGCGCGCGCGGACTCTCGGCGAGCGGCTGCGTGGATTCGCCGCGCGCGATGCACAACGCATTGCGGTAACAGGTAGCGGCGTCCTGCGGCGCTTGCTGCGCGTTGCGGCAGTCGCCGAGTGCTTCCCACAGCGACGCATTCGGCGCGAACACGAGGCCGCGCTCGAGGTATTCGCGCGCCTTGCCCCACAATTGGGTTTGCAGACAAAGCCGGCCGAGCGTGAGCAACAGTTCCGGGCTGTCCGGCTGCGCGCTGAGCCAGCTTTCGGCGCGCTGCACGCGCGCGTCGGCATGCGCCGGCCCGAGTTCACCGTAAACGTGGACGAGCCGCTCCGACCAGCTTCTGCGCAAGCCGGATTCGATTTCGTCCATGGCCGCGAGCACCTGGCCAAGCGCGGCGGCGCGCTGCGCGTAAGCAGCAATCGCCTCCGGCGCGCTGCGCTGCGCGCGCGGCAGCTCCGCCCACAAGCGGTTGAGTTGTTCGGCGTCGACGGCATCGGCGAGCGCAGCTCTCAGCACACGCGCTCGCAAACCCTCGATGATTTCCGGCGTCTGCGCCTCACCGCGAGCGAGTACCTCGACTGCTTGCGCTGCGCTGGCGTGATCGTCGCACAGCAGCGCCGCTTCGGCGAGCTGCCGCCACGCCGCAGGCGACAGATTCTTTGCCGCGGCCTGCGGCTTGAGCAACGCGAGCGCTGCGTCGGCTTTGCCGCGTTCGAGCAGGAAACGCGCGCGCAATGTCAGCGCCGCGGCGGGAGCATCCTGCGCCGCCGCGTCGAGCGCCGTTTGCGCGCGTTCGTGCTCGCCGCGCGCATGCGCGGCGCGCGCGGTGGCCAGCATCGCCGGTGCACGCAGTTCGGCGTGATGCGCGGCACGATCCAGTTCACGCAACGCCCGGCGATGATCGCCCTCGGCGAGAGCAGTCAGGCCGGCAGCGACGCGTTCGCGGCCACGCCGACGCCGGCGGCGTGTCCATGAGCGCAGCGGCCAGCGCAACAGCCGCAGCAAGCCGCCGAGCAATCCCCACAGCACCAGCAGCACGATGACCGCGAACACGAGCGTGGTGTCGAGGTGCCAGTTGCCGGCGCGGATCGACACGGCACCCGCATCGAGCGCGAGCCACTGCCAGCCGAACGCCGCCGCGCAGGCGACGATCAGCAGCACCAGCAGCAGCATCCAAGTCTTCACTTGCCGCCACCGGGCGACCCGCCGACTGACCGGCTTTCGCGCAGCGCGTGCGTTGCGCGCAGATTGCGCAGTTCCCTGAGCGCGGCGCCGAGCAGCGCCAGCGGCGGCGGTGCTAGCGCTGCTTTGTTCAACGCATCCAGCTCCGTTGCTGCTGCGCTCACCGTGGCTGCTTGTGCATCGAATGCCGCACCGAATTCCACACGCGCCGATTGCAGCGCGGCGTGATAGCGCGAGTCGTCGCGGGCGAGCGCCGCCACTTCGGCTTCGCGCAAATCGACGAGAAACAATTCGCGCGCCAGATGCGGCGCGTGCAGCGTGGCGCGAGTCTGCGCCGCATCGTCGTGATGGATCTGCACGAACGCGCCGAGCAGGCGCGCCAGCCGCGATTCCGGCTCACGCACGGGCGCAGCGAGCGCGCTGGCCGCCGCCGGCCACTGCAGTGCCTGCTCGCGCAGCTGCGCGAGTTTTAGTATTGCGGTCGCGCCGTCGCTCGTTTGTGCTTCATTGAGCGCGGTGATTTCCGCGGCAATACTCTGACGCACCGTTGCGAATGTCGCGTCCTCGATCTCGCTCAGTGTGACATCGGCCTGGCCATAAGCGGTTTTTGCGGCAGCCGCATCGTGGAACAACGCGTAGCGCGCGCCGCCGAGCGTCAGCAGCAGTTCGGCCTCGTCCAGCAGCAGTGCGTCGTGGCCGGACAGGCGCTTGTCGGCGAGATTGGCGACCGAATCCTCGACGAGCTTGGCGCGCTGATCGAGCCCGAGCAGTTGTTCGCGCATCGACTTGTCGACTTTTTCGCCATCGTCCAGCCGCGCGCGCACCGAGCCGGTCGTGCTGCGCAACTGCGCGACTTCGTGCGTGAGCGCGTCGACTTGTGTGCGCAGTGTATTGGCCTCGTCGCTGCCGGCTTCCCGCGTCAGCCACCAGATCAGAAAGCCCGCGGCGATAACGAGCAACAACGCGCCCAAACGCACCAGTACGCGCAGTTTGCGCGGTGAATCCGGCGCCGGCTGATCCGCCAGCTGATCTGTCATCGGTGCGGTGTCGTCCATGCCGTCATCCTATCCAATTTTTTATGACCATGGATGGTCGGTATGCCGGAAATGCAGGAGCATTTTCCGGCGATGACCATGGATGGTTGGTATGCCGGAAACGCAGGAGCATTTTCCCCACATTCCTGTGGGTCGAAAGTGCATGAGCATTTCTTCGGCGTTTCACAAGCGATGTCGCGCCAGCGCCTGCTGCGCGGTCGCCAGCAAGTCGTGCGGCAGCGGCGAAGCGGCGATGTGTACGTTGCCGAACAAACTGTGCCGTGCCGCTTCCGCCAAGCGCTCGCTGCTGACGATCAGCTCGCCTTCGGCAAGCCTCGCGAACAGCGTTAGCGGCAACTGCGCACGCAAGGCGGCCAGTGTCTGCGCACTCGTCAGCAGTGTCAGCAGCGGCCGCGGCGCCTGTTCCAGCGCGGCGCGCTGGCGTGCGCTCAAGCGTGCGGGCACGCGCCGATAGACGTGGATCTCGCTCAGCCGTGCGCGCCGGCCGCGCAAAGTTTGCGCCAGCAGATCGCGGCCGTCCGGCGCGCCGATCAGCGCCACGCGCCGGCCGCGCAGATTCTGCAACTCCGGCAGCGCGAGCAGCCCCTCGCTGTCTTGCCGCTCGCGCGGAAACAGCACGTTGCGCACACCGCGCCGGGTCAGCGCACGCGCCGTCGCCGCGCCGATCGCGCACACGCGTGTGGCACGCGCAAAGCGCAGCGGACGCAGCGCGACGGCAAACTTCACGGCCGCGGGACTGACGAAGACGACGATGTCGGCGTCGCGCGCCTGCCGCAACGCAGTTTGCGCCGCGACGATATCCGGGGTGCGGCGTAAAGCGATGACGGGCAGCGCAATCACGCTACCGCCGAGCGTGCGGATGCGGCGTTTGAGTGGCGCCGCACTGGCCGCCGGGCGTGTGACGATCACGCTGGCGCCGGCGAGCGGTCCCGCAGGTTCGAGCAGACGTGCCATGGGCGCGAATGCTACTCCTTTCATCGGCTTGATCACGCGAGCTCGCGCCCGCACACTGCCGGCATGACCGCGACTACCGACTTCGAACGCGCGCTGCTCGCCGACATTCCGCTGGCACGTGCGATGCAGCTGCGCGTGCTCGATTACAACGCAGACAATCTGCGGCTCGCCGCGCCGCTGGCACCGAACATCAACGACAAGGGCTGTGCGTTCGGCGGCAGCCTGCTCAGCCTGCTCACGCTCGCCGGCTGGGGCCTGATCGTGCTCAAGCTGCGCGAGTTGAACACGCGCTGCGATGTCTACGTGCAGGACAGCACCGTGAGTTATCTCGCGCCGGTGTGGGAAGATTTCGTTGCCGAGGCGCGGCTGGCTGACGGCGAATCGTGGGACGACTTCGCACGTGCCTTGCAGGCGCGGGGCCGCGCGCGCCTGCGCGTGGCCTGCCGCGTGCCGCTGCCGCCCGGCGCGGACGCCTGCACGATGAATGCGCGTTTCGTCGCGATCCTCGCCCCCTGAACCGGGGTTTTGCGGCAAGATGCGCATATTGAAGCGCCGGAGTACCGCCCATGATCCGTTCCGTTCTGATCTTTCTTGCGCTCAGCCTCGCGGGCTGCACCGAAATGCACCACCAGACCGAAAGCCGCGCGCTCGAGCTCACGCTCAACGCGTATGCGAACGCGATCCGCTGGGGTGACACCCAGCAGATGCTGGCGTTCGTCGATCCGGAAACGCTCAAGACGCATCCGCTGAGCGAACTGGACCTGCAGCGCTTCAAGCAGGTGCGCTTCGTCTCCTACATCGAGCAGCCGGCGATGCCGGCCGGCCCGCACGAAGTGAAGCAGATCGTGAAAATCGCCGTGCTCAATGTCAATACGCAGACCGAACGCGAGATCATTGATCATCAGTTGTGGCGCTACGACGAGGCGACGAAGCACTGGCATATTGCCTCCGGCCTGCCGGACATCACGCAGAAGGAGAGGTAAAAATCTGCTGCACTCGATTTTTCCTCACTCCTTGAACTATGTGTTTTGCGCTCCTGCGCGTGGTAACGCATAATCCGCGCCCTTTGACCGCGCACTGTCATGTCTGAAATCCTGCACCGCCTGCCCGAGTTCTTTTCCCACCACATGTTGCTGGCGATGCTGTTCGTCGTGCTCACGGTGGTGTTGATCGGCAACGAGGTTTCGCGGTTGTTCCGTGGCTACAAGGAATTGACGCCGAACGGGCTGACGCTGCTGATCAATCGGGAAAGTCCACTGCTCGTGGATCTGTCGAGCACGCAGGATTTCGAGCGCGGTCATATTGCCAACGCACGCCACGTGCCGCTGTCGCAATTCGACCCCGAGAACAAGGATCTGGCCAAGGTCAAGGATTTGCCGGTCGCGGTCTACTGCAAGGATGGCAACACCTCGGCGCGCGCCGCGGGGCGTCTGGTCAAGGCCGGTTTCAAGCATATCTATTGGCTCGGCGGCGGCCTCGCCGCATGGCGCGGCGCCGAGCTGCCGACCGTCTCGGGCCGATCCTGATCCGGCCGATTCTGAACGTGCACACGCCGGGCCGGCGTGCGACAATTGAAGATTCTTTCCACTCGATTTATTTCCGGAGTTAGCAATGGCCGACGAAAATCAGGGCAACGGCAGCGCGCAGGGTGCGCAACTGTCGCTGCAGAAGGTCTACCTCAAGGACGCTTCGTTCGAAGTGCCCGGCGCCCCGCAGATTTTCCAGGAGCAGGGCCAGCCGCAGATCCAGCTCAATCTGCAACAACAGGTCGGCGTGCTCTCGGAAAATATCTATGAAGTAGTGCTGACAGTCACCGTTACCTGCAAACTCGCCGAAAAGACCGCCTACCTCGCAGAAGTGCAGCAGGCCGGCGTATTCGGCGTATCCGGTTTCGATATCCAGAATCGCGACGCCGTGCTCGCCACCTATTGCCCGAACGTGCTGTTCCCGTACGCGCGTTCGGCGGTGGCGAACCTGATCCAGGACGGCGGCTTCCCGCCCTTCCTGCTGCAGCCGATCAACTTCGAAGCGCTCTACGCCGAGCAGATGCGCCGCCAGGCTGAAGGCGCGACTCCAAACTCGTAAGGCATGCCGGCGCCGTCCCCGGTTGCAGTTCTCGGCGCGGGTTCCTGGGGCACCGCGCTTGCCGCGGTGCTTGCCCGCAATGGCGTACCAACCACGCTGTGGGGCCGCGATCCGCAAGCAGTCGCGCAGATCGCCGCGACGCGCCGCAATGCCCGCTACCTGCCTGATCTCGAGCTGCCGCCGCAACTCGCACTGAGCGCCGATCTTGGCGCGGCCGTGCGCGGAGCAGCGGCGCTGCTACTGGTCACTCCGAGCCATGCGTTTGCCGAGTTGCTCGAACGCCTCGTGCCGATTCTTCCGGACGGCGCGGGCATTGCCTGGGCAACCAAAGGTTTTGATCCGGGCTCCGGGAAATTTCTGCACGAACTCGTCGCCTCACGCCTACCCGACGCGCCGACCGCAATCGTGACCGGGCCGTCGTTCGCGCGCGAAGTGGCAGCGGGGCTGCCCACGGCCGTGACCGTGCATTCGGCGACGCCGGCGTTCGCGCAGCAAATTGCGCAAATGTTGCATAGTACACATTTTCGCGCGTATACCGGCAACGACATGATTGGCGCCGAGCTCGGCGGCGCGATGAAGAACGTGCTCGCGGTCGCCACCGGCGTCGCCGACGGCATGCAGCTCGGATTGAATGCACGCGCCGGCCTGATCACGCGCGGGCTCAACGAAATGCTGCGCCTGGGCAACGCGCTTGGCGCGCGCGCCGAAACACTGATGGGCCTCGCGGGCTTGGGCGATCTCGTGCTCACCTGCACCGGCGACTTGTCGCGCAACCGCCGGCTCGGGCTTGCGCTCGGTCGCGGCGTGCCGCTGCGCCAAGCCGTCGCCGAAATCGGCCAAGTGGTGGAAAGCGTGGAGACCGCCGACACGATCATGCGCCACGCCCGTCTGCACCACCTCGATCTGCCGATCGCGCATGGCGTGCAGCGCGTGCTGCGCGAGGAAATCACGCCGGCCGAAGGCTTGCGCCAGCTGCTCGCGCGCGAACAGAAAGCGGAATATCCGAACTTGCCGATGCCGGCCTGATCGGCCATTGTCCGATGCAGACGCCCGCGGACACCAAGGCCGATCCAATCGTCAGCGCGCCGCGGTCTGCGCTGGGTCTTCCCGCCAGAAATCCCGCGTGATGATCCGATGCAAAGCGGCCGTGAATTTCTCCGCCTCGGCGTGGGTCAGATGCGACCACTCCGGCAGTTCGAGTCCTTGCAGCTCAGGGTAGTCCTCGAAGTAAATACCCTGCGCGCCGCTTTTCGCGAGGAGCACGTCCCAGGTCTGCGCCCGTGGAAACACCTTGTTCTCCCACTCCAGATACGGTCCCGTGCTAGGCGGACGCACGAACAGCACTTTCACGCCGCGTTCGCGCAATGTGATCACGGCCTTGGCAGCGCGATCGAGTTGCTCCTGCAGCGTCTTCTGCATTTTTTCCGGCGGCGGCACGTCAGCAGACGGCGCTAGGTGATTACGCCAGACGCTGCGCGCGACTTCGCGATAAGGATCGGTCTCCACCTTGCCCCACATATGGGTATTGCGGTCGGCCCCATGTTCGGCAAGCTTGCGCACGGGCCGGCGCTCGTGCAGTCCGGCCCGTTCAGGCCATGCTTGACGCTGAATGACCGTGTCGAGTGCGAAATCGTGGTCGTAGAACGCGAAGAACGGCTCGACGAGATGCATCGATAACCATTGCCCCACACGTTGCGCCGGCGATTCCTTGCGCGCGTAGGTCAACGCCGCGCCGCGGTAGGCGAAACCGCTGAAGAACAACTGTGGGGCGACCCCGACCAGCAGACGTCCGGTGAATTTCGGATCGGCGGCGAGGTCCTCGAGAAACGGCAACGGCGTCGTGCCCTCCAGCGCCAACTGGATTGGGCGCTTGCCGTCGAGTTTCTCCCAGACATCGAGCTGCAGGTCAAAATACATGCGCGAGGAACCGATCGCCACGGTGGCGTCGCCTTCGTCGTTGTCGATACGGCGGCGCTGGATCGCCCAAAGCCCGTCGCTGTTGCGCGTACCTGGCGTCACGCCGAACACGCGCCAGTAATACTCCCAGCCCGCAATCAGCACGGCGAACAACAGCAGCGCGCCAACCGCGATGCGACCCCACGGCTGCACCGGTACTTCGCGCAGCGGCACCGGTTGCGCGACACCGGGGCGATCGGCTGCCGTGACGCGCGCGTAATCGCCACGACCCAGGTAGCGGGTCTGATCCTGGACTGATACTTCGCCGCGCAACATGTCCATGGTCAGAACTGAAAATAGATGAAGGCGTTGCCGGAACCCTGCGCGATTACGATCGCAAACGCGAGCAGACCCCACACGGCACACACGGCAACGGGATGCGCACGCGCAACGACGGACTCCAGCGTGCGCGCGCGCATGAACCAGTGCGTGAGCACGAGCCCGCCGACAATCACCGCCGCCGCGATCAGCGAGAACGAACTCAAGATCGGCTTGGCCGCAGCATTCGTACCGGCCATGCCGCGCAGTACGGTCCAGGCCTTGTCGAATGTCTTGGCGCGGAAAAATACCCAGGTGATATTGACGAGCGCGTAGGTCAGGACGCCGAGCATGACGAACATCAGCGGGCCGGGCTTGTAGTTGGCGAAACGCGAGCGCAGGAAGCGCTCGACGGCTAGATATACACCGTGCAGGCCGCCCCAGACGACGAATGTCCAGCTCGCGCCGTGCCAGAGTCCACCCAGCAGCATCGTGCCCATTAGCGCCGTGTACGTGCGCGCCGGACCGTGCTTGTTGCCGCCGAGCGGAATGTACAGATAATCGCGCAACCACGCCGACAATGTGATGTGCCAGCGTCGCCAGAAATCGGAGAAGCCGACCGCGGCGTACGGAAAACGGAAATTGTCCGGCATCGCGAAACCCAGGCACAGCGCGGCACCGATCGCGGTCGTCGAGTAGCCGGCGAAGTCGCAGAAAATCTGGCCGCTGAACGCAAGCGTCGCCGCCCACGCATCGAGTGCACCCGGCAGCTTGTCGCTGTCGTAGACGCCTTCGGCAATGCTGGCGAGAAAGCTGTCGGCGAGTACGATCTTGTTGAACAGGCCGAGCGTCATCAGCGCCAGCCCGAAACGCAGCTGGTCGGCACTCGCCTTGCGCGGCTGCTCGAACTGCGGCACGAGTTCGGTCGGGCGCATGATCGGGCCGGCGACAAGGTGCGGGAAGAACGTGACGAACAGCGCGTAATCGAGCAGGTTGCGCGCGGGCTCCGCGCGGCGCAGATAGACATCGAGCGTGTACGCCATCGTGGCAAACGTATAAAAAGAAATGCCGACCGGCAGCACGATATCGCTATGCGCCGGTTGGTAAGCCAGCCCTAGCGCATGCATCAGCACAGTGAAATTGTCGAGCAGGAACGTGCCGTACTTGAAATAGCCGAGCATGCCCAGATTGGCAACGACCGACAGCAGCATCCACGCATGTCGCGCGCTTTCGCGCTTGGCCTTGACCAGGCCTTGCGCGGCGTACCAGTCGATGACGGTCGAAACCCACAGCAGGATCACGAACGGCGGATTCCACGCCGCATAGAACAGGTAACTCGCGAGCAGCAAGTTGACCTTCTTCGTCGTCCAGCCCAGCGGCAAGTTGTGCAACACCAGCACACAGGCAAAGAAGACGACAAATGTGAGCGAATTAAAGACCATGGCCCCTCCCGACCGACGATCCGAATCGCTGGCGCCGACTCTACGGCATGGAATTCCCCGCGCGGAGCATGGTCCTTATCACTGCAAATCGCAACTTGAATGCCGAAGCCGACATCAGGCTTCGAAGCTGTAGTCGAATTCGTAGGAATGCGCCCCACCCGGTGCGATGTTGATGCGCATCGAGCCGTTCAGACCGGTCAATTCGCCGTTGCCCGATCCCGGCACGACAATGATGTTCAGATACGGCGCGCCTTGCGTCATCGTCGCATTGTGCTGCAGAGCGAAGCTGCCCTTGCGCCCGTGCAAGCTGCCGCTGACACGTTCGATCGCCACGTAGCCACCCGAGCCGCTGGCGCTGCCGACGCTGAGCATCTCACCTTGGCTGCTCGCCTCGAGGTCGCCGTGGAATTGCTTGTCGATCGAACGACGTCCGAAACCAGGATCATTCTTGTTGTAAGACTCGAGCAAATTGAGCTTGACCTCGAAAGATCCGGCGGCGCGTGTGGTCATGGCGGTTTTCCAAAAACCCCTATTTGAACACGAGACGATAGCGCGCGTCCGTCATGCGTTGGCCGCGTAGCGCAGCCGATGAATGCTGCCGAGCTAAATATCCGGATTGAAGATCAGTGGCGGCTGGGTATGCGCTCGCCAGTAATTACGCGGCGCAAAACCGCTGCGCACCAGCCGCCAGGCGATCATGCGCGTGATCTTGGCGACGTCGCGGAACGGCTTGAAGTGGCTGGCGCGGCGGTCCTCGGCATAACTGGCGGCGATCGGCACCGACAACGTGCGCATGCCGCGATGCGCCGCTTCGATCAGGATCGCACTCTCGAACACGAACCCCTCCTGTTTCATCGCGATTGCCAGTTCCAGTGCCGCGCGCGGGTAATAGCGCTGGCCACTCTGGCTGTCGACGATGCGCTGGCCGCAAGCCCACGACACCCAGAAGTCGGCCTGCTCGTTACCGAAACGGTTCTTGCCGGGCTGGGCATCGCGTTCGAGCAGGCGCGCACCGATGACGATGTGATCCGGATACTGCGCGGCTGCGGCGAGCAGTCGCGGCAAGTCGGCGCCGGCGTGCTGGCCGTCGCCGTCCATCGTCAACACACCGCTCGCGCCGCGTTCGAGCGCGCGCCGGAAGCCGTCCTGCAACGCGCGCGCCTTGCCGAGCGGCTGTTCGTGGCGCAGCGTTTCGACCGGCAGATCGGTGATCGCCGCAGCGGTACCGTCGCTGCTGCCGTCGTCGACGACGATGACATTGCAGCAATAGGCGAGCGCATCGATGACCACGGCGCGGATCGCGCGCTCTTCGTTCAGCGCGGGAATGACGACGAACGCGGTCGTGATCGGCTCGGCAAACACTTCGCTCAAAACGAAATCTCCATTTCCAGTGTCAGTTGTGGGCCTGCGTTGGCGAGCAACGTCGTGGCTTGCCGTCGCGCCAGCGCGGCCAGCAGCAGCAGACTGGCCGCCGCCGGGTTGCCCTGATGATTAGCCTGCAGCAGCGCGGCATCCTGCGCAAGCGGCGCCGCACCGTCGCAGAGACGCAAGCGCAGGCGTGAGCTGGGGTGCGCGGTTACGGGCGCGAGCACGAATGCGACGGCGAAACTACTGCGGCAGGCGATGACGTCCTGCAGCGGACCGACTGCGGCGACGTCGGAGACGACAAGCAGTACGGCTTCATTGCGAGCTATGAGCGCGGTTTCGAGCAGCGCAGCGCCAAACGTCGAATCACCGGCGCTGACTGCGGTCGAAGAACGCATGCAGCCGGTTGCAATCGCCCAGTAGCCGGCCGCCGCGTTGTGCACGGAGTTGTGGAAGCGTGTCGGCGAGATTTCGCCCGGCGCGCGCGCCAGCGTCGCGCACAGGTAATCGTTGACCGGCAGATCGCCGTACGCCGACGCGAACACGTGTGCCAGGTCGCGCGGCTCGCGCAGAGCCATCGCGCAGGCCTGCTGCGCCGCTTCGACCGCGATCAACACCGCTTCCGGCGCACGCCGGCGTTCAGCGGGCGGCAACAGGGTTGGCGCCGGTCGCGACGCCGCCTCCGCCGCAGCTTCCACTTTTCCACAAAGCGCCGCTTGCGCGACATCCCAGCTCGGCCACTGCGGCGACCACACGCCGATGCCGGCGACGCCGATTTCCAGTGTGTTCATGCCGCGACGCCCGCCGCAAACGCAAGGCAGCAGTTGTTGCCGCCGAAACCAAACGAGTTCGACAACGCGATACGCAGGTTGCCTTCACGATTGTCGATTTGAATTTGTGGCCCGCAGACTGGGTCGAGTGTCTGCGTGTTCAGCGTGCCCGGCACGAGGCCGCGTTCGAGGGCGAGCAGGGCGATGTTCGCTTCGACGATCCCGGCCGCGCCGAGCGTGTGGCCGGTCCAGCCCTTGGTCGAACTCGCCAGCGTCGTCGCCGGAAACGCGCGCGCGATCAGCTTCGCTTCGACTTCATCGTTCTGCCGGCTCGCCGTACCGTGCAGATTGATGTAGTCCACTTCATGCGGTTCGAGGCCGGCACGCTCGAGCGCATCGCGCAGCGCGCGTTCCGCGCCCAGTCCCTGCGGATGCGGCGCCGACATGTGATGCGCGTCGGCGGATTCGCCGTAACCGACCAGGCGTGGGGCGGATTTGTCCGCACTGACGTTTTCCAGTAACGCGAAGCCCGCGGCCTCGCCTAGCGACAAGCCGCTGCGCTGCACGTCGAACGGCCGGCACGGCTCGCTCGAGACGAGTTCCAACGAATTGAATCCGTACAACACGCTGCCACACAGGGTATCCACGCCGCCGACGATCGCGGCATCGGCAATGCCGGCGTGCAGCAGGCGTTGCGCACTGGCAAACACTTTCGCGCTCGATGAGCAGGCCGTGGCGATGGTCAGGCACGGACCGCGCACGGCGAGCGCTTGCTGCACGAACGCGCCGAGCGCATGCGCCGCGTGCCCGCGGCGCTGGCGCTGTTCGGCATTGAAATGTCCTTCGTCGAGTTCACGGTACGCGCGCTCGGTCTCGCCTATGCTCGACGTCGACGTACCGACGATCAGCGCGACACGCGTCGCACCGTAACGTTCGATCGCCGCTTGCGCCTGCTCGTGGAAGCCGTCCTGATGCAAACCCAGCCAGGCGAGGCGGTGATTGCGCGATTCCCAAGCGCGCCACGCTGCCTGCAGCGGGGCCTGCTCGATCCCGGCGACGCGACCGATCCAGCACGACAGATCGTTGAAGTCGTTGCGGCGCAATCCGCCCGTGCGCGACGCGAGTGCGGCCGCGAGCGCGTCGCGGCCGCGACCGGCGGCGCAAGTGGCAGTGAAGGCGGTGATGGCGAGCGGCGGGATGCGGGACAAGCTGACTCAGTCGGCGGCGACGGGCGGCGAGTATAGTTTCGCGTAGTCGCGCGCGGCAATGCTAATATTTGTCTCGCGCCGCAGCAGCCCGCCGGCGCGCAATCCAAAGGGAGAATCTGCATGCGGCGTTCGCGTTTCCTGCTGTTGCTGGCGTTACCGGTTGCCTTGTTGCTCATGGCGTTCCATCAGCTGCCGTTAGTCAATCCGCCGCCGATCGCAGTGCCGCAGCGGGCAACGCCGGAGCAGGTCTACAAAGTCATCACCACCGTGCTGGCGCGCTTCGGCTGGGTCGTCGCAGCGGACAAGCCCGGCAACATCGAGGCGACCTACGCGCCACGCGATTTCACCGTGCGCGTAGGCATCAGCTACGACAAGAGCCAGGTGCAGATCCGCTACCTCAACAGCACCAACCTGAAGTATGAGGTGAAGAAGGACGGCACCACCTATATCCACAAGAACTACACCGCGTGGATCAAAAACCTCGTGAACGGCATCAACAGCGAATTCAATCTGCTCTGACGTGAGCGGCGCTGTCTCGCAAGTTGCGATGTTCCTGCACGACCTGCAGGACCGGATCTGCGCCGCGCTCGAGGGAGCCGATGGCGGCGCGCGTTTTATGGAAGAGGCCTGGACGCGGGCCGAAGGTGGCGGCGGGCGCACTCGTGTGCTGAAAAACGGTGCGGTATTCGAACAAGGCGGCGTGAACTTCTCGCAGGTCGAAGGCGACCGCCTGCCGGCGGCCGCAACCGCGCAGCGCCCCGAACTCGCCGGCAGCGCCTGGACGGCACTCGGTGTCTCGTTAGTTCTGCATCCGCGCAATCCCTACGTGCCGACTACGCACTTGAACGTGCGCTACTTCGAAGCGCGCAAGCCGGACGCAAACCCGGTGTGGTGGTTCGGTGGCGGTTTCGACCTCACGCCGTACTATCCATTCGACGAGGACGTCGTGCATTGGCATACGGTCGCGCGCGACCTGTGCGCGCCGTTCGGAGCGGATGTCTACTCGAAGTATAAAAAATGGTGCGACGACTATTTTTATCTGAAGCACCGCAGCGAGACGCGCGGCGTCGGCGGGTTGTTCTTCGATGATCTGAATCACTGGGACTTCGAGCGCTGTTTCGCGTTCCAGCGGGCGGTCGGCAACGGCTTTCTCGACGCCTACCTGCCCATTGTAGAAAAGCGCAAAAATCTGCCATTCGGCGAACGCGAGCGCGAATTCCAGCTCTATCGGCGCGGTCGCTATGTCGAATTCAATCTGGTCTACGACCGCGGCACGCTGTTCGGTCTGCAATCGGGCGGTCGCACCGAATCGATTTTAATGAGCCTGCCGCCGCGCGTGCGCTTCGAATACGGCTACGCACCGGAACCCGGGTCAGCCGAAGCGCGGCTCGCGCAATACCTCAAACCGCGTGATTACTTGAGCTGAGCTTCTCAACCGGGGCATGGAGCGCCGGCATCCGCCCAGGTCTTGAACGCAGCGACAAACTCGGCGTGCGGCACGCTGACCGGCGCGCGGCCAATACCCGGACTCCAGCCCCACAGCACGAGCTGATCCTTGTCGACATGCTCGGTGAGCGCGGCCAGATCCTTGCCGCCGTTGCCCTGCTGGTCCTTCAGGCGCGTGCATAGGTCTTTTGTGGAAAGGTGGATAAATACCATCTTGCGCTCGGGTGGCGGCAAGTGCCAATTCGGCGCGCCCGGGGGCACGTGCTCGCCGTAACTCGCCGGCAAATTCTGCGCGCCATGGCACGCCGCGCACGGCAGCCCCGCGGCGCCCTTGCCATCCGCGCCGCGCTGCACGTTCATCGTGTGCGGCGTGCCGGCGTCGAACTGCAACGGCGCGTTATCGGGAATATGGCAGTTCTGGCAGCGCGGATGCTGCAGCACCTTCTGCACGGTCGCAAACGCGGCGACGCCGGCTGCTTGATCGTTCACAGCCTGAGCGTTCGCAGCCATGAACGCGCCGGCCAGTACAAAGTGTATGAGTCGCATGCAAACCTCCTTTTGACTCGTCTCCAATCGCGCAGACTATGCCATGCGTAACGGCAGCTGGCGCAGCCGCTTGCCGGTCGCCGCGAACACCGCGTTCGCTACAGCGGGCGCGATCGGCGGCAATCCCGGTTCACCGACGCCGCCCATCTTGTCGGTGCTCGGCACCACGTAGACCTCGACCTTCGGCATTTCGTTTAGCCGCAGCGCCGGGTAGTTGTGGAAATTGCTCTGCTCGACTTTGCCGTCCTTGAACGTGATTTCGCCGTGCAGTGCGGCGGACAGACCGTACACGATGCCGGATTGCATCTGCGCTTCGATCGTGAGCGGATTCACGATCGGGCCGCAGTCGATCGCGCAGACCACGCGGTGCACCTTGACCTGTTTTTTCTCGTCGACCGACACTTCGGCGATCTGTGCCACGTAACTGCCGAACGATTGATGCACGGCCATGCCGGCACCATGGCCTTGCGGCAGTGGCTTACCCCAGCCGAATTTCTCGGCAGCAAGATCCAGCGCGCCGCGCTCGCGTGCGTCCGGCGGCAACAATGCGCGGCGATATTCGAGCGGATCCTGCTTCGCCGCAGCGCTGAGCTCATCGATGAAACTTTCGACGACGAACGCGGTGTGCGAATGTCCGACCGAGCGCCACCACAACACCGGAATCGGACTCTTCGGCGAATGCAGGTCGACGCGATGCACCGGAATCGCGGCGAGATACGGCGCGTCGGCCGCGCCTTCGACGGAGGTTTCGTCGATGCCGTTCTTGACCATCATCGGCTCGAACGGCGTGCCGGCAATGATCGACTGGCCGACGATCGTGTGTGCCCACGCCGCCGGTTTGCCGTCCTTGCCCAAACTCGCGCGCAGCCGCGAGAGCCACATCGGCCTGTAGTAACCGCCGTGGATGTCATCTTCGCGCGTCCAGATGACCTTTACGGTTTTACCGGACGCCTTCGCTACTTGCACCGCTTCGGCGACGAAATCGCTGGTCGGCGTTGCGCGCCGGCCGAAACCACCACCAAGAAACAACGTGTGGATGCGCACCTGCTCCGGCTTCAGGCCGAGTATCTTTGCCGTGGTGCCTTGATCCATCGTCTGGAATTGCGTGCCGGTGTAGACATCGCAACCGTCCTTACCGATCTCCACCGTGCAGTTCAGCGGCTCCATCGGCGCATGCGCGAGAAACGGCACTTCATATTCGGCTTCGATGACTGTGGCCGCTTTGAGCGTGGCATCGACATCGCCGGCAGTCTTGGCGACGGTACCGGCGTTGAGCGCGAGCTTGCGATACTCCGCGCGCATTGCGGGCGTCGACAGCGATGCGCCCGCACCCAAATCCCAGTCGAGCACGAGTGCGTCGCGGCCTTGCTTGGCCGCCCAGAAATGTTTCGCCAATACGGCGACGCCGCTCGGCACCTGCACCACATCGACCACGCCGGGAATTGCTTTCGCTTTCGTCGCGTCGAAGGATTTCAACGTACCGCCAAACACCGGCGCGCGCGCGACCACGGCGATCAGCATATGCGGACGCTTCACATCGATACCGAATTCGGCCTTGCCCGAAACCTTGGCCGCACTGTCCAGACGCCGCGTCGGCTTGCCGATCAACGTGAACGCCTGCGGGTCCTTGAGCATCACTTCACCCGGCGACGACAGCTTGTTCGCGGCGTCGGCGAGTTCGCCGTAGCTTGCCTTGTGCCCACCGCCGGCGAGCACGAAGCCTTTGTCGGTATGGCAATCGGCCGCCGGCAAATTCCATTTCTGCGCGGCCGCCTGGATCAACAGCGCGCGCGCCATCGCGCCGGCTTTGCGCAATTGCTCGTAGGATTCCCACGTGCTCGTCGAGCCGCCGGTCATCTGCATGCCGAACGCGGTGTGCGCGTAAGCAGGCGCGGCCGGCGCGTGCTCGGCGTGTACGTTCGCCCAATCGCAATCGAGTTCCTCGGCGAGCACCATCGGCAGCGAGGTCCAGACGCCCTGGCCCATCTCCGAATGCTTGAGCAGGATCGTCACGCTATTGTCCGGCGCGATATGCACGAAGGCATTCGGCGGGATCGGCGCGGGCTTTGCCGCTTCCTGCGGGAACGCGCGACGCACAGCCCCCGGCAGGCAGAACGCGACGACGAGTCCGCTGGAGACGAGCGCGCTGGACTTGAGAAAATCGCGACGCGACACAGTGGCATTGTCTGCATCGGGGAAATGTTCACGCCACATGGTTCACCTCCGCGGCGGTTTCGGCGACGAGCAATTCCGCAGCGCGATGCACGGCAGCGCGAATGCGCTGGTAAGTGCCGCAGCGGCACAAGTTGCCGCTCATCGCCGCATCGATCTCGGCATCGCTCGGCTTCGGTTTCGTAGCGAGCAGTGCCGCGGCGGCCATGACCTGGCCGGACTGGCAGTAGCCGCACTGCACGACATCGGTTTCGATCCAGGCGCGCTGCACGGCGTGGCTGGCGTCGGCGGACAAGCCTTCGATCGTGGTGATTTTCTTGCCAGCGAGTATCGCAGCGGGCGTCACGCACGAGCGCAGCGGCGCGCCGTCCACGTGCACGGTGCAGGCGCCGCATTGGGCCATGCCGCAACCGAACTTGGTGCCGGTGAGACCGATCACGTCGCGCAGCACCCACAGCAGCGGCATGTCGGCGGGGACATCGACATCGTGTTGTTGACCGTTCACATCGAGTTTCATTGGCGTCCTCTCCTGATGTGATGAGCCCGCTTAGCCTACTCCTCGTAAATGCGAACTGCCATTGGCGTTGTGTTACGCAGGCCACACAGCGTGCAGCGGATCCCACTCCACTTCGCGGCGCTTGTGGGCGCGGATGCCGAAGCCGGTCACGGCCAGCGGACTTTCCTCGAGCGGATCCAGCTCGAATGCCTGTTCGATGTCGACTTCGTTGATCGCCGCGGTGATGAATCCGGCAAGGCCGAGTTCGGTCGCGGCGAGGTATTGCGTCTGCGAAATGTGGCCGACGTCGAGGATCAGCGCGCGATACGCCTTGGCGTGATTGCGGTATTTCCAGAAATTGCGCCGGAAGCGGCTGACCGCTATCGCCATGACGTGGGCGTCGACGAAATACGTCTGCGCGGCGACGAAACGACTCGCGAGCGCAGCGGCTTCTTCGGTATTCAGCAGGCGCAGCGGCTCCAGCGCGTGATCGAGCGGATGATAGTGATACAACCCGGGTGCAACGCCGTCGACGTGTTGCACGAGCAGATACGCTTCAGTCGCGTGCAGCCCCCCGGCCGACGGCACGCCTTTTTTCAACAGCGGCACCTCGGGCGCGAAATCCTGCACGGCGCGCGCGCCCCAGGCGCGATAGAGCACCGAGGAGAATTGCTCGCGCGTGAGTGGCTGCGTGCGATCGAAATTGCGGCAGGTGACGCGCCGACCGAGCAGCGCATCGAGCGGCGACGCACCCGCAAGTGGCAGCGCGATGCGCTCCGCCGCGTTCGCGCGCTCGCGCACGAGCGCGGGCGCAGGCCCGAGCTTGGTGAGCAGATCGCCGCCGTCGGCTTCGGCCAGGCCTGCTTGAATTGCCTCGGTATCGACGCCGCGCCAGCGCGAGCCGTAGTGCAGCACAGCCGATGCGCTACGCCAATGCGTGTCGCGCAGCCTGTCATCACGTGCAGCCGCTTTGCTGTCCTGGGCGACGAGCAATTGTTTGTCGAGCAAGCTGTCGAGCGTCGCGCGTGCATGCGTGCGCGCGAGCTCGTCGCAGTCCGTCCATTGCGTAGGCGAGATTGCGCCGAGCAGCGCAGCTTCTTCTGCGGACAATTCCATTTCCGTATCGCGCGGCGGCGCTAGCGCGACCCACTGCAACGTCGAACGCAAGCCATTGCCGCCGGCAGCGACGAGGTCCAGATCAAAATCCAGGCGCTCGCGCGGTTCCAGGGCGACGATCGCGCAGCGGCGGATTTGCATCGGCCAACATCCTGATACGAAAGCGCGCGAGGCTAAGTGCACGAGGCTCGCGAAGCAAGCCTGCCGAGCCCCTTGCGCGCCGCTTTGCGGCGCGTCCGGCTGCACCGCGGCCATACAATTGCGCGGCTTGCCGAATTCAGGAACGCTTCTGGTAGGCTTGTGCTGCGGCCTCGCGACCGGGCTGGCCGCCAATCCACCAAGGGGAAATCCAGATGGCTGACGCTACCGTCTTAAGCAAACCGCATGCCATTACGCTGCTGCAAAAGCTTTCGACCGACGACAAATTTCGCAAGGCCTACGCCGCGAATCCGCGCGATACGTTGCTCGGGCTGGGGGTACCGGAAAACTGTCTCCCGAAGAGCATGGCGCCGCTCACGACTCTGGCTGACAAGAAAGCCTTCGAGGAAGGTTTGACGCAAGTGAAAGCTGACGCAGCCGACTGTCACACATGTCTGATACCGCCCCACGTGCAAATGCGCAAAGGCAAGTGACGACTGTCTACAGCGCAGCTGAAACTGTTTTGAGGCGTGCGGCGACAGCCGGTACCTGTTTCACATCCGGCCATGCTTTGCTGAACTCGTGATGTGCTCGACGTGCCTCGTCTTTCTTGCCGAGCGCAATGTTGAGTTCAGCAAGGCGGAGCAATGCCAGGTCCGTCTGAGCCACGTCAAACGGAATGATCGACTTCACGCCATACTCAGAATATGCGCGGCCACGATGCGTGGCTAACCACTGCGCCTGTTCGATTGCCGCAGCCTTGTCACCGTTTGCCGCATACGCATCGAGCAACGCAAGATGAGTAAGGCACAACTCGCTGCCGTCGAGCGTGGGCTTGAGCAGTTGTATGGCCTCTCCCGGCTTGCCGTCGACGCGTGCAGTCTCAGCTTGGGCGATCACGAGAAGTTTCGTCAGGATCGGATAATTGCCGCTCCGCGGCTCCGACCCAAGTGCCGCCACTACCTTCGTTGAGAACGCGCCGTCACCCTGGTTGGCTGCCAGATACGCAGCCAACAACAGATAGCCCTGGATTTCGGGGCGGTCGAAATCCGAGGCTTTCGCCAAAGCACTGAGCCCTCCATCAACATAGTCGCGCAGATCGTTCTTGTCCTGCGTAGTGCCAGTAAGCGATCTCAGGCTTAGCTCGGTCTCGCGAAACTCAAGCTGTCGTTGCGAGTTGATATTGATTGCTTCCTGGTTGGCCAAAGCCAAGGTTTTCCACGTTGCATCCCAGTCGCCTCGGTCAATGGCTATCGCGGCCTCAGCGGTGCGCGCGCTGATATCGAAACTGGCCACTCCAGCGGCTTTGCCGAGAGCCAATGTCTCATCGGCTTTTTGGAATTGTCTTTGTGCGGCGAAGGCTGTGGCAGGTTCTGCGGTGCGTTTGGTGCCCTGCCCTGCGTTGCCCAGGTCAAAGTAGCGAGTCGCTTCGACATACCTTTCGTTTCCGAGAAACAAGGACCCTTGGACAAATGCAGCCACGGCTGCGTGCGGGTTTCGTGGAGATGATGCAGCCTTCGCTGCCGCAAGCGCTTCGCTGTCATACCGATTACCGAGAAGCCAAGCGAAGTACGCGTAAAGACCTTGCCCCGCAAAATAGTCCGGATACAAGCTGACCAACATCTTCCATCTTTCCAGAGCTTCACGCGGCGAGCCATTAATACTTGCCGACCACGCATCAATGAACAAAGCGTCTCGCGGACCCAAGCGATCGTTTGAGGCCGCTGCAGCCTCAATTTCCTTGACGGCTTCACTGGTCTTGCCTGCTATGAGGAAGGCTCTTACCAAAGCTACGTGTGCCAGCGCAAAATGTGGATCGAGTTTGATCGCTTGCTGGTAAAATCCGAATACGTCGCCGAAACGGCCCTCATCATAAGCGCGCTCCCCGAACGTATACGCTTTCAGCGCATCCAGGTTCTTTGTTGCCACCTTGTCCAGCGGAAGCGATTCCTTCGAGACCGTAGCGAGTGCCTCGCCCAGGCGCACGCGCAATTTCTGCTCGACCGCATCCAGCGAAGGCAGCACCGAATCGGCGCCGCTGCCGTCAGCGGATTCGGTGTACACGGTGGCTTGGGTGTGCGGATCAATTACTTCAGCAGTGAAGCGCACGCGCCCGCCGATCTCGGCGAGCGTCGGCAGAATCAATGCGCGTGCGCCCTCGCGGATTGCCACTTCGCTGCCGACGGTGCGATCGACCGGGGCTTTGGCGTCGCGCTGCATCAGCGCGAGCGTATCGCGCATTTTCAGGTCCGACAGCACGTTGACGTAACGCGATTGCTCCAGGCCGATGCGAAACGCGCTCTGCACCGAATCGTTGAATGTGGCTTCGCCGGTCAGGTTGTTCAGATCGCCGACCACTACCCAGTCGCGATCCGCAAACGCAATCGCGGGCGGACTGCGCAGGACGATGTAGACCGGCACCGCAACGGCGACGATGAGCAAAGTGACCTCCAGCGCCAGCGCGCCCGGCCGCCGCCACCACGGCACTTCGCGGTGCGCCTTGCCGCTGTAGTGCGGCCGCGCCAGTGGAGCGATGCCGGGTTCACCGATTTCGTACACGGTCAGCGAATCGGCTAAACCCTTGAACTGGTAGCGGCCGTGCGCACGCCATTGCGACTGATGCTGCGGAGCGAGTTCTTGTTGCGCGCGCAGTGCAAATGTATACGCCATGCCGGAAAGCAGGATCTGCCCGGGCAATGCCAGACTCATCAGCCGCGCCGCCACCGGCTTGACCAGACCTTCGACTTCCATCGGTTTGGCGCCGCGCGACACGTCGTCGATGCTGTTTTCCCACAGCACGACGTCGCCGACATGGATGCCGATGCGCGCCTGCAGCGGCACGTGTTCGGACTCCTGCACCTCGCGCAGCAGCCGTTGGTAGGCGAGCGCGAACGCGACAGCCTGGACCGGCCGCTCGAACATGACGAGGAAACCGTCGGTCTTGTCGATCTCGCGGCCGGCGTGGGCGTAGAGCAGGTCACGCGTGAGCCGATCGAGCTTGTGCACTAGTTCGGCCGCGCCGCGATCGCCGAACCGTTCGGTCAGCGCCGTGCTGTCGACGAGGTCGCAAACCGCGAGCGTGCGCAACAGCGGTGTCGGCAAGCCGGGTGTGGAACCTCGCTCGACGGAAATCGCGTTCATGTACGCCGCCCTACGCTACATCTTCACGTGCCAGGCGTTGCCGCCCGCGGCTTTGGCGCGATACAGCTCGGCGTCGGCGGCGCTGTACCACGCCGCCCAGTCGCCGTCGTCGGGACAGAGAACTGCACCGATGCTGACCGATGCGATGAGCTTTTCCTGGGGCGCCGGAAACTGCAGCGCGCGAATGCCGGAGACGATGCGTGCGGCCAGCGCTTCGAGTTCAGCAGGTTCGGCAATTTGCGCGAGCAGGGCGAACTCGTCGCCGCCGATGCGGCAGGCGAGGTCACACGGCGCGGCGACACCGCTCACCTCATTTGCGATCGCGCACAGCACGCGGTCGCCCGGCATGTGGCCGAAATCGTCGTTGATCTTCTTGAAATGATCGATGTCGATCAGCAGCAGCCCGAGCTGGGTGCGTTCGACACGATGCTCGGCAAGATGTGCCAGATGCTCGTACAGGCCGCGGCGATTCATGAGGCCGGTGAGTTCGTCGGTGCGCACGAGACGATTCGCCGTCGACAATTCGTTCTGCGAATGATGCAGCGAATCGAGCGTGGCCATCAGGTCTTCATTGCGGCGCTTGAGGAACGCGATCAGCTGCTGCTCGCTGGCGACGAGATACGCGAACGAGCGGCGCATGAACTGGGCGAGCAGTGCCGGTTCGTTTTCCAGCAGATGGTCGAATGCAGGATATTCGACGACGCGCAGGCTGCAGGCGGTATGTGCGATCGCGCCGGCGACACGCAGGTGATTGCCGATGAACAACGCGAGCTCACCGAAGTATTCGCGCGGCCCAAGGATCTTAGTCGGCAGGCCGTCGCCGAAGTCCAGGCGTACTTCGCCGGTCTCGATCACGTACATGTTGTGGCCGAGGTCGCCTTTGCGGAACAGCACTTCGTCGGCGGCAACGCGCCGGCTCGGCCCGGCGCCACGCAGCATCACGAACTCGGCGTCGGAAAGCTGCCGCGGCAGATGCGGTGCATGCGCTTTCGGCGGCAATGTCGCAGCCGCCGTTTCGCTGGCTGACGCCGCGCTGGGAGACACGGTGGACACGTTTTGCCCCTATCCCTGCAACGCCCGCAGTGTAACGTAAGCGCGTGGCTGCGGCACGCCGCGGGAGCGCCGGCGGCCCAAGCGGGTCGCCGGCCGGCGAAACGTTATGCGGCGGCTTTCTTCTCGCTGTGGAACTGCTCTTCCTCGGTCGAACCTTTCAGGGCCACGGTCGAAGCGGTGCTGCCCTGGATCGTCTGCGTAATCGTATCGAAGTAACCGGTGCCGACTTCGCGCTGGTGCTTGACCGCGGTGAAGCCCCGGTCGGCCGCGGCGAACTCCGCTTCCTGCAGTTCCACGAACGCGCTCATCTGCCGACGCGCATAGCCGTGGGCGAGATGGAACATCGAGTAGTTCAGCGCGTGGAAGCCGGCGAGCGTGATGAACTGGAACTTGTAGCCGTAACTGGCGAGTTCCTTCTGAAATTTGGCGATCGTCGCGTCGTCAAGATTTTTCTTCCAGTTGAACGACGGCGAACAGTTATAGGCGAGCAACTTGCCGGGATACTTGCGGTGGATGCCTTCGGCGAACGCGCGCGCGAATTTCAGATCCGGCTTGCCGGTTTCGCACCAGACCAGATCCGCGTATGGCGCGTAGGCGAGGCCGCGGCTGATCGCCTGATCCAGGCCATTACGCGTCTTGTAGAAGCCTTCCACCGTGCGCTCGCCGGTGCAGAACGGCTGGTCGTTCGTATCGATGTCGGAGGTGAGCAGGTCGGCAGCTTCGGCGTCCGTGCGCGCGACCAGCAACGTCGGCACGCCGCACACATCCGCGGCCAGGCGCGCGGCGACGAGCTTGTCGACCGCCTCGCGCGTAGGCACGAGCACCTTGCCGCCCATGTGCCCGCACTTCTTCACGCTGGCGAGCTGATCTTCGAAATGCACGCCGGCGGCGCCGGCCTCGATCATCGCCTTCATCAGTTCGAAGGCATTGAGCACGCCACCGAATCCGGCTTCGGCATCAGCCACGATCGGCTGCAGGAAATCGATGCTGTCGTCGCCCTCGGCATGATTGAGCTGATCAGCGCGCAACAGCGTGTTATTGATGCGCTTGACGACCTGCGGCACGGAATTGGCCGGATACAGCGACTGGTCCGGATACATCTCACCAGCGACATTCGCGTCGGCAGCGACCTGCCAGCCGGAAAGATAGATCGCCTTCAGGCCGGCCTTGACCTGCTGCATCGCCTGATTGCCGGTCAGCGCACCGAGCGCGTTGACGTAGTCCTCGGTCTGCAAGTAACGCCACAGTTTCTCCGCGCCGAGACGTGCCAGCGAATGTTCGATCGGCACGCTGCCGCGCAGTCGTGTCACGTCCTCGGCTTTATAGGGACGCGTCACGCCGTTCCAGCGCGCGTTGTTCTGCCAATCGAGCTTGATCTGTTCTGCGGTCGGGAAAGTGGCTTTCATTGTCGTTACCTCGGGTCAAAAGCGCGGGAGTTATCTACGCCAGCAGCATTCGGTCTTATTCGACTTCTTGTGCATAGCAGCAGACTATGCGCTGGCGTACGTATTTGACAAACTGAATGTTTCAATCTACAAGTTTAACTTCTTCAAATAACCGGCATATATCTGAGCAGGATGGAAAAGTCTGCTCATTTCCGCATTGAACGGATGCCAACCGCGATGGAAAAGCTACCCCGCGAACGCGCGCGCCTCCGCCGCAAACGTCCTGCACCGGGCGCAGCGCCGCGTTTCTACTACAAAGGCAATCGCGTCAAGCAGCTGCGTGCGTTCTGCTACGCGGTGAAGTTCGGCACGGTCGCGCGTGCAGCCGAAGCGTTGTTCCTGTCGGCTTCGTCGGTGAGTCTGCAGCTGTCGGCGCTGGAGAAGGAACTCGGCACGCGCCTGCTTGAACGCACGCGGCCGCGCCTAGCGCTCACGCGCGAAGGCCAGATGCTCTATGACCTCGCGCGCCCGCTGATCGAAGGCGTCGAATCGCTCGATCAGCAATTCCGCACGCAGCGCCAGGGACTCGATGCCGGCGAAGTGACGATCGCTGCCGGCGCATCGACGATTCAATATCTCTTGCCGACGCTCGTGCGCGATTTCCGCGAACGCTTTCCGGAAGTGCGCCTGCAGCTGGCGAACGTCACCGGCAAGGACGGACTGGCGCTGCTGCGCTCGGACCAGGTCGACTTCGCATTCGGCTCGATGCTCGACGTGCCGCACGATCTTTCCTACGAGCCTGTGCACTGGTTCGATCCGATGCTGATCCTGCCGCTCGATCATCCGCTCGCGCAGAAAGCGGACGTCGTGCTCGAGGACCTGACACCGTACGGATTGATCCTGCCGCCGCAGCGCCTGACCACCTATAGGCTTGTCGATCTCGTCTTCCAGCAGCGGCGCGTGCCATATCGTGTTGCCATCGAAGTCGGCGGCTGGGAAGTGATCAAGCAATACGTCGCGATGGGTCTGGGCATCTCGATCGTCACCGGCATCTGCATCAGCGAACACGACCGCAGCCGTCTCGCCGTGCGCAACATGCGCCGCTATTTTCCGCAACGCAGTTATGGCGTGGTCGTGCGCAAAGGCAAGTACTTGTCAGCGCAGGCGCGCGCGTTCATCGACCGCATCAAACCGGGCCTGTTCGCGCGCGGCGACTATTACGAGGCCGGCCATTCCGAACGCTGATTTTTTGCCCGCGCTGCAGCAAATTGCGCAATGTAACAATTTGTCTTTTGCAACATTTTCGCATAGACTCGTCCGCCCCGATTCCCGTGTCTGCACGACACATCCCGAACCAAAACAGGAGCCCCACGAATATGGCAAAGAATGAAGATACCCGCGACGCCAGCTTGCGCGTGTCGAAGAAGATGCGCGACAGTTTGAAGGCCGCCGCGGCAAATGCCGGCCGTCCGCTCTACGACGTGACGAACGAAGCGATCAACAATTACCTCGCGTCGGCGAAGGCCGGCGGCGCAGCGCGCAAGCCGAAGAAGTAAGAATTCACTTGTCGTCCGTGCTCGCCTTGAGCGGGCGGCGGATGCAACGATGAAGACGGCCCTGGCGGCCGTCTTTGTTTTTTATGGCCATGGATGGTCGGTACGCCGAAAATGCAGGAGCAATTTTCGGCGATGACCACGGATGGTTCGGTATGCCGGAAATGCAGGAGCAATTTCTGGCTTATGACTGCGGATGTACGCCGGAAATGCAGGAGCAATTTTCGGCGTTGGCCATGGACGGCCGGTACGCCGCATCTATTTCATCGCGATCGCCGCGAACCGGCGCAGCGACCCGCGCGCATCCGAACAACTGCGCACGCCGCGCAACAACGCCCGCACGTCGAGCCCTTCGTAATCGATTGCCTCGGAGCGCGCACGCAGATAGCCGCGCATTTCCCGCACGCCGAATTCCGGATGAAATTGCATGCCCCACGCGCGCGGCGCGTAGCGGATGGCCTGACAGTCGTCGAGTGTCGAGCGCGCGAGCACGAGGGCGCCCGGCGGTGGCTGCACAACCGTTTGCAGGTGCGTGGCGTGTGCCGCAAAGCGCAGTGGCAGCGCGCCGATCAAGGCGTCGTCGGCCGATACCGGCAGCCGCTCGATTTCCCACGTGCCGATTTCACGGCCGCGCGGATTGTAGTCGACGCGCCCGCCAAGCGCATGCGCGAGCAACTGATGTCCGTAGCACACGCCGAGCACGGGCAGTTCGGCGGCAACCGCTGCGCGCAGCCAATCCGCCGTGCGCTCACTCCAGGCCAGTCGCTCCGACACCATCGCAGATGAGCCAGTGATTACCGCGCCCGCGACGGTGTCGGGCCTCGGCAATTCGTCGCCGCAATCCACGCGCACCGTCGTCATCTGATCCGCACGCAATCCGAGTCCGCGCCGGAACCATTCGGGAAAATCGCCATAGCGCGCCAATACTTCCGGCGCGGCGGCGCCGGTCTGCACGATCAAGAGTTTCATGCATCGAGCGGCGGCAATACGCCGACCACCTCCGCAATCGTGGTGACGCCGCGCGCCACCTGCATTGCCGCGCTCAAGTGCAGCGGCCGCATGCCATCGCTGAGCGCGGCGGCACTCATGCGGCTCAAGTCCGCGGCCGGCTGGATCATCTGCCGCAGCGGTGCCGTAATGCGCATCATCTCGTAAATACCGGTGCGTCCGAGGAAGCCGGTGTTGCGGCACTCCAGGCAGCCCACTGCGGCGAATACGCGTGGCGGCGGCGGAATGCGCCAGCGATGCACGAGCGCATCCCACGCACTGACGTCGACCGCACTCTCCGCCTTGCAGTGCGGACACAGGGTACGCACGAGGCGCTGCGCGACTACGCCAGTCAGCGTCGACTGGATCAGATAATGCGGCACGCCGAGATCGAGCAGGCGCGTTACCGCACTCGGCGCATCATTCGTGTGCAGCGTCGACAGCACAAGGTGTCCGGTCAACGACGCTTGCACCGCCATCTGTGCGGTCTCCAGGTCGCGCACTTCGCCGATCATGATGATGTCGGGGTCCTGACGCAGCAGCGTGCGCACGCCGGCAGCGAAATCCAGATCGATGCCGGGCTGCACCTGCATCTGGTTGAACTCCGGCGACACCATTTCGATCGGATCTTCAATCGTGCAGACGTTGATGTCCGGCGTCGCCAGATGCTTGAGCGTCGAATACAGCGTGGTGGTCTTGCCCGAGCCGGTCGGGCCGGTCACGAGCACGACGCCGTGCGGACGCTCGACCAGACTGCGCCAAATCGCTTCTTCCTCGGCGGAAAAACCGAGCTGGCGGAATTCCTTGACGACGATGTCTGGATCGAAAATGCGCAGCACGACTTTCTCGCCGAATGCGGTTGGCATCGTCGACAGGCGCAGCTCCACTTCGCGCCCTTCGCTGGAGCGCGTCTTGATGCGGCCGTCCTGGGGCCGGCGCTTTTCCGCCAGATCCATGCGGCTGAGGATCTTCACGCGCGCAGTCACCGCACTCATCACCGGGGTCGGCAAGTCGAACACCTTGTGCATGATGCCGTCGATGCGGAAGCGGATCGGGCTCGTCTCGCGCCGCGGCTCGAGGTGGATGTCGGACGCGCGCTGATCGAATGCGTATTGCAGCAGCCAGTCGACGATGTGCACGACGTGGCGATCGTCGGCGCCGATGTCGCCCGACTTGCCGAGTTCGAGCAACTGCTCGAAATTGAGGATCGCGCGACTTTCGGTGGTTTCGAAGCGCGAGTCGCGCGCTTTCTGGATCGAGCGCTGCACGCCATAGAACTCGGCGAGATAGCGGTTCAGATCGACCGGATTGACGACCACGCGCTGGATTTCGCGGCGCAGGATGTGGCCGAGATCCACGAGCCAACGCGTGTCGAACGGCTCGCAGGTGGCGATCGTCACGTGGCCGGGGCCAACGGCGACCGGCAGGATGCGGTAGCGCTGCGCGTAGGCGAGCGAGATCACCTGCGTCACCGCGGCCGCATCGATCTTCATCGGATCGATTTTCAGATATGGCAGCTTCGCGCGATCGGCGAGCCAGTGCGTGAGCACTTCCAAGCTCAGCGGCTTGCCGTCGCGCAGATTGACGAGCTTGTGATTGGCGATCAGCGCAAGCGGATGCGCCTCGATCTTGCCGCGCGCACTGCGCGCGTCGGCGCGCACGCGTGGTGAATCGGCATCGTTGATTAAACCATCGTGACTCAGCGCGGCGAGCACGCTATCCAGATCCAGTCGCCGATGCAGGCCGAGTTGCGGGCCGGCGGACTCGCCGGATTGCGGGCGCTGCGGGACAGTAGCCATGTGCGATGAATTCCCGGGGTGCCGTTATACTACCGCGCTTTGCGCCGCCTACCGTGAACCGATGTCAGGCCCGACTTTCCAGAATGTGATCCTGACCCTCAACCGCTATTGGGCGGAGCAGGGCTGTGCGTTGATCCAGCCGCTCGATACTGAGGTCGGCGCCGGTACGTTTCATCCGGCAACATTTCTGCGCGCGCTCGGTCCCGAGCCGTGGGCCGCAGCGTATGTGCAGCCATCACGGCGGCCCACCGACGGCCGCTACGGCGAAAATCCGAACCGGCTGCAACATTATTATCAATATCAAGTCGTGATGAAGCCCAATCCGGACAACATTCTGGATTTGTACTTCGGCTCGCTGCAAGCACTCGGCATCGATCCGCTCGTGCACGATCTGCGTCTGGTCGAGGACAACTGGGAATCGCCGACGCTCGGGGCCTGGGGACTGGGCTGGGAAGTGTGGCTCAACGGCATGGAAGTCACGCAGTTCACCTATTTCCAGCAAGCCGGCGGCCTGGAATGCAATCCGGTGACCGGCGAGATCACCTACGGGCTCGAGCGCCTGGCGATGTACCTGCAGAACGTCGACAACGTGTTCGATCTGGTCTGGACCGTGGCGCCGCATGGCACCGTGACCTATGGCGACGTGTTCCGGCAGAACGAAGTGGAACAGAGCGCGTACAACTTCGAGCATGCGAACGTACCGGAGCTGCTGCATTGGTTCGACGTCTGCGAGAGTGAAGCGAAGAAACTCGTCGAGCTCGGCCTGCCGCTGCCGGCGTATGAGCAGGTGTGCAAGGCCTCGCACAGTTTCAATCTGCTCGATGCGCGCCGCGCGATCGGCGTGACCGAACGCCAGCGCTACATTTTGCGTGTGCGCACGCTGGCGCGTGCCGTCGCGGAAAGCTATGTCGCGCAACGCGCGAAGCTGCGCGGCGACCTGGAGGCCGCGTGATGTCGGAGTTCAGGTCACTGCTGATTGAGCTAGGATGCGAGGAGCTGCCGCCGAAAGCGCTGGACGAGCTGTCGTCGGCTTTTGCGCAGGGCATGCTCGACGGACTCGCCAAACGCGGCGTCGCCGGCGATGCGGCCAGTACAAAAATGTATAACTCGCCGCGGCGGCTAGCAGTGCTGATTCCAGGCGTCGCCGCGCAACAGCCGCCACAGAAATCCGAAGTGCTTGGGCCGTATCTCAATATCGGTCTCGATGCCGCTGGCGAGCCGACGCCGGCGTTGCGTGGCTTTGCCGCGAAGAACGGGCTGGACGTTGCACTATTGCAACGCGCCACGGATGCCAAGGGCGAGCGCTTCGTCGCGCGCAGCGAGAAGGCCGGCCAGCCGACCGCCGCGCTGCTGCAGGAAATCGTAGCCGAAGCGCTCAAAGCGCTGCCGATTCCGAAACCGATGCGTTGGAGCGATCACGATTACGCGTTCGTGCGGCCGCTGCATTGGCTCGTGGTGCTGCACGGCGAGCATGTAGTCGATGTGGAAATTTTCGGCATCAGGAGCGGCCGCGAATCGCACGGGCATCGCTTTCATCATCCGCGACCGGTCACCATTGCCGATCCGGATGCGTATGTCGACGCGCTGCGCGCGGCAAACGTGCTTGCCGATCCGGCCGAGCGCCGCGCGCGCGTGCGCGCGCAAGTCGCTCAAGTCGGTGCTTCGACCGGCGGCGTACCGAGGCTGCGCGACGCGCTGCTCGACGAGATCGCGAACCTGACCGAGTGGCCGGTCGCGATCGCCTGCGATTTCGAACGCGAATTCCTGCGCGTGCCGCAGGAGGCGCTGATCATGACGATGGAGACGAACCAGAAATTTGTGCCAGTATTCGCTGAGAGCGGACGCTTGAGCGAACACTTCATCGGCGTTGCCAACATCGAGTCGAAGGATCTGGCGCAGATCCGCCAAGGCTACGAACGCGTGATCCGCCCGCGTTTCGCCGACGCGAAATTCTTCTACGACGAAGACCTGAAAACGCCGCTGGCGGCGAATCAGGAAGCGCTCAAATCCGTCACCTACCAGCAGCAGCTTGGCAGCATCTGGGACAAATGCGTGCGCGTCGCCGAGCTCGCGCGTGTGATCGCCAATCGCGTCGGCGCGGATGCGGCGCTGGCCACGCGCGCCGCGAGTCTATGCAAATGCGATCTGCTCACGCGCATGGTTGGCGAGTTCCCCGAACTGCAGGGTGTGATGGGCCGCTATTACGCCACGGCGAACGGCGAACACGCCGACGTCGCGCAGGCACTCGATGAATTCTATTCTCCGCGCTTTGCCGGCGACACGATCGCCACGGCCAGGATCGGCCAGGTACTGGCGATTGCCGAACGTGCCGATACGCTCGCCGGCATTTTTGCCGTCGGTCAAAAGCCGGGCGGCAACAAGGATCCGTTCGCGCTGCGCCGCGCCGCACTGGGACTTGCGCGTACGCTGATCGAAGGCGAGCTCGATCTGGACTTCGAAGCGCTGCTGCGCGAAGCCGTGGAACTGCTGCCGGCGATTGCGCCGGCCAAAGCGGCCAAAGCGGCGGCGCCCGCGCCGGCCGATGCCAAGCAGAAACTGGTGGATGAGCTGCGCGAGTTCGTCTACGAGCGCCTGCGCGGCTATTACGCCGACCAGGGCTACGCCAACGACCAATTCGATGCGGTACGCGCGGTCGAACCGGAGACGCTGCTGGATTTCGACCGGCGCCTGCGCGCGGTCGCCGAGTTCGCGAAACTGCCCGAGGCGACGGCGCTCGCCGCGGCGAACAAGCGCATCGGCAACATCCTGCGCCAGGCCGGCGGCCTCGGCGGCGGCAAAGTCGATGCAAATCTGCTCGATGCCGGCGCCGAAGCGCAGCTGCACCACGCCGTCGATGCCGCGGCCGATGCGGTCGCACCGATGCACAGCGAGGGGCGCTATGTCGACATGCTGCGCACGCTCGCCGCGTTGCGCACGCCGATCGACCGCTATTTCGACGATGTCATGGTCATGGTGGACGATGCGGCCAAGCGGCAGAATCGCCTGGTCCTGCTCAGTGGGCTGCGCCGCATGTTCCTGCACGTAGCGGATATTTCGCTGCTGAGTGCCGGCTGACGAACCGGCGCACCCGGCGGCGTAACGTTTTCTTCACCCAAACCGTCGACTGACCAAACGCGTGCTGAAACAGGACCAAGGGACCCCACCCTGATTCGAGGTTCCCTTAGAATCATATTCGGCAACGCACTATTCCACGTCTTCGTCCGCTATTCTTGAGTCCATGGCCGCGGCGCCGACGGCGCGGCAGAAGATCTGCAGCACTTTTTGGAGACTTACCATGCGCTACCTGCAATTCCCCGCGCTGCTGGCACTCGGCCTGCTCGCCGGCTGCAACCAGGCCCCGCCGCCGCCGCCGCCGGCACCGCCCGTGGCGAAAAGCGTCAGCGGCACGATCATGCTGCGCGAACCGCGTGCGCTCGGCGACAACGCGCGTGCCGAGCTGAAAGTCATCGACGTGTCGCAGCCGGCGACACCGCTGGCGCAAGCCACTGTAGAACACGCGAACCGTCCGCCGATCGTATTCAACCTGCCCATCGAGCCGAGCGCGGTCGATCCGCTGCGCACCTACGCCGTCAACGCGGTGTTGATCGATGGCGAACGCCGCTATATGCCGGTACTCGAATATCCAGTGCTGACGAAGAAGGCGCCAGCGCAGGGCATCCAGATCATCGTCGCGCCGGAACCGACGCCGGCCGAGAAAATGTACGACGCCTACAAAGCGGAGTACGCCAAGATCGGCACCCTGAAGTCCATCAGCGGCAGCTCGGAGACGCCGACATCCACGACTGCGTGGGATGCATTCGTTTCCAACGGCAAAGTCAAAGTCGTGCGCGAGATCACCAGCATCGTCGACGAAAAGACCAGCAATGAAACCGGTCGCGTCACCACCAAGATGGCGTATCAGAATGACAAGCCCTGGGTCGTGGTGAAGGAGGAATCCTCCGGCGCCGGCATGCGCCCGCATTCGATCACCAAGGTGGGCTGGGACGAGAACGGTAATCTCGTGCTCAAGGACCGCATGGCGAATGGCGCAACCGGCGAAACTTCTGCAGCCGAAGCCAAGGCACTCTACGATCACGCCATGCAGGCATTCAGCATCGCGGAGGCCCGTGCCCCACGCAGCAAGTAGTTCGCTGGGTTTCGGAAGGCGGCGTTGCTAAGCTCGAGCTCCTGGTCTGGCTAAGCAACCCGGCCCTTGGCATCCTGCTTCGGGCATTCGGCGGCAGGTGCCGCGATGCGATTACTCGCGTCATCCTTGGCGCTCGCCCTCCGCGCCGGCTCCGCTGTTGGTGCGCCGCTCCCGGCGTACGCCGTCAACGCATCGCGCGAGCATTCGGCCTCACCCACGCGCCGCCGCTTCAGGTGCACCAGCAACAATGAGATCGCCGCCGGCGTCACGCCGGCGATGCGCATGGCCTGACCGATCGTCTGCGGGCGGCTGCGCTGGAGTTTCTGCAATACCTCGGCGGAGAGGCCACGCACGCCGGCGTATGCGAACGTTTGCGGAATCGCGGTTTCCTCGTGCCGGCGCTGGCGCACGATTTCCTCGTTTTGCCGGTCGAGATAACCGGCGTATTTCGCCGCAATCTGAACCTGTTCGGCGACGGCCGCATCAGCGACAGGCGGCCCGAGCGCCGGCACCTGCATCAGGCGTTGGTAATCCAGTTCCGGCCGACGCAGCAGATCCAGCGCGTTCGTTTCGCGCGACAGCGGCACCTGCAACGTCGCTTCGACTTCGCGCCCGAGCGCGTTGCCGGGCGCTGCCCAGATGCCGCGCAGGCGCTGCGTCTCGCGCGCGATCGCCTCGCGCTTGCTGCAGAACGCGGCGTAACGCTCGGCATCGACGCAACCGAGTTCATGGCCGGTTTCAGTCAGGCGCAGATCGGCGTTGTCCTCGCGCAGATGCAGCCGGTATTCGGCGCGCGAAGTGAACATCCGATACGGTTCGCTCGTGCCGTTGGTGATCAGATCGTCGATCAGCACGCCGACATAGGCTTCGTCGCGGCGCGGCGTCCACGGCGCCTCGTCGCGCGCGGCGCGCGCGGCATTGAGGCCGGCGATCAAGCCCTGCGCGGCGGCTTCCTCGTAACCGGTCGTGCCGTTGATCTGACCGGCGAAGTAGAGGCCGTCGAGCGCCTTGGTTTCCAGCGACGCCTTGAGGCCACGCGGATCGAAATAATCGTATTCGATCGCATAGCCCGGACGCGTGATGTGCGCGTGCTCGAAACCGCGGATGCTGCGCACGAGTTCGAGCTGCACATCGAACGGCAGCGAAGTGGAAATGCCGTTCGGATAGATTTCCGTCGTGTCCAGGCCTTCGGGTTCGATGAAGATCTGATGCGAAGCCTTCTCGGCGAAGCGCACCACTTTGTCTTCGATCGACGGGCAATAGCGCGGCCCGATGCCTTCGATCTTGCCGGTGTACAGCGGCGAGCGGTCGAGCGCACCACGGATGATGTCGTGCGTGCGCTCGCTCGTGTGCGTGATCCAGCAGCTGATCTGGCGCGGGTGATCGGCGACGGAACTCATGTACGAGAACACCGGCGGCGGGGCGTCGCCCGGCTGCTCCTGCAGGCCGGCAAAGTCGATGGTGCGGCCGTCGATGCGCGGCGGCGTGCCGGTTTTCAGGCGATCCACGCCGAGTGACAGCTCGCGCAGGCGTTCGGCCAGGCGCTGCGCCGGGGGATCGCCCGCGCGGCCACCGGAGTAATTGGCAAAACCAACATGAATCTTGCCGGCGAGGAACGTGCCGGCCGTCAGAACGACACAACGCGCGGAGAATTTCAGCCCCATCTGGGTGACGGCGCCGGTCACGCGATTGCCGTCGAGCGTCAGGTCGTCGACCGACTGCTGGAAGATCGACAGGTTCGGCTGCGTTTCCAGCCGGCGCCGGATTGCGGCCTTGTACAGCGCCCGATCGGCCTGGCAGCGCGTCGCGCGCACAGCCGGGCCTTTGGAAGCGTTGAGCGTGCGCCATTGAATGCCGGCGCGATCAGCGCCCCAGGCCATTGCCCCGCCAAGTGCATCGATTTCCTTGACCAGATGACCTTTGCCGATGCCGCCGATCGCCGGATTGCAGCTCATCGCGCCGAGCGTTTCGATGTTGTGGGTTAGCAGCAACGTGCGCGCGCCGTTGCGTGCGGCCGCGAGCGCGGCTTCGGTGCCGGCGTGGCCGCCGCCGATCACGATGACGTCATATTGGGTAGCGCGGGTGTGCATGCCTCAAATTATACAAGCGTGCTCGCCTGGCATGCTTTCTGCGTTGCCTGCCGGCACTTCGGCCGCGCACAGCCCAATGGGCTGCGATCGATTGACAGGGGTCGATCCGCGCCAAGGCCGAAGGAAGCACAGGAGCAATGGGGAATCTGGAGGAGAGGCTGGCGCCCGGCGGTCTTAGGAACAGGGGGAATCCAAGAGGACCGTATGCCGGGCGCCAGTAACTTGATCGTCTGCGAAGCGAGGAACCTGATTCTCTCGCCCGCGTTGTTCGGCACGTACTGTACCGCATCCCGCGGTTAGAAAAGTGTGAATGTGTTCACCGTCTCGCGTAGGGTAAATCCCCAGTCGAGGCCATTGCTCGTGGATGGCTAAAAACGATCGACCCAACTGACCCTTGGCACGGCTTCTGCATTATGTGAACTACATCCAGACCTACATCGCAGAACAGGAGAAGTGCCATGCAAGCCAACGCAACCACCCTGACACTGAACCCGCTGTTCCTGCGTCACGACTTGCTGATCGAAATGGGCCGTCTGGAGATGGCGCTCGACCATGCCCGGCATGAAGCGGCCAACGAGCAGCAGGCGCTGGCACCACTGGAAACCAAGCTCGCGCGCATCAACGAAGCGCTGAGCCGTCTATCCGCCTAACCCACGAATTCTTTCCAACTCCCTAGACCCCGGGCGGATGCGAGCCGCCCGGGGTTTTTTTTATGTCCAGGGATGGTCGGTACGCCGGAAACGCAGGAGCATTTTCCGGCGATGACCACCATGGCCGGCGCCTCCCCTCATCTCGCCTTCGTATGCTGCACCTCCAGCACATTCCGCGGCGGCGCAAAACTGTCAGAACGTGACGCATTCCAGAACACCTTGTACACGGCGTGATCCGGCAAAGTGGTCAGCAGTTCGCCCGGCTTGACGAAGTTGTACAACGCCGACAACGAACGCACTTCCGTCGATGACACACGCCGGATCACGTGTTCGGGTCCGAGTTCGCTTGGATGGTGCAATCCGGAGGCGGCGATGAGCTCCTTGAGTGCCTTGAGCGTGTTCTCGTGGAACATCTTCACGCGTTCAGCCTTGTCCGGTACATCGAGCTTGCGCCAGCGCGACGGATTCTGCGTGGCCACGCCGGTCGGACAACGGTCGTTGTGGCAGTTCTGCGACTGGATACAGCCGAGCGCAAACATGAAGCCACGCGCGGCGTTGCACCAGTCGGCACCGAGCGCGAGCGTACGCGCAATGTCGAACGCGGTGATGATCTTGCCGCTGGCGCCGATACGAATCTTGTCACGCAAGTTCAGTCCGACCAGCGTGTTGTGCACGAGCAGCAGCGCTTCGCGCAGCGGTGCGCCGACGTGGTCGGTGAATTCCAGCGGCGCCGCACCGGTACCACCTTCGCCACCGTCGACGACGATGAAGTCCGGATAAATTCCGCTCTCGTGCATGGCTTTGGCCACAGCGAACCATTCCCACGGATGGCCGATCGCAAGCTTGAAACCGGTCGGCTTGCCGCCGGATTTCTCACGCAGGCGCGCGACGAATTCGAGCAGGCCACGCGGCGTTGAAAACGCGCTGTGCGCGGCCGGCGATACGCAATCCACGCCCATCGCCACACCGCGCGTCGCGGCAATCTCGGCCGAGACCTTTGCTGCCGGCAACACGCCGCCATGACCGGGCTTGGCGCCTTGCGAGAGCTTGATTTCGATCATTTTCACTTGTGGAAGTGTGGCTTTTTCCGCGAAACACCCTTCGTCGAAGCCGCCGTCGGCATTGCGGCAGCCAAAGTACCCCGAGCCGATTTCCCAACAGATGTCGCCGCCGTTCTCGCGGTGGTAATCCGAGAGCGAACCCTCGCCGGTGTCGTGATAGAAACCGCCGCGGCGCGCGCCTTCATTGAGTGCACGGATTGCATTCGCGCTCAACGCCCCGAAACTCATTGCCGAGATATTGAACACGCTTGCCGAATACGGCTGCGCGCACTGCGGACCGCCGAGCACGACGCGGAAATCGTGGCTGTCGATCCTGGCCGGTGCCAGCGAATGGTTGATCCATTCGTATTGCGTGGCATAGACATCGAGCTCAGTGCCGAACGGCCGCTTGTCGAGCACGTTCTTTGCGCGCTGGTAGGCGATCGAGCGTTGCGCGTGAGAGAACGGCACCTCCTCGGTGTCGGATTCGACGACGTACTGGCGCAGCATCGGCCGGAAGTATTCGAAGAACGTGCGAATGTGCGCGCTGACCGGGAAATTGCGCCGCAACGTGCTGCGCCGTTGCGCCATGTCGATTATACCGACGAGGCTCAACACGCCACTGATCGCGGCGAGCCAGCGCCAGACGGCGCCATCCCGGAACATCGTCAGCGACAGCACGCAGATGCCAAGGCACAAGGCAAACGGCAGATAACGCGACGGCAGCAGCTTGTCCATGGCAAAGCTCGCATCGATGGTTTCGATGCGAGCATAACGTGGCGAGAACGCGGCGAACTAGGGTCCGAAGCCGTCCTTGAAAATCAGGTCGCCATGCAGCTTCCACCAGTCGAGCAGATCGGCGAGCGCCTGCGGCAGGTTCGTCGGCGCGCTCTGCCCGGCCTGGTTCGTCTGGTTGACGCCGTGACAGCTGTTGCAGGCGCGGATTTCCCCGGGCTGGAAATCGATCCAGTAGCGTTCGCGCACGACCGGCGCACTCGGCGGCTGCGGCGCGGAGCCGCACGCTGCCTGGGGCGCAAGCGATTGCCACACCAGCGGCCGTTGCGCCGGCACGAATAGGGCAACTGAGCCGTCGGCTTCAATGAACTGGCTGCCCGGCACGGCGAGATCGCCGGGCATGTTGAATTGCAGTGCATGCGCATCGTTCAAAGGCCGGGCCAGCGGGCGGCGGCCGGGCAGGGGATTGGCGACTGTGGTTTTCGTCAACCCGCGCACCTGATCGGCTTGGAAGAATTGCATGCGGTCGATGCAGTACAGCGGCGGATCTGCGTAGGCGAGCACATCGCTCAACGTCTGCACGCCGCCTGGAACGGCGAGGTTGTACGGCTGCTGCTGATCGGCGCGATCGCGCGACGTGGTATTGCGCATGACGACGAGCGCGAGATTTTGCGCGCGCAGAAACTGCTGCATTTCCGCGACGCTCACGCCGTCGCCGGGGTGCGCGAGATTGTAGGCGTCGAACACGGCTTGTTCCGGCGTGCCGGTCAGCGGCGTTGCCGCAGTCACCGGCGGCGTCGCGCGCGCCACGATTTCAACCGGCTGCAACTCCCACAGCGGGCCGCTGTAGGCGACGGTCCCGTCGGGCGTACCGGCAATATTGGAGGCGTAGTGATACTGGATGCCGGTCTTGGCAATGCCGCCAATGATCAGGGGGCTGGCAGCCGGCACATATTCGGTTGCACTGTTCTGGCTGACGGCAACCAATGGATACAAGCGGAATTGGTAGCTGCTCGGCGGCAACGGCAGTCCGACCGGTTCGCTGCCGATACCCGGCGTGTTCGCGAACGCCGCGATCAGCGTGCCATCGCTCAACGGCATCGGGTCACGGAAATGACCGATGTTGTAGGGATACGTCGCGCCGGTGAAGAACGGCGTCGCGGTCTGGCGGTCGGTGATATAGGTCACAGTGACGCCATTCGCGTTGAGCAATGTGCCGCCCGTCGCCGCGTTGATCGCCACGATCTGCCCGGCGTGGTGCATGTAGAACTCCAGACCGTCGATGCCAAAGTAACGCCCGGGCGTGGTCGGGTCTTCGCGGATCTGGAACAGATTGTCGATCGGCTTCTGATTGATGCGGCCGGACGTGGCGTAATTGAAGCCGAGCAGATTGGTGTCGTTGGTGTAGCTGCGTGCGAACTGCTGCTTGAGTTCGTGGCGGCCGAGGTGGTTGAGGATCTCTTCGCCGCTGCCGTCCTGATTCACGGTCCACGGGAAGAACTGGTTGATCTCGAAACCACTGAGGTTGCTGCCGGCGGTGCTGTGGATCGGCTCGGGATACAAGTCGACCGCGCTCGCCGTCGTTGTGGCCGCTTCCGACGTGTAATCGAACGGCGTGATCCCGGTCGGGCTCGACGCCGGATCGTTGTACAAGTCCTGGTTGAGATGATCCCAACGCGAAAATACCAGGCGTCCGAAGCTGTCGACGAACGCTCCGAACGACCCCGACGGCGTGTTCTCCAGCAATGTCAGCGCGCCGCTGGCAGGGTCCAGTCGCCATAAGCCGCTGTTCGCCGGCTGGCCGCGGTATTCGTCGAGTATCGGATAGAGTGCGGCGGCGCCGTTGCGCGGGCGGTCGCTCACGAACACGACGCTGCCGTCGCTCAGATAATTGGGTTCGACATTGTTGAAACCGGCCGGCTGGTTCGCCACTTTCGTGATGACCGGCGTCTGGCCAGCGAGCACCTGCGGCAGATTGGAGAGTTCATACAGCTGCCAGGTGTAGGTCTCCGCGGCGCCGATGCTGGCCGGTGCGCCGACGACCATGCTGAAGATCGCCTTGCTCGCGTCGAAGGCAATGGCCGGATCGCGTACCGCGATGGCCTGGTTGCCGGTCAGCAGACCCGCGCCGCCCGGACTGCCGTAACCGGCTTCCTGAGTCAGATAACGCAGTGACCCGGCAGTGGGCATCAACATCAGGTCGCCGCCGCGCGGCGCGGCCAGTGTGGTCGGCAGATGATTTGCGAATGGCGCCGAGATCGTCATGTTGACGTAGTCGTAACCGGTGGGCACCTGGGTCACGAACAAAATCGGGTGTGGCAATGCGGCGACACTCACGTGCGCAACCAGCAGGCTCGAGAGCACGAACAAACGGACATGCGACATGCCTTTCCCCTTTTTGCAAGCGACCTATCAGGCAACGTGAGTTTGTCGTTGGGCCGAACGCAATCGACCCGGACACGGGACTGGCGGCAAGTTCCGGCAGATGAAGGGCGGGTACACTAAGCGGATGGCTCGTAATCCTCCTGTTCCCTCGCGTCCGCGCGCGTCGCACACCGCATCGACCGGGATGCCGGGCGTCCGACGGCCCACCGCGCCGGCCGTGCCGGCGTCGCCGCCATCATGGCTCGCACGCCAGCTCGCGCGCGTGGATTGGGATCATGTGCGCGAACGCCTCACCCAATACGCCAGGCTCGCGCGCATGGACCGTCCGGTCGGCGCGCTGCTGCTGCTATGGCCGACGTGGTGGGCGCTGTGGCTCGCGGCACAGGATTTTCCGCCGCCCGGCACGTTGGCGATCTTCACGCTCGGCGTCTGGCTGATGCGTTCGGCCGGCTGCGTGATCAACGACTTCGCCGACCGCGGTCTCGATCCACACGTGCAGCGCACACGCGAGCGCCCGCTCGCGACCGGCGCGGTCACGCCGCGCGAGGCGATTGGCGTTTTCGTCACGCTGATCGCGCTCGCATTCGGGCT
>Ga0163163_10000291_pt1 | contig 49869 bp, 48 predicted proteins | sample S65metaG_FD_119766 | JGI IMG/M metagenome (GOLD analysis project Ga0163163, IMG submission 119766) | Switchgrass rhizosphere microbial communities from Kellogg Biological Station, Michigan, USA - S6-5 metaG | ecosystem: Host-associated > Plants > Roots > Rhizosphere > Soil | place: USA... | reverse complement strand
GGCCCAGCAAGACAATATTTTTTACATGTGAGGTATCAAATTCAGCCATGGCAAGAAATTTTTAGATGATCAATGTTTTTTTACCGATCGCGTTTGACCGGAATTTTCAGAGGAATACGAGGTATAGGTTATGAACCTTGTGGTCCATAAGCTGATCACTTCATTAATGTTTTGGAATTATTACTGCGCTCGTTCTAAAAAACCACCGAATTCTTCCCGCAGATCCAGTAAGCGATGTTCAAGACTTTGATACTGATCATACAGGTTTTCATGATCATTGACTGTCTCATCATTTAATTGCCCGCCATGAGTCTCTTTTTCATAACCTACTTTCCTGTCATGGTTTTTGATCGCTTGCTTAAGATCGTGAATGTTGATGAGTTGGATGTGAAACTGGTTGTGGTAATGTTCTACTTCTGTTAGGTCTTCTTTCGAGAGTGGGCGACTCGCCAGTTGCTGAAGTTTGCTTTTGTCTTGTGTGAATTCATCACGGAATGCACGCAATGCGTCTCTCCAGGTGTTGCACTCTCTGGAAAGCTGTGAGATGTCTGCCTGAACCATGGGATTTAGTTTTAAAAGTGAAGTAATCGTTTTAATTTCCCCGGGGTCGGTTGGTGGCTTCCAAAGCTATTCTTTGGCCACTTGTAAATTACCAAACATTTCTTAAAAAAACCACAAGTTTTTTCCACTTTAAGTAGTTTTTTTGGGGGGAAATTTTTAAGTTCTTATGTTTCCGGCTTAAGTAGTCTGTTGAGCTTTTCTTGCGTCGCACTCTTCAAGGTCCTTTTCGCTATGCATCAAGCATCTTAGGCCTTCTTGAAGGTATCATTTCTATAATGTGCCTTCCACACCACTAACCACTGATTACAGCCCAATTTTTTGATTTACGATCTTTAAGATCTCTCCTTCCCTTTCTATAGTCTTATTCTCTATATCTTTTCCTTTGGCAATGATGTCTTTTACAAAATTCTTATCGTCATACCCAGCGCCATTGATGCGCACATTCATAAAAGCTCCCATCACTGCTGACCTTGCGCAGAGTGCTCCCACCCCTGCGTCAGAAATAGAATTCGGATTTCCGGTCGCCGCCATTGCCTTTATCACTTCCATGCTGTCATATGCGTTTTGCATCACGGCAAAAGGGACCTGGATGGCTGCTTTTGTAGCCTCTTGTATTGCCTTTTTGCGCGTTGCTTTCTCTTCATCCGTCGACTTCGGCAAACCAAACGCTTCCATAATCTTGTTAAACGCGTTTGTATCGGCATCCACCAGCCTTACCAATTCACTTTTATAATGCTGGCCTTTCTCGGCCCACTTACTGAACTCCTCCCAGCGCTCATCCCATCCTTTTTTGTGGGAGGAAAGATTGGCCACCATCGTGCCCAGCGAAATTCCCAATGCACCAACATACGCGGCGATCGAGCCGCCACCGGGTGCCGGTGATTCGCTTGCAGTTTCGTCAGCAAAATCTGAAAGATTCATGCTGACCAATTTATTGTCGGATTTATTCATAAGCATGTATTCAATGATTTTTTCTTCGGGTTTGAATGGCCCGAGTTGGTCAAGCCCCATTGATACGACAGCTATCCTTATCAATTCTTTTTCCGAAACGCCCACTGAACGTTTTTGTTTTTTCAAAAAATATTTGCCGGCATCAAGCATCGCTTTCAAGGGGATCAATCCAACCAACTCACTTCCTGTAACACGCATGCCCCTGTCTTCAGCTTTTTGGCATGCCTCATTAAAGGCAATATGCACAGGAGTCACATTAATATTGGTGAGATTAATTGATATCTGCGCGATCCCGTACTCTTCGATGAACCACCCTATCGCTTTCACGCATTGTAAGCTTCCCGGCTTAACAATTTCTTCTCCCTTTTCGTTTTTTACTTTTCTTCCCGCTTCCCTGATGTCAAATGCAACTGCATTCGCTCTGCGCACCGATGTTGTATTGAGGTTTACGTTGTATGCCACTAAAAAATCTCTTGCTCCAATTACGGTAGCTCCGCGTTTTGAATCAAATTCTGCAGGGCCAAAGTCAGGCTTCCATTCAGGTAATTTTATCTTCTTGAAAAATCCCTCGTATTCTCCGGCTCTTATCATCGATAAATTGCTCCGGTCCTTATTCGGTTGAGCGGATTCATACAAGTACACAGGTAACGATAATTCTTCGCCAACCCGTTTTGCTAGTTTCTGCGCCCATGCTGCTGTTTCTTCCATTGATATCCCTGAGACAGGGATCAATGGACAAACGTCAGTGGCTCCCATGCGGGGATGTTCTCCTTTGTGCTTACTCATATCGATCAGTTCACCCGCCTTCTTTATAGCACGAAATCCAGCTTCAATTACTGCCTGAGGAGTTCCGACAAAAGTTACAACGGTACGATTTGTCGCTTTGCCCGGATCTACGTTCAACAAGCGCACACCTTCAACAGTTTCGATCTGTTCAGTGATCTGTCTTATGATATTCAAATCATTGCCTTCGCTAAAATTGGGAACGCATTCGATAATCTGCATAAACTTCCTTTTGATAGGCTAAGATATTCCTTATGCATAAGAATGTTATTTACTGATGGTAAATTATGGCGTAGTTTTATTTCGTGCGAGTATCTACAGACCAGGACGAACTTATCAGGGAAAAGACCTTCCTGCTAATGGTCCCTTTATTTGCAATTGCGGGCCTGTTATGGGCATGTATCTATTATTATTTCGGGGCCAAAACTGCTGCAATGATTCCCGGGATCTATGGCGTGACATCATTTTTATCTCTTTTGATTTATCGGTGGCATAAAAATTACAATATTTTTCGAGCTATTCAGCTGGCATTGATCTTGTTGCTTCCCTGTTTACTTCATTTAGCCCTGGGCGATTTTGTTTCATCGAGTGCCGTCATAATCTGGGCAACATTTTGTCCATTGGGTGCCCTTGCATTTCAAAATACAAAAGCAGCAGGTTACTGGCTATTTCTTTTCATCATTTGCGTGGTCCTGATCTTTTTTCTCGAAGAAAGGTCAATCGTCACTAAACCCTCTCTGCCCGATCAATTAGTTTTTTTCTTTTTTGCATTAAACATTTCGGCTGTCACCCTACTGATGTTCTATTTATTAAGGTATTTTGTGAATCAGAATGACCGCGTAAAGGACAAACTGAAATATGAGCAGGTACAGCTTGCCATCGAACAAGAGAAGTCAGAGAGATTATTATTGAACATTCTGCCAGCAAGGATCGCTGAACGCTTAAAGGCTGGTGAAAAAATAATTGCGGACGAACATGATAAAGCAGTTATTTTATTTGCAGATATCGTTGAGTTTACAAACATTTCACAAGTGGTCACGCCTAAAATACTGGTGGAAAATTTAAACAAGATTTTTACGCATTTTGACCAACTTGTTGAGAAGTATGATTTGGAAAAAATAAAAACGATCGGGGATGCCTACATGGTCGCATCCGGTTTGAATGGCGTGGATTACGGGAAGATTAAAAGCATGGCAGACCTCGCCTTATCGATGGCCTGCGACATACAAAATTTTAGTCTTGATGGATATACAAAATGTAACCTGAGAATTGGCATACATGTCGGTTCGGTTACCGCGGGCGTAATCGGTTCAAAAAAATTTTCCTATGATGTTTGGGGAGACGCCGTCAATACAGCCAGTCGTATGGAATCATCCGGCGAAGCGGGAAAGATCCAGGTATCGGAAGAGTTTTACAGCTATATTAAAGATGAGTATGACTGTGTGCCTCGCGGCCAGATAGAAATAAAAGGTAAAGGCCCGATGGACCTTTATTTTTTAATAAAAAGAAAGTAATGAAATCTTGCGCATCTTGAAATACAATTCTCATTTCCTTTCGGTAGCCGATAATACCAACACCCAATCATCTTCACCCCTACTATTTTTTCCCGGAGGAGTAAATGAATGAACAGTCTTATTAGTGAAGGGCGAATCAATAATAGAAGTATATACTCCTATTGTCGGATCAAACCAGTAGCCGTACATTTTATCGGCCAGTTGTTTCATGGTAACCGTAATGCTTCCCTGGTGTGCAGGAGGAATGTAAGCTACGAGAAGCGATCCATCTTTCGCTGCGGCAGCAGAAACATATGCCGCACTTGTGTCAATATTCTTTGCATCTGTTATCAACGTTTCCATTCCGTTTAACCCGGACGGGACCAACTGCCACCAGTCAATCGATCGGATAAAATGATTTAGCCTGCTCATATCAAGTGCTGCTTGTGTATTGAGATGTTGTTCCCAAACGGGGGCAACAAATTGCCATACGTAACCATTGCCTGAAATGTAACCACCAATCGTACTTAACCATCCCCACCATTGAAACCGGCGAACAGGTTGGGTAGCATTGGGATTGTAGTTATTTCCGTCAGGGCCTTCTTCATCATAAGGCTCTTCTAACAGAAATGAAGGCATTACAGGGTTATGTGCATAAGCTTCGCGGGCTATGTAAGGCACCGGAACTCTTAACTCCCAAGTATAGCTCGCATTCAATGTCATTTCCTTTCCGAAGTCAACATTGTCGGCTGCATTTTGCCCGCTATAGGATTCGGCCGTATATTGAATAGATTGTTGACCCTGTACACTTTTTAAACCCTTGATGAGGGAGGCTTCCGCATTTCTTTGTTGTTCATTGAACTTTCCCATGTCACCCAATAACATCCATACAATGTTCTTCCTGTTTTTGTAACGATTGGCAATCCATACGCCATAAGCTTTTGTTCTTTCCAGTCCGTTTGCAACGAGTTCTTTCATCCAACCCTGCTCTTCTCCGTTGTAGCCAACATAAGCAGGGAACATAAAGACAAGTATCCCCTTTGATTCGCAATAAGAAAGAAAAACATCCACGAACTTCCAATATTTTTCATTCGGAGTAAGCAGGTTTGGGGCTTCATCTATTATCGAACTGTATGTAAGTTTCCCGTTCCAATCCCTACCATTCAATCTTTTCAGAAATGGAATATCACCATTTCCATTGAAAGGCGCGTGATTGCCCATTGGCCAATGTGTAATCACAGCCATTTCTATCGCATTATGACCATGCTCAATCGAATTGTCAATAAATTTTTTATAGCCGCTATCTGGTTGTGATATAATGAACCAGGCAGTGCGGCCAAGGATCGGAAAGGGCTGATCTTTTTGGTCAACGAGATATCGTTTATCATCACTAACCTTGACAGGAAAAGCTACCTGTCCATGAGCACCGATGATACACAAAAGCGCAACAAGGAGAAAGCCGGTTTGTAGCTTCATTTTTCTAAGACTAAAGATTTTGTAAACAATAGTTCACACCCCAACCCTGTGTACAGAAAACGCAAAGTTCAAGATTTAAATCAAAAACTGTGTAGCTTTATAGACAACCAAATTGCCATGACGATCAAACAAGCGAACGTCACTATCATGTAAAGGACATGGATGTCGCAGTTTCTTTTTACCAGTCAATCGGCTTATCCGTAAAAAATCGTTGGGGTAATTATTACGCTCAGCTTACTGCTCCCGGAATTCGATCGGTCTTCATCCAACCAATGGCGAAAATTTAAAAGGAAATTCCGGGAATGTGTCCATAGGTTTTACCAGTGATAATATTGAAGAAACAAGATCTTCACTGGAAAAATTTCGATTGCAGTGACAGAAAGAAGTGAAGAAGGCGGACAATTTTTACATTTTGCTGACCCTGATGGCACTGCACTATATTTTATCAAATCGAAATGGGGGTAGCCATTCGTTAAATAAATTCTCCATTGATCATTACTTTGTCAATCAAATTCGCACCAAAAGAGTATGGAAGATATGCTAATGATGGAATGGGCTTAGTGAAGATCAAGTTTGCTTTTTTTCCCACAGAGACACTCCCCACTTCATTTTCCAGTTCCATAGCGCAGGCCCCATTTATAGTTGCGGCATTGATGGCCTCTTCCGGCAACATCTTCATCTGAATACATGCCATTGAAACTACCAGGTTTATATTTCCCGACGGCGATGAACCGGGGTTGTAATCTGATGCAAGAGCGACAGCACAACCCGCATCGATCAATTTTCTTGCAGGCGGAAATGACATCCGGAGAAAAAATGCAGCGGTGGGAAGTAATGTAGCGATAGTTGTTGCCTTGCCCAATTCTGAGATCTCATTCTCATTTAAGGTTTCAAGGTGATCGAGTGAAAGGGCATTTAGTTTTATTCCTGTCTGTATTCCACCGATCGAGTTAAGTTGGTTCACGTGAAGCTTTGGTTTCAATCCATACTTGATTCCTGCGTTGCAGATCGTTTCCATTTCTTCCGGAGAAAAAAAACCTGATTCGCAAAATACATCAATATAGTCAGCAAGTCGCTCTTGGGTGATCACGGGCAACATCTCATTGACAATACAGTCAATATATTCTTTGTGATTTTCTTTGTATTGAGGTGGGTAAGCGTGTGCACCAAGAAATGTTGACTTAATAGAAAGAGTTGACCTCTCTTTTAAACGTTTTATTACCCGAAGCATTTTCAATTCACCCTCCACCGATAGTCCATACCCACTTTTTATTTCGATAGCCCCTGTTCCCATTTTGCCGACTTCTTCCAGGCGTTGCCAGGCAATATTAAACAGCTGATCCTCGGAAGCATCATTTAATTTTTTTGCCGAATTCAGGATGCCCCCACCCTTTGCGGCAATTTCAGCGTAGCTCATTCCCTTTATCTTGTCGACAAATTCTTCTTCTCTACTGGCAGCATATACGAGGTGTGTGTGCGAGTCACACCAGCATGGCAGTACCAATTGCCCTGATGCGTCAATTTTATTTTTGATTTTAGATGTTGGATTTTCGATTGAACTTGTTGATCCATATTCTGCAATTTTTCCCTCTTCAATAACGATGTACGCATTGTTGATAGCGGGCAACTCAGCTAATTCTTTTCCGCGAAGGGATCTGCTTGTTGGCCTTGTTCCCAGCAGTTGTTTTATATTAGTGATGAGTGTTGTCATGCTTCAAATGGGAGCGAAACTATTAAAACAATTTGAAACAAATTACGAGTGTGTCAATTCAAAACATCCCTGATCATTGACAGGGGTATTATCAATCGATGATGGCGGTTAAGCACCTCGTATTCCAGTGCATAAAGCGCTTTTTCCATGGCGAAATATTGCATCATGATCTTGAGATCATCTTTTGATTTCGGGATAAGATCGGTGTCTTTAACCGTTTCAAAATATGACCTAAGGAAGAAACCACTCATGTAATGTACCCATATATCGGCATAAGGAAGTAAGTGAACGATCTCTTCTTGTTTCACATGTGCTGTGGTGAGAAATCCCTCATAAGCGGCGTAGTAATAAGATCGTATCATGGAGGCCACATCAATCAGGGGCGAGCGTTTTAATCTTGTTTCACTATAGCTGCGTGAAGGAATGCCGCCAAAATCATGTATGGCTACATCTTTACCCGTCAATAATACCTGGCTGAGACCAAGGGTACCATGGGTACGGGTCTTTACCACATCAAACTTCTTTGAATATATTTTTTTGAAAAGGGATACTATTTCTGCTTTGCGGACCAGTAGGCTGTCCAGTGCTCCTTTATCCTGAACAGACTTTCTGTTCTTCTGCATAGTATTGTAGGTTTCCCTGACAAGCGCCAACATCGAAGAAAATAAGGATCGCTGATAGTGAAGTGAAAAATTTTCGGCAGAAAAATCTTTCGACGTTTTTGATTGACTTAGCGCCAAATGTAATTCTCCCACACGTCTCCCCAGTAAAACGCATTGGTCAGCAGCTCTTGCACCCAATAAATCCTGTAAGCCGGTTGAAAGGCCTTCGAAACCTGATGGCTCTGTTAGACTTCCTTTGTGTTCTATTTTTTCAAGGAAGCCTTTCTTCGCCGCCAATATTCGTTCGATGTAGTTATTTACCCTTTCCATCATGTAGCTATAACCGTCGCCGTGGTTTTCTACCATTTCCTGAACCATTGCAACAACAAAATTTCCCTTCCTGAATTTCCAGTCAATCGACCCAAGATAACGGGGTACAAATTTGAATTGGGCTTGTTGGGATAAATATTGCGATACCTCGTGATCGGGATTGGTCCCTATATCAACTTTCCGATAGGCTTTTAAAAAAAAGTGGTTATCATAAGTGATCGCCGTATTATCCTGGAATTTGCTCACGTAGATTCGGGATCGGATCGCCTGGTGTTTTTGAACATACTTTTTGATTTCTTCAGTGCCCGTAAAGCCTAGCGCCGACGTCTCAAATGAAAGGTTAGTGCTTTTTGCCATATTTTCAATTAACCATTCCTGCATGAAGGGAGTGTAAAAAGCATCACATAAAACACCATTTTGTCCATTCCATTTTACTTCGCAAAGAACTGCTTGCGGGTATTCTTGCATTAGGCTATTGGCAAATCGCTTTCTCCCAAACGCTACCGGCAGTATGTATGTTTCCGGCAGGCCGCTTTTATAATTTACTTCCAGCAGTAATAATGAAACCTGGCCATCCCCAAGTGGAAGCTGGACACATTCAGCAATAGTACAATTGTAAATGGCTCGCTGCTTTCCAGAGAACCAATTAGTTTTATTGAGATAAGCCGGAAGGATCTTCGTTTCAATACTTGCTTTTATTTCCTCATTCTCCGTGAGCTCTTCCCAACTTTGCAACGACAATTCTGGCAGATCTTCTTTTTTAACTGATTCCTGCCAGGATCTTTCCAGACTATACCACTGAAAGCTGTGCGCGCCAAGCGTAAAAAAATAGGCGCCGCTCCGGATCGCTGGAAAACTATTTTTGCTAAAAATTTCCACCGGCACGCATCCCTGGTATTCTGTAAGATCAACTTCTGCAGGTTGCGAAAATTTAGAAAGGTTTACGATAATCAAAAGGGTCTCCCCTTCATAGTGTCTTGTAAAGGCAAGCACTTTTGGATTATCAACGTTGATAAATTTCATATCCCCCCGGCCAAACGCCTTGTATTTCTTTCGCGTTCCTATCAAGTGTTTCATGAACCAAAACAATGATGAGGTGTTGCGCATCTGGGTCTCAACGTTCACTGCCTCATAATGGTATTGCGGATCAAGAATAACGGGTAAATAAAGTTGTTGAGGATTTGTTCTTGAAAAACCTGCATTGCGGTCAGGAGACCATTGCATGGGTGTACGAACACCATCGCGGTCGCCGAGGTGAAAATTATCCCCCATTCCTATTTCGTCTCCATAATAAATGACAGGGGTACCCGGCATAGAAAATAACAGCGAATTCATTAGTTCTATTTTTCGCCTGTCATTCTCCATCAGTGGTGCTAACCGGTGACGTATTCCCAAATTTATTCTTGCCTTTGCATCTTTTGCATAAACCTTGTACATGTAGTCCCTCTCTTCATCCGTCACCATTTCAAGGGTTAGCTCATCATGATTTCTCAGGAACATGGCCCATTGACAAGCGTGAGGAATTGGCGGCGTTTGTTCAAAAATGTCGGTAATGGGATAGCGATCCTCCATTTGCACGGCCATGAACATCCTTGGCATCAAAGGAAAATGATAATTCATGTGACATTCATCTCCATCTCCAAAATAAGAGGCCGAATCTTCGGGCCACATGTTTGCTTCAGCCAGCATTAGCGTCCCGGGGTATTTCGCATCGAGATGCGCCCGTAATTTTTTCAGGAAATTATGCGTTTCAGGAAGGTTCTCGCCATTTGTTCCTTCTCTTTCGAACAAATACGGAACAGCATCCAACCGAAAACCATCAACTCCCATATTGCACCAAAAATCAATTATTTTAAAAATTTCGTCCTGGACTTTTGGGTTGTCGTAATTAAGATCGGGTTGATGGTGAAAAAAGCGATGCCAATAGTATTGCTGCGCCACTTCATCCCATGTCCAGTTGCTGTTTTCGAAATCCTGGAAAATAATTCTTACATCTTTATATTTATAAGGATCATCGCTCCAGACATAATAATTCCTTTCCGCCGAGTTTTTTGGTGAAGTTCTTGCCCTTTGAAACCATTGATGCTGATCAGAAGTATGATTGACGACGAGTTCAGTGATCACCTTCAAATTACGGCGATGCGCTTCTTCTAAAAGTTTTTTTAACTCATCGATATTCCCATAGGCGGAATTGATACTGTAATAATCGGCGATATCATATCCGTCATCTTTAAGAGGCGAAGGATAAAATGGCAATAACCAGATCGTGGTGACGCCGAGGTCTTCCAGATAATCCAATTTCTCCATAAGGCCGGTAAAATCCCCGATACCATCTTCATTGCTGTCATAGAAAGCTTTGATATGTAATTCGTAAATAACTGCGTCTTTATACCAATGAAGCTTGTTGTCGAAGGCCTGTGGATCTGCCATATTTGTAATCTTAAATTATCCAATAAAAAGAATACTTGAAAAGCAAATTTTTTGAATTGACGTTCAAAGGTGGGTCAATACCGTTCAGACTCTGTGCTCAGGCATTAACATTTTTCTTTGAATTTACGCAAGTTTGCAACTTTTTCAACAATGGCAATACTTGTTGTTGCGTGGGTAATGTGTATTTTGCAGCAGTTCCGCGGGTGCCAACTTTAATAGTATAAGTATTGACTATATAGGCCGAATCTTCCAACACTTTGAACATATCTTCATCCGTCGTATCATCGCCAATACACAGAACGAAGTCCGGGTGAGCCTCATTCAATATTTTTAATGTAATCGTTCCTTTGTCAAAGCCGGCCATTCTTATTTCGACTACTTTGTTGCCGTCGATGACCTGCAGTGGGGTATTTTGAGTTAACTGCGATAAATTGTTGATTAATTCTCTCGATCGCGCAAATCCGAGATCAACTTCGGTATTACGGTAATGCCAGGCAAGAGTATTTGTTTTTTCTTCAATGAATGAACCTGCACACCTTGTTACAAACAGCTGCATGATACGACGAACCTGGTCTTTCCAATGTTCGGAAACGGTAACAAGTTGTTGCCAGGACTCATTTCTCATTTTTATGCTGGCCCCATGCTCAGCTACCAGTGTAATAGGCAAATATCCAAACCATTTTTCCATCGTTCCCGCGTCCCTTCCACTGACAATCGCTACATGGTTATCCGGATCAGATGACATAGAAGACAAAAATTCCTTTACTTTTTCGTCGGGTATCGCTTCGGAGGGTAGTCTTGTTATCGGTACAAGAGTGCCATCATAATCGATAAGGAAAAATCTTTTTTTTGAACCTGCGTAGTGGCGGCATATTGCGCCGACTGTTTTTTCGTCTAAAATTTTCACTGTTATCTTTTGTTGCTCTTTTTTTGTTTCTTTTAATTGCTCTAAAAAATCATTCACCCATTTTATTACGTCGTACTCCTGCAGCCTGCGCTGCATCAGCACCATGCGGTTACGCTGCTCCTGCAAAGGCATGTTCAATGCTTTTTCAATGCTATTAGCTACATCCTGCACATCGGTTGGATTTACTAATAGTGCCTCATTTAATTCACTGGCCGCCCCCGCAAGTTCACTTAAAATTAAGACTCCTGTGCGGGAAACCGAACTTGCCACAAATTCTTTCGCCACAAGGTTCATTCCGTCACGCAGGGGGGTTATTAAGGCCACGTCGGCCTCCTGGTAAAGGGCCAATAACTCATGGAATAGCAGATGCTGGTACCTGTAAATGATCGGCTGCCAGCTAATGGTTGAAAACTTTCCGTTTAAGGTCCCTATTTTTTCTTCCAATTGCCTTTTCCTGTCATTGTAAGCCTGTATCTCGTCTCTTGACGGAACCACATTTAATATAAAAACAACGTTCTCCTTCCATTTTATATTTTGTTCAAGAAAAAATTCAAACGCATTTAACCTATCCATAATCCCTTTTGTATAATCAAGCCGATCCACGGAAAATATGATTTTCTTGTTCTCAAAATTCCTTTGAATTTCATTTCTATAGCCGATCACTTCAGGGTCATTAACGGATGAATTGAATTTTTTATAATCAATGCCTATAGGAAACAAATCGGCCTGAATAAACCGACCCTGGTACTGAAGGGTATGGAAATAAGTATCTGCGCCCAGTATCATTCTTGCCGATTGAATAAAATGCTGGACATAGTCATTTGTATGAAATCCGATAAGGTCAGCACCCATAAGCCCTTGCAGTAAAGATTTCTTCCATTCTTTGGGTAGCAACCTGTATATTTCATACGATGGAAAAGGGATATGTAAAAAGAATCCAATTATAGCATTCGGTTTTTGATGCCTGATCATTTGAGGTAAAAGCATCAATTGGTAATCATGTACCCAAATGATATCGTCGGGCCTGAGAATGGATAGTAATTCTTTGCAAAATCGTTTATTGATCTGTACGTAATCGTCATAAAAACTGGCTGTAAACTGAACCAACGTCGGAAAGTAATGGAACAATGGCCAAAGTACCGAATTAGAAAACCCGTTATAGTAGCCGTCGTAAACCTGTTTATCGACAAATATCGGTTTAATATCAAAATCTATATCCGATCGATCCTTGCCAAATCTATCCCAATCGTCCTGTGGAAAATCAGCCACACCAACCCATAGTTTTTCGTTTATTTCCTCCAGGGAATGATCACTTTCAAAATAGCTTTTTATTGCCGATACCATTCCCCCGGAGCTTTGTCGTAATTTAATTTCATCACCATCGTGATCAATGGAAAAAGGCAGACGATTGGATACAATGATCAACCTGCTCATAAAATGTGTTTAGTAAAAACCGGTCGCAGTTGATTTAACCAAAACTGGGCCGAAATAAATACCTGTTAAATGTCAGTCCCTGAGACATATACAAGGCAACAGAACAAAATGCTTAAATGAAGCAGGAAATGAGCATGAAAAAAGCCGCCCGGTTTAATGAGGCGGCTCCTGCATATTATTTTTAGAATATTAGTAGGGCATGATCAGCGTAATGCTGTTTCCACCACTGCCTGTAAATACAATTTTGAAATAATAGTGACCCGTACCGGGGCATGTCGTAGGATTACCGCTTGCGTCAAGACCAAATGTTGCATCGGCTGAGACATTTGGCAAGCTGTGCTTTATTTCACCACTTACCACCCTGAAATTACAGTCAGACCTGATCACAACAGGTTGAAGAGTGGCGCTGGTAAACGCACGACCAAGTCGGTTTGTACCCCATTCTGCAATGTTGGTAACACTGCCTTCAGTATGAGTTCCTGATATAGTAACTGAACCGCTGATGGCATTGTTAACGATACTTGCCGCATACACACGTTGTTTAGCTATATGCCATGACCGTTGTGTCCCATCATCGAAAGTTATCGTCATATCATCGCTGGTAATTGCATGGGTTATGCTATGAATACCACTTTGTGGGTTGATCAAATCCATCAGAAGATGGCCGCTCACATTTGTATAAGTCTGTGTGCCATTAATTGTAATACTTTTGTTGTCGCTTAGACGTGTGATCTTTAAATTCTGGAACTGAATTGTAAAGAAAGCTCCGGCGTTTTTCCATTGTGCGTTTGGTGCCATTGAAAGCACAACAGTGCCTGTGCGTGTGCGATCACCGGTGCAACTTGCACCATCATATGTAATGGTTATTTTTTTGTTTACAAGATCATAAGAGGCTGTAGCGCTGCAGAGAGTATCACCTTGTCCCCTCATTAAACGACCGGTAAAGGTTGGGGAGTTTTCGATCGAAAAATCAGCATCGGTTGCGACGGCGTCAATTTCATTTGAAAACCTTGATTGGTCATCTGATTGTACAGCAATTTCTGTTGACTCATCAGTTTTAGGATTGCTATTTTCTTTTTTACAGGCAGAAAAAATGGCAACAAAAAAAAGCACTGTTGCCAGGAAGAGGACGATTTTAGTTTTCATATGAGTTGAATAGGTTTTATTGAAGGCATAGACCGGGGCCAACATTTGAAGTTTAAAAACTTCTTCGTTTTTCTTTCCGATTCATGCAATCAATGGGCTTTTTACTAACGCAAGTATAGAGGCTTTATTGTTAGTGGCATAGTGTGAATATACTTGGTAGAATCCGGCTGGTTTTTTCCGTAAAAAAGAGGTTTATCCCACTACATAATTACTTTCAAAAATTCTGTTTCGGTTGCACAAACACCACTCATTTTCGTTTCCAGTTGCCGGCATCCATTTCAAATTTTATCTCACCTTTTCCGTGTATTCCCACTTCCTTCCAGCCCGCTTTGCGATAAAATTTCTCTGCCCTTGTATTGGGTGCGGTACCTAACCAGATCGTCTCATCAGTTTTAGAAAAGTACCAGTTTAGCATATCATCGTGCAGTTTTTTACCAATGCCCTTTTTGTCAAAGCCTGGCCGAACAAATAAAGCCCAAACATTATGATCGACTAAGTCAACGATCGAAAAACCTACTATTGTTCCGTCTATCTCGCAAACCCAGCCCTTGCCACGATTGAGCAGATAATTTTCACAAACTTTATCTGTTACGAGCGCCGGGTCAGACAACGTGTTTTCTTTGACCGAATTTCTTACAACCTGTATTTGCGGAATGTCTGTTACTCTCGCCTCTCTGAAAAACATCTTCAATTTTTTTTCTTTGTAAATCCTTCAATCCACTGCATGACTAATGCCCCTTGGTCACCACTGCATGGGTTTGGTCCTTCATCCAAAAAGTAATCAACTATTTTTTCAATCAGGGGTTGTTGGACGTGTTGCAGAATATCAAATGATAAAGTTTGTCTTTGACCATTAATCGTAAGTATAACTTCACGCTGGTTAAAAAAAGTAAATTCAATTGTTCCTTTTTCTCCAAAGATTGTGCATTGATCTTTTTCATCTTCCGGAGATACATTAAAGCACCAGATACCATTGAACAAAACACCATTCGTAAATAATATATTACCCGCCACCATATCATCCGCATTATACAAGTCATCCTGGTTGACTGAAATACCGGATACCCGCTCTGCTTCGCCAAAAAAATAATTCATCAGGCCAAATTGGTGCGGTGCGAGATCATTAAACAGCCCACCGCCCGCAATAGCAGGATCAACACGCCAGGCATTTTTGGGAATTTCAAGCTCTGAAGCGGGAAGGGAAGGTTTATATAATTCAGATTTCACAAACCTGATATCCCCAATAACCTTTTCATTAAGTAATTGCTTGATTCTATTGAACAGGGGTTGTGCATTACGATAATGTGCAACTACCAACTTTAAATTTTTTTCCTTCGCAGCCTTCACCATCCTGCTGGCTGAGCCAGCGTCCACTGACATGGGTTTTTCGACATAAACAGGTTTACCTGCGTCAAAAGCCATCATTGTATATTCCTCATGCGAGGATGGCGGTGTAGCAATATAAATAGCGTTTACGTCCGCGTCATTGATCAGTTTATTTGCATCCGAATACCATTTAGGCACATTGTGACGACGAGCATAATCCTTTGCCTTGTCGGCATCTCTTCGCATTACTGCGACAAGCTCTGAATTTTTTACTTTCTGGAAAGCCGGACCGCTTTTTACCTCCGTTACGTCACCACACCCAATTATGCCCCATTTTATTTTTTTCATCTAAGATTATTTTTGAGATTATTTTGCCCGTTCAATCAGGTCCCAAAGATTGCCATATAGATCCCTGAACACCCCCACCGTTCCATAAGTTTCAACTTTGGGTTCTCTAATAAACTCAACTCCTTCTTTCACCATCATTTCATAATCTGCCCGGAAATTATCCGTATAAAGAAATAAAAAAACGCGACCGCCTGCCTGATTACCTACCCTGGCTTGTTGTTCAGCATTGGCCGCTTTGGCCAATAACAAACAACACTCATTTGACCCTTTTGGCGCAATTAATACCCAACGTTTGGAATCTGATAATACTGTATCCTCGACAAGAGTAAATTGAAGCTTTCCCGTATAAAATTGAATCGCCTCATCGTAGTCGCGTACTACTAAAGCGATATGTGCAATGTGCTGTTTCATGAATTTGCGTTCCAAAATTATTTTGAAGATAAGCCTGCCAATGTAAATAAGATACCACTAAAAGTAAATGATTCGCAGACTCCCATCCATTCACCGTAATCATGCGGAGCATAAGAAGCTCGTGGAATATGAAGCAGGAAAAACCAGAGTAAGATCATCAACCCGGTGAGTGCGGCAGCCCACCTCCTTGTCTGTTTTATCAGGAGCCCAACCCCACCGGCAATCAGTGCTATGCCGCAAAAATATGTCCAGAAGGCATGAAACGGGATATAAGCAGGAATAAAATCTTTAATGATGAAATCATGAAACTTGAAGTGTGCGAAGCCGGAAATAATAAAAAAAAATGCAAGTAAAATACAGTTTAAGGATAACTGAATTTTATACCACTTTTTTTGAAAGGAACGGGCGATAATAAACGCTCCTCCGCAAAGTGCTAATGTTTTATACGCGTTGATCTGCCAAATTGCATCCTCTGCAGACGTAACAGAGAACAGGTGCGGAAGATGCCTACACAGAAAAGAAAATATAAAAATAAAAATCCCAATGAAAAATGCTACCGGGGTCGCTTTCCTTTTCGCAAGAATGAACAAGCCGCTAATGATCAGGATAATCCCTGAAGCGAAAGCCCAGGCTTGCTTGCCTGGGATATTGTTAGCCCACTTTACAGCGGGAGGCCTCCCAACAATAAAATCTTTTGCAAAAAACTGTAAAACTCCAAGAGCAATGATGCCGGCTGCAAAAATGATCTGTCCAGGCCTGATCAGGTTTCTCATATCATTTTTTGTTTAGCCAACCATTGTCTTTTAGCCAGTCGGACAGGCGTTGCGACCAAGTTTTGATAGAATTTAATGAAGAACGACTCCCCATATTCAATGCGTGATTTCCTTGCTCATATAAATGGACTTCTACCGGAACCTTTGCTTTGCGATGCATTTCAAGCAATTTTACAATGGGCTCAGAACAACACTCGTCGTCATTCGCTGCGAGTAAGAAACTAGGGGGTGACGTTAGAGCAACTGTATCAGGAACTGCGAGCGGCCCCGGGTAAACAAGTACCTGGAAGGCTGGCCTCGCACTAAGCTTGTCGATTGCATCTGGAGTAATGAAATTTTTATCCGTGTAATGATACGACACCCAACCGGCCATTTCTCCTCCGGCGGAAAAACCCATCACCCCTATCCTCGCTGTATCTATATTAAAATCTTTGGCAACACTTCGCGCTAGTCGCATTGCCCGAAAAATATCTTGTTTTGCGTTCTCTTCCTTATAAGGAGAATTTTCTTCCCGGAATAAACGATATTTCAGGACAAATGCGGCCACGCCAATGCTGTTGAGAAATTTTGCAGCATCTTTACCTTCGGCATCAAAAACCAGTGTACGATGCCCACCTCCGGGACAAATAACCACAGCCGCACCGGTAGCAATTTCTTTTGGAGGAAGGAAAACGGTGAGCGAAGGGTTATGGATGTTTTTTACCCACCAATCTTTTGCTTCTTCTTTTTCATTCTTCCTGCTTTCAAAACCTGGTGGACCATTTGACCATAAAGGAATTACTACCGCACTGTCCTGTGCAAAAAAGGAAAGAGGAACGAAAACGAAAACAATTGAAAAAATGCGCATCGATTTGAAATTATTTTTTTCCTGTCGCGGCCCAAAAAATACCCGCATATAAATGATTGAGAAATGCAGGGTCACTAAAGTCTGTCGGCAAATGACCAAGAGCTGTGTAGAAAGATCGGCCACCGTCATACATATGATACCAGGCAAGCGGGTGCATTTGTCCCATGCCCTGCCCCTTCTTTGCGCCCCAATCTACTTTTGGATTGTATGTTGACTCATCAACACCTAAAATATAATGGAGATCAGAAACTTTTTCGGGACCGAACTCATACCACTCTTCTGTCCATAGCTTTCCGTCTGAAAAACCTTGTAAGCCGGGAAACTTGTCGTCAAAAATTTTCAATTTGGCCGTTTGTATCGTGGGATGTATCTGAAACATCCTGCCGACGAGCCTGGTATACCAGTCCCAGTCATACTCCGTATCTGATGCGCTATGTATGCCCACAAATCCTTTTCCGGCACGAATAAATCTCTCCATCACCTTTTGCTGGGTTGAGTCAAAAACATCACCTGTCGTGTTCAAAAAGATAATCACCTGGAATTGTTCCAGGAACTTATCATTGAAACTGTTCGGATCCTCAAACAATACAACATCAAAGAAATTTCTTGTGGCCAATTCTTTAATAGCTACTACTCCATAGTGCAGAGATTCGTGATGCCACCCCTTTGTTGTAGTCACTAAAAGCGCTTTAAACTGTTTTTGTGCAGATACAGCGAAGAAAAAAAATAATGATACACATAGAATCGCAAGTTTTCGCTTCATTTAGTTTTGGTTTTAATGAAGGTAATGAATCTGATCTTATAAATCATAGCAACAAATGTATTGGTTCAGCTTGCTGCGGCATCGATCAAAAATATAATCGCAACGCTGCGCGAAGTGTGGTAGAGTTTCCGTAAAAATATCTACGGGCAAAACATCCGATCTGCATTTTATTTGGCTTTATCATGTACAAATAGTTACCTTCCATTACAAAATCATCTTTTCCGCTATTGGAGTAACTATTTTTCATAAAAATTGGTGTACAATCCAGATAACTTTTTCTAAATTTATATACACAAATTGATTGGATCATATATCCGCTCAATGCTCCTGTCCCCGGTGAAGGAATCTTAACATCCTTAATTTCGCTACTGTACAAATAGGAAAGAATAGGGAAAGTTGAGAACCTGCCAAAAACAAAGGCAGTTGATAATCCGGGCGCGAAAATCCATCTTCCTCTGCCAAGTCCATATTTCAAACTGCCAACGGGCATGTATGAATCGATTAAGAATCCGAATGCTCCGGGTTTTTTAGAATAGTCTTTGTAAGGAATCCAATAATACCGAAACCGAATATCGCTTAAACCAAACTTTTGCGAGAAAGTTGAATATAACAATGGGACTTCTATATGAACTGAGTTGCGCTGATTATGAGAAACCAGAACAAGATTTGCCCGGTATCCGAAAGTTCGACTGCCGTTTCTGAGGAAATTATATTCCAAATTATTGCTCAGTCGGTTGTAAACATTCGTCGGTTTGGAGGGATCAAAATGAGGAGTGGTGGACTGGGCTGAGGAGTAGAAGGAATTGAAAAAAGAAAAACAAGTAAATAAAATTTGAATTCTTTTGTCCATAAACGAAAGGTACAAACAGGCAAATAAATCAGGAAAATAAGATTAATCAAGGGTAAATTGCAGAGTAATAAGGACAGGGACAAAAACATTTAGTAAACACAAGTCGAACAAAATGAGATTTTCAGTTTGCGGAAGGCCGCTTGCCATTCTTTTGCTAATACCGAATTTGATTTTTGGACAGAAATGGATGGGAGAAGTAATAGGGGGCGTTTCAACCTACAATGGTGATCTGACACAACAAGCAGTCTTACTGCAAAGATTCAAACCAGCATACGGTTTTAATTTAAGATACAATTCCGGTGATATTTTTGATTTCCGGGTAGGTCTTATGTTCGCAAGGGTTGGTGCAGACGATAAAGATGCGAAACGGCCGGATTTGCAGGCAAGAAATCTAAATTTCACCACCAATATACAAGAATTAAGTGCTTGCATAGAGTTTAAATTGCTTGACCCTGATGTTTTCCTCCAATATCCTTACCTCTTCGCGGGTTTAGCCATGTTTCACTTTAACCCATTCACACATGATAACGAAGGCAAAAAAACCTTTCTGCGACCTTTGAGTACAGAGGGAGAAGGGCTCTCCGATTTTCCAGAAAGAAAAAATTACTCTCTCTATCAATTCTGCATACCATTTGGGGCTGGTTTCAAATTTAAGACCACCGACACGTGGGATTTAAGCTTTGAGCTTGGTTATCGTTTTCTGCTTACTGATTATCTTGATGACGTCAGTAAGACTTATGTTTCACTAGAAATATTGAACCTGAGAAAGGGACCCAAAGCAAGCGAGTTGGCCTACAGAAAAGTGGGTGTTCCGTTTGCTGAAGAGGGCTTTCCAAGAGGGAATTCCAAAGTAAGGGATTATTACTTTTTTACCGGTTTAAAATTTGCGTTTAATTTGAGCGCAAAGTAAAAATACTATAGGCAACGAAGGCATAAAATTCCCCGATAACTCAATTAAAATTTTATCTTTAAAGTCCAACCTGGACGTGCAAAGATTCATGAGCTTTCGTCAAAATAAAAGGCCGCCTATTCGCTACTCTTTAAAACAAGGGTTGACCATTTTATTTTTTATTTCGTGCAAACAATTGCTCTGCGCTCAAACTTGTCCTCCCAACATTGATTTCGAAACAGGGACCTTTAGCGGCTGGACATGTTATATTGGTACAACAGCAGCTGTAAACGGTGAAAACATAATCAATATTTCTCCGGCATCTCCCACTCCCAACCGCCAAACAATGTATTCGTACGCTGCAAATGCTGGTGAATTGGATGAATATGGAGGTTTCCCGGTGGTGTGCCCCAATGGAAGCGGCTATTCAATCCGTCTCGGAAATAATTTGCCGGGAACTCAGGCAGAAGGAGTATCATACCAGTTTACAATTCCATCCAATCAAAATGTATATTCACTCATTTACCATTACGCAGTCGTATTCCAGGATCCAAATCACAGACCCGAAGAACAACCAAGAATGGAGATTGAGGTCAGGAACGTCACAGACAATGAAATTATCAGTTGCTCTTCTTTCACTTTCATTCCCTATGGTAACATTCTACCGGGGTTCTTTACTTCACCCAATCCGCGCGGGGATACTCCTGTTTGGTGCAAAGACTGGTCAGCGGTCTCCGTTAATTTAGACGGGATGGCCGGAAAAACTATCAAGCTCTTTTTTAAGACGGCAGACTGCACATTCAGAAGACACTTTGGATATGCTTATATAGATGTCAACTCCGAATGCACTGATGAATTTGTTGGTGCAAAGTATTGCCCTGATGATACAGCTGTAAATGTAACAGCACCCTATGGCTACCAGGACTACACCTGGTACGACAACACTTTTTCGCAAGTGCTGGGTTCTAAACAAACGATCAGGTTCTCACCGCCACCCATGGCAGGTACCGATATTGCTGTGGAAGTAGTTCCTTATAGCGGCTACGGCTGCCTTGATACATTATACGCACGCCTTGTGGATACATTGACCATAAAAGCAAATGCAGGGAGGGATACCATTTCCTGCAACCACAGCCCGGTTGTCATCGGAGCCAATGCAAAACCGGGGCTTGTTTACAGTTGGACACCCACGGCGGGACTCAACGATCCCAAAATATCAAACCCTATTGCTGCGCCTGATGTCACAAGGGCTTATGTTGTTGCAACAAGACATGATGGAGGTGGTTGTCTCAACACGGATACCGTTGTTGTCAAAGCCTCTATCATTGATGATTCTGTCCGGTTGATTGGAAAAGCTGTTTATTGTATTGGGAGTGGCGACAGTACAATATTTGTGATCAATCCGACAGATAACATACAATGGTTTAAAGATGATATTGCGATCAATGGCGCTAATGAACCTCAATACAGGGTAACAAAAAGCGGGTCCTATTACGCCATTCTTTCTAATAATGACGGTTGCAGCATTACAACGGAAAAGCAAGACGTCATCATTGATAAGGCAAGACCCGGAATTACATATCCCGTTCAATATGCCGTTATTGATCTGTCAACCCCCTTGCAAGCCAGGAATTTCGGCGCAACGGCCTTGTGGAGTCCTCCCAATTTTCTTGACAATGCGGCAAGTTACACTCCATTATTCAGAGGTCCCACTGAGCAGCTTTATACTGTTGAAATAACAACAACTACCGGCTGCGTTACGGTAGATACACAAATGGTCAAAATCGTTCCTCATGCCGATATTTATGTACCCAGCGCTTTTACACCTAATGATGATGAGAAGAACGATATCTTACGTCCTACTTTAATGGGTATAAAAGAACTTCATTATTTCAGAATATTTAATCGCTGGGGGCAATTGATGTATGAAACAAAAACTAACTACGACGGATGGGATGGCAAATATAAGGGCGCAGCTCTACCAACCCAAGTAGTGGTTTGGATAGTAGAAGGAGTTGGAGTAGATGGGAGGACGTACACAAAAAAGGGTACAAGTACCCTCATAAGGTGAGTCAACCAGTAACAAGATTTACATCATAAAAAAAGAATTTGAAAACCATTCCGATTGGTCCAAATAGATCAAAAAAATAAAGCCGTGTCCTTTACAACACGGCCTTCTTTTTCTCTCAGGTTTTACATCATAGTTTTATAAATTCAACCCGACGGTTATTTGCCTTGCCTTCCGCCGTTGTATTCTTATCGACAGGCTGTGATTCTCCTTTTCCATCTGTTTCAAGTCTAGTCGCATCAATGCCGAAATCTTTTGTTAGGCTCGCTTTAACAGACTCAGCTCGCTTTTTAGATAAAGCGAGATTGTCGGCATCACTTCCATCAGAATCGGTGTGACCGATGATCTTAACTTTTACAGATGAATTTTCCGTGAGCACATTCGCAATGTCTTTCATTACACCGTACGACTCCGGTTTGATCTTATCACTATTTACATCAAACAAGATTCCGCTTGTTACAAACTTTCCTTCAGTAATTAATTTATTTCTGGTATCAGGAGCTCCAACTGCGAGTTTTATATTTCCAAAAATATAACGATCGTTGTCATTGTTCATGTCACCCCAGAGTTCAAATAATACTGTGCTATAACTTTTGTCGACAGGAAACGCCCGCGGAAGATCATAGGCCTTTTCTTCATTGACATAAACCCGTAAGCGCTGCTTTTGTCGCCAAACAGAAACATGCAATTTTGTTTTACCAGCGTTGCTGTTAAACTGCGTGGTGTTTACCTGGTTTTTGATCACGCTCGCGCCGTCTTCAAAACTTTCAGCATATACTGTTCCACCACTCGAACCAGCATTAGCTGGATGAACGCCAATCTTTACTCCTGATCTTTTGTCAAGAGGAATAAAACTATATTCAAGAGCCTCTTTACCATTCTTCCCGGTCAAAAAGAAAATGGAAAATACAGGAGAATAAAAACTGAATTTTTCATTGCAAATCACATCGTATTCAAAAGTAAAATTGTCAGGAAGATCCTTGATGTATTCCGGTATATACCTTCCCGGCTTACGAACCATGAGCCAATGTCCCTGCTGACCTGAACTGGTAACTACCTCTCCGCTTGAATTGGTGTTCCAGGCTACCGGAAAATCACCAATTGCATCCTTGGAAAAATCATCATAGGCAATCACTTTATCGCCAGGCACAAAATCAAATTTCGAATAGATTTTAAAGCCGGCGTCATCGGAGTTTTTACTGACCTGGGTATTTGCATCCGGGGTGTTTGTAGTATTATTTGTTGTCGTATGATTTGTTGCATCGGTTTGTTTATTGCTACTGTTATTATTGTTCGTATTGCCCGACGTATCTTTCTTCTTTGTGGCGTCTTTTGCAGAATTGTCTACCTGGTCTAACCCCTTATCAATGGTTTGATCAACTTTTTGATTGGCGCGTTGTTCTGTTCTTTGTTTTATACGATTACCTATATCTTTTAATATTTGCGCGTGGGTAAAACACGAAAAGCACAACAATCCCGTCATGCACATGAGCAATTTTGGAAAAGGTTTCATCTGTCAAATTTTAATGAGCAAAGAATCGATAAAGCGTAGTTGAAATGGGGTGCAGATAGTATTCTTTAGGAGGACCAGGAAGTGATAGTTAAGGTAAGATTTATTTATGAGCTGATAAATTTTTTTCTTACAAGTTTTGTCTCGTTATGCATGGACGGAACCCGTCCATAACACCTTCTGATGAAAGGTGGCATAAATTTCGTAACTTAATATTAATATAAAATTAATGGCGATGAACCAACACATTCTTTCCCGGATCGCCATCTTCCTCTTGGCGATTGTCCTGATCGTTTTCGGTATCGAACACTTTGTACATCCCAGGAACATGCTTATTTATGTTCCCACCTGGATTCCCGGCGGTTTAACCTGGGTTTATATTGTAGGTGCTGCGTGCATTATTGTTGCAGTATCGTTCATATTAAACCAATTGGTTAAAGTAACGGCCTATTTGCTCGCATTGCTGCTTTTTAGTTTTGTTTTTTGCGTTCATTTACCCAATTATCTGAACACGGCCGATCCCGAGTATCGGCAATTGGCATTTTTAAACATTTTAAAGGATACGGCACTGGCAGCATTTGCGCTGTACATAGCCAGCAATGCAAGGCATCAAAAGGTATTGGAAGAAACCGCGATCGAGGAAGAGGTAAAAAAGTCCGATCAGGCGAATAACGAAGTTGCGAATCCCGTTTTGGCGGAAAAGCAGTTCTGATTTAAAAACCGTCCCGATTTACCGGGGCGGTTTTTTTTATGAAGCTTACCTGCAGACCGTTTAATCTTGAGGTTAATTTCATTTCGATTAAATGATCAATGATCAGCCAATATATCCGAATGAAATACTTGCGAAGGCAAGAAAGATCCTGCTGATAGATTGGCCAAATACTAATGTTCCGACAGAATTAGTTGAGGAAGGATTTAAGGTGTTCTGCTACTCACCCGGCCGTTATACGCAAGCTGAAATAGAAAAGGGCCAACTTGTTTTTCTGGAATTCGCGAACAGGCCGCCTTCGGTAGATATTGTCAATACTTATCGCCCTGAAGACGAACACGAAGTCATAATAACAAAACAAATATTACCACTCGAAGCAAAGGTGATCTGGCTTCACCCGCCAATAACTCTCAAAAGACCCGCTCACTTGCGGCTGAACATGGACTAACTTTTGTGGAAGGGATCTCTATAACAGAAGTAACGCGTAAATAAATCTATTACTGTTTTGGTTTGCTCATACCTCCTCCATCTTCCGGCTTTTTGCAACATTTGGGAAGGTCCTTGTATGCATCAGGATTGGAGGGAACGTCATCAGCATCGTAGCCGGCATTGGCAATAGCAGTCTTTATATTTTCGATGTTGGTGCGATCAGTAAGATATTTTACCGTCGTTTCTTTCTTCTTGACATTGACATTTACATAGGTTACTCCATCGTATCTCTTTAAATATGATTCGATTCTCTCTTTACACATGTCGCATTGAACGGTGGGCGTATTGATCTTTGCTGTCAACGAAACTTTTGTTTGAGAAGACGCGAAAAAAGAAATCCCGGTTAGAGCAATCCCTAAAAAAAGAAGTCTCTTCATATCTGAATTTTTATTTGAACACAATTTACAAAACACCTTTCCAGTTAGCAGGATCATTTCTCCATTTTAACAAAACTTCCTGCTCGTTTGAGGATACAAGTCCCTTCTCAATTGCCAATTGAATTAGTGCAGGATAGCTTGTCAGGGGTTGATACTTTAAACCGGCAATTTTGAATGCCTCTGCGGCCACTGGAAAATCATATGTAAATATTGACACCATGCCCACTACTTCAACACCCGCATTTTTTAAAACATCTACAACCTGCAGACTGCTTTTACCAGTTGAAACAAGATCCTCGATTACGACTGCCTTTTGACCGTGCTTATAGTACCCTTCCACCTGGTTCCCTAGCCCGTGCTCCTTGGGTTTTGGACGAACATAGATGTAGGGCAATTTAAGTTGATCCGCGATCATCGCTCCCCAGGCGATTCCGGCGGTGGCCACTCCCGCAAGCAATTCTGCATCAGGAAACTTTTCAAATACGACATTGCACAGTTCTGATTTTATATAGTCCCTGACAAAAGGAAATGAGAGTATGCGGCGGTTGTCACAATAAATAGGGCTCTTCCATCCGCTGGCCCATGTAAACGGTTCTTTTAAGTTCAATCTTACGGCCTCGACCTGTAAAAGTTTTTCGGCTATTGCCTTCTCATTTGTCATGGGGCGAAGTTAATGCAGAAGGCACAAGGTGCAAGGTAGAGGGGGACAAGGTTCAGGGCATAAGGTTTAAGGTTAATGGTTCTTGTTTCTTGTGCGTTGAGTCTTGTACCTAGTATCTTATCTTTAATACATGTATATCAAAATTTACTTCAACGACAAGCCCCTGTTTCTTTGCGATGCTATTGATAAGACGATTCGGCCTTTTATCCATCACGATGATGCCGTTTTTATCGACGAATTGAATGCCCACACCATAAAAACCATGATCCATGAAATGCAGCAACCAAAAGTTCACGCAGGCATCTTTCAGCATGCGGATCTCGAAGAGTTGAAGAAAGCTTTTTTCAAAAAATTTACGGTCATATCAGCGGGAGGAGGAATAGTAAAGAACGGGGCAAACAAGATCTTGATGATCTTCCGCCGGGGAAAATGGGATCTGCCGAAAGGAAAACTGGACAAAGGGGAAAAAATAGAAGATTGTGCAATACGGGAAGTGGAAGAAGAAACCGGTTTGAAAAATGTACAATTAAATTTTCCGCTATTGGTTACGCATCATACTTACCATGAGGGAACGAAGTTCATATTAAAGGAAAGTCACTGGTTTACGATGACAGTAACGGCAGAGCAAAAATTAACTCCCCAAACAGAGGAAGATATTTTCGATATAAAGTGGGTCGGCCCGGATGAAGTCAATTCTTATCTCCCGAAATCATTTCCCCTGATCTCCGATATCATCGAGGCCGCGAAACAAAGAGATTTTATTTCCGCATGAGAATTGCAACCGTCAAGCGACTTACGCAAACCAGTTTTTCTTTTTCATCATAGATTTTTATATCCCAGACATGTGTGGTACTGCCAAGGTGCAAAGGTTGTACAACCCCAGTTACGTATCCTTCTCTCACTCCACGAATATGGTTAGCATTTATTTCGATACCAACGCAGTAAAATTTTGAATGATCAATGACCATCGCAGAAGCGATGCTGCCAAGTGTTTCCGCTAAAACGCAGGAAGCGCCCCCGTGCAGCAGTCCGTAAGGCTGATTGGTTCTCTGGTCAACCGGCATTTTGGCCTTGATAAAATTCTCCCCTACATCGACCCATTCAATGCCTATATGAGTAGCCATTGTGTTGAGCCCAAGAGGCTTTAGTTTCTCGACTGTCAATGTTTTATCGAACCAGATCATAGGCTTATCAATTATTTTTTTAATGACCTGGATACTAACTCAGGAAGAAAATGACTTGCGTCACCGCCATTGCGAAGGATGTCCCTTACGATCGTAGAAGCTACTGAAGTGTATTTTGGTTCACCCGTTAAAAAAATTGTCTCAATGCTGTTGTCGAGCGTGCGATTGGCATCAGCAATTGTCTTTTCATATTCAAAGTCGCTAACATAGCGAATACCACGCAAAATAAACCCGGCATTTACCTTTTTGCAAAAATGAACAGTCAATCCTTCATAAATGGCACCTTCAATACAGGGTTTATCTTTATAGATCTCTTCTATCCATGCAAGACGCTGCTCTGCAGAAAACATTGGAGCCTTGATTGTGTTTTTCCCGATGCCCACAATTATTTTATCAAATAAAGGAATGGCCCGGTTGATAATGTCAACATGTCCCAACGTAACGGGATCGAATGTACCGGGAAATAGACAGATACGAGACATTAATTACGATTTTATTCCGAAGGAATTCCTTCGGAGGATTTCTGATTTTAGATTTGCCGTGAAGTTTTTCTAAATCCGAATCGTAAATCTAAAATCTAAATTAATTAGATGCAGGCCGGCTCGATAACAAATATAGAACAGCCATTCTCACTGCCACGCCGTTTTCTACCTGCTGTAAAATTATAGATTGACCGCTATCAGCCACGTCACTGTCGATTTCTACGCCGCGATTGATTGGACCGGGATGCATTATGACGATGTCCTTTTTCAATTCATCAAGCATCTGGCGCTTGATCCCATAAACAAGATTGTATTCTCTTAATGATGAAAATAATACCTGGTTTTGCCGTTCCAGTTGAATACGCAGTACATTGGCTACATCGCACCATTCCAGCGTTTTTTTCAGACTATAATTTACCCGGACCCCCAGTGCCTCGCTGATGTATTTTGGAATTAAAGTGGGCGGTCCGCAAACGGTTACTTCGGCTCCCATCTTGTTGAGGAGATAAATATTGCTTTGGGCGACACGGCTATGCATTATATCGCCGATAACAGCAATCTTTTTCCCTTCAAGACCACCTGTTTTTTCTCTGATCGAAAATGCATCCAGTAACGCTTGCGTCGGATGTTCATTAATTCCATCCCCGGCATTGATGATGGCGGCAGGAATATGTTTCGCCAAAAAATGCGGTGCCCCGCTTGCACGATGTCTCATTACTACCATATCGACTTTCATCGAGAGGATATTGTTCACTGTGTCAAGCAGCGTTTCTCCCTTCGAGACCGAAGAACCAGAAGATGTAAAATTGATCGTGTCAGCGCTCAATCTTTTTTCTGCCAGTTCAAACGAGATCCTTGTCCTTGTTGAATTCTCGAAAAACAAATTCACAATCGTAACATCTCGAAGCGAAGGAACTTTTTTGATCGGTCGTTGTAAGACTTCCTTGAATTGCTCTGCTGTCTGGAGAATAAGAGAAATATCGTCTTTGTTCAGGTCTTTAATGCCCAGCAGATGTTTTGTAGACAGGCCCATTAAAGTGCGAAGATAAAGGTTTCTGGTTAAGCGTTGTTGTTTTCTTGATCACGTTCTGTCGACCCAGGCCGCCTACTACTAATTCAGTTTGTGAAGGCAACTTGAAAACTCGCAACTGGTAACTATTCTACCATCACGACTTCTTCCCTTCCATCTTTCTCCTTCCAATACACTTTCACCTTTTGGGAAATAATCGAGTCAATTGATTTACCCACGTAATCGGGCTGGATAGGAAGTTGGCGGCTGAAGCGACGATCGATCAACACGCACAATTCTACTTTTTCTGCTCTGCCCATATCCATTAGCGCATCTAACGCTGCCCGGATAGTACGCCCCGTATAAAGGACGTCGTCAATAAGGATCACATTTTTCCCTTCAATTGAAAAAAGGATATTTGTTTGATTCGCAACATGAAGCTCTTTCCGGATATCATCACGGTAAAAAGTGATGTCCAGTTTACCGTACTGAATTTTATTTTGAGGAACCTGTTTTTTTATCTCTTCTACAATCTGGTCAGAAAGATAAACACCTCTGGGTTGAATTCCGATAAGAACAGTGTTATCCAGATTAATATGATTTTCCAAAACCTGGTGAGCCAGTCGTTTTATGGTTATAGCTAATTGTGGTTCGGTGAGAATTGATTTCAAATACTCTAAATTTTAAATAAAAATAGTAAAGCCCTTTGAAAAGAGCTTTACTATTTACAGATTCTTAAAACGGGTTATGAATTATTTCCTGCGTGTTGTGTTCATAAACTGGTAAAACAGTCCGACCTGAAAAACCCTGTTTCTAACCTCAGGGTGTTCTGCGTCATTGACATTTGTAATACCGATGTTGTACCTGGCATCGATACCAATTGCTTCGGGGAATATATAACTCGCACCTAAAGCCCATGACACATCTACAGTGTTCACATCATCTTTAATGTTTTGTTCAATGTCCCCACTTTTAATTTTAGACGAAAGGGCAAAACCTAGTTGCGGACCCGTTTCCAAGCGGAAACCGCTTCCCGTCATGTACTGAAATAAAACAGGAACATTTAAATAGTTGATTTTCCATTTGTCTTCTCCATCCTTTCCTCCTTGCTCCGAATAAACTATTTCAGGCTGTATACCAAAATGAGGAGATAAATGTACATGAGCGAGACCCCCGATATGGAATCCTGCTTTCGAGTCAAAATCAACTCCATCTTTGACATCCAGACTGGAAATATTCAAACCTGCTTTTAGTCCAAAATGCGTATCGGCGGATTGTGCCTTTGCCAATACCGTCAAACTTAAAAGTAAAATAACCGAGAGAAAAGTTTTCATAATACGTGTTTTTGATTAACTACACCTTTTAACTTAAAAATCATGCCACTCACTGATAATTTAAGAAATCTTTGTCTTTCATCATTTGCTAAATGCTGGCTGTAAATGAGTTAAAAAAATCATTTCGTTTAGAAATTGGCTTTAGCTAACTCAACAAAAAAGCTGACAAATAAAGACTATTTTTCTTATTGACTCCACCAACTGCGGATCACCGTACGAAGACTATTAATACTAAAAGCTGTCTCTTTGAAGACAGCTTTTTATCGACGTTAATTCTATCGACATTATTTTTTTAATCGACCGCCGCCAAAACATACACCGATTTTAATACCGATGTAACTGTTTGGTGAGGTCAACCCACTCGTGATATTGCCATTGCTATCATATCCCGTGAATGTAGTTTTCGGTACCAAATTGTATTCAATACCGGCGCGGAAGTGTGATGCTTCGATACCGGCCCTGATCATTCCGCCGAATTTAGCACCAGCAGAAACATCACCTGACGTTGAATTAGTTTCAACACCGGCAACAGAATAGATCCCGGCACCGCCTCCAACAAATGGACGGAAGGCATAATCTTTCATAAGATAATAGTCACCGGTAAACAGGTAAGAACCCGAAGCTTTTACATCAGTTTCGAGAGGCATACCTTCCTGGTCATACCCACCAAAGCGGGCAACGACAGCACCTTCAAAACGTACACCAACGGATAAATCTGGGATAACAGCATACTTTGGTTCAACAGCGAAAAGAACTCCTCCTTTTGCGCCAGTACCGGCTGGTATGGCATACCCGATACTAACATCAACTTTAAAAGGTTTCAATTCGGATTTGGATTGTGCCATTGCAGAAAAACACAAGGCAGTTAAACATAGGAATAAAGAGATTTTTTTCATGAGGGTCGTTTTTTTTAACGGATTAAATTTTTTACGTCGCAAACATTGCAAAAGAAGTTTGCATATTCAAGCTTTTTGGGGGAATATAATCCAGTACACAGAAAAACTACTTAATGGCGATTCGTAAAAGTTTTCTTTAGCGGTGCAGTAAAAACCTCATTACTTTTCATCTTAAAGCAAAGATCAACGCAGATTATGTTTCACTCGTCATGGCTCCAGCAAAAATGGATAACGATAATCCGTAGGTGGATTGAAAGTTTCTTTGATGGTTCTTGCACTTAGCCAGCGATATAAGTTCAAAATGCTACCTGCTTTGTCATTAGTACCGCTTGCCCTTGCGCCTCCGAACGGTTGTTGACCTACTACTGCTCCCGTTGGCTTATCGTTAATGTAAAAATTACCAGCCGCGTTGCGAAGTTTATTTGTGGCGACTTCAATGACTGATTTATCTTTTGCAAAGACGGAACCTGTTAACGCGTAAGGAGAAGTTTTATCAACCAAATCCAATACCCTTTCAAACTGGTTGGCATTATATATATGAACGCTCAGTACCGGACCGAAAATTTCTTCACACATGGTTACATAGCTTGGATCTTTTGCTTCAATGACAGTTGGTTGAATAAAATATCCTTCCCGTTTGTCACACTTTCCTCCTACCCAAACTTCTGCTTTCTTATCTTTTTTCGCATTGTCTATGTACGATTTGATCTTGTCAAAACTTTTTTCGTCGATCACAGCGTTCATAAAATTGGAAAAGTCTTCGGGGCTTCCCATTTTGAAACTTTTTGCCCCGGCAATTAATTTTTTCTTCACTTCGTCCGCGATATTCGAAGGAATATAGGCCCTGGATGCTGCTGAGCACTTCTGTCCCTGGAATTCAAAGGCCCCACGAAGTAATGCAGTAACCAATGCATCCACGTCAGCAGTTTTATGTGCTACCACAAAATCTTTTCCTCCTGTTTCACCCACAATTCTCGGGTAGGATCTGTAATTCGCCATGTTCTTTCCGATCGTTTCCCACATATTATTGAACACTCCCGTTGATCCGGTAAAATGTACTCCTGCAAAATCACGATGGTTAAAACAAACTTTCCCAAGTGTCGGTCCATCTACATAGATCAAATTGATTACTCCATCAGGCAAGCCTGCTTCCTTTAATATTCGCATGAACATTTGCGCAGAATAAATTTGTGTGTTGGCGCATTTCCATACCACTACATTCCCACACATCGCAGCTGATGTTGGAAGGTTAGCGCCAATTGCAGTAAAATTGAAAGGAGTAATGGCCAGGACAAACCCTTCAAGGGGGCGATATTCCATCCTGTTATGTATGCCCGGACTGCTGATGGGCTGCTGCTTGTATATTTCACTTAGGAAATGAACATTAAAACGGAGAAAATCGATCACTTCACATGCGCTGTCAATTTCTGCCTGGAAAACATTTTTGCTTTGTCCAAGCATAGTTGTACCATTCATGTACGGACGGTACTTTGTAGAAATGAGATCAGCAGCTTTTAAAAAAATATTTGCACGGCCTTCCCAACTCATACCAGCCCAGGCCTCTTTTGCATTTAATGCAGCTTCAATGGCCTGGTTGATGTGTTTCTCATCGCCAACAGAATGATAACCCAATGTATGTTTTAAATCGTGTGGTGGATGAATGCGTTCTTTTTTATTAGTGCGAACTTCTTTACTACCGATATACATTGGTATATCAGCTTCTTCTCGTTTTAATTTTTCCAAAACAGATTTTAGCAATTCCCTTTCAGTACTCCCGGGGGAATAAGAGAGAACTGTTTCATTAGCGGGCATGGGGTATGAAAAATATCCGAGACTCATGATAAAGTTTTAGGATGCAAAGATAGAGTCAAAACAATTTTCAGGATCACCGAGCAAGATCACGCTATTTGAATAAAGAAGGAATACTAACCAAATGTCTGCCCTTCTTTAGTTCCGCGGCTAAATTGAACTTAACTTTTCGCGTAAAATCGGCTCTGTTGTATACATAGACTTCACCAGATGTGAGATTATAAATATTCGAATAAACAGTAAGATCATTCTGGTGGGTCATGGATAATATTTTTTTAAGGTTTTTAACCGTTGCAGAAGAGTCTGAACCAAGCATCTTTTGTGCGGTGGCGAAACGTTGGCAGGGTGGTTCATCCCCATAAGAAGGATCAGTGAGATTAAAATTCGTAAGCAACTGGTGGTTGCCTGCCCGTCTGTGAATTTGCAGTTTGCCGCCATAAACACCCACCACTGCAGAGTTACCTTTTTTATCTGCAAACAGAATATGCACATCTTCTATCTCAGGTATTTTGTATTTCTCCACAAAGTCCAGGGCTTGATCAACCGTAGCACACTCCGCCAGGATCTTCGTCCAGATATAACATTTGCAATCTTCTTTCGACTGATTTTCTTCATATGGAGCGAATGGTGTTCGTGTACCGTCAAAAAATAAACCGGCCGTGTTCATACCGCCTTGTGCTGTTTTTTCACTGGTAAAATCAAAATAAAGCATCCCAAATTTTTTCCCTTCTGCCGGGATGAATGTCACTTCTGAATCTCTTGCATACCAGTCTTCATGATTGGCGACCAATACTGTTTTGCCATCAGTTATAAAAAGAATAAGGCAGGCAAAAACATGAGTGAATGGAATAGTGAACAAGAGAGACAATAATAATTTTTTCACGGTTTGGTGATCTTTACTTGTGAAAAATTAGCTTTCATGTCAGGTTTCATTTTTGGCCCATCCCCCGAAAAGGCGGCAAAAACTGTTAATCCCAACTGGACTTTTCCATTTAACCATTCCAGTTTATATTCTCCTACTTTTCTAAAATCAGCGTCATTGTCTACTTTGAAGAAAGCAACGATCCTGTTACCTGCTTTTTCAATTTTTAACCACCCGCTCATATTGTCATTCTTATTTACAACAGTTCGGGTTCTATTATCGGTCGTTCGTTTAAAAAAAAGTTTGGGGTTCGGATTGCCGCCAGTACCCACAGACAGCAAGACATAGTTTTGCTTCTCTTCATTCACACTACGGACTATAATTCCTCCCTGTTGGAAACCCCTGTCGGGCATCTGATCACTGTCAGAACTTTTCACCATGTCTATCCTGGTTTCTGCAATAAAATCCCCTTCTATTTCCTTATACAACATGCCTGCTGCCTCATCATCTTCCCACAAACTCCGCATGATGGGAATTAACGTTATGGTATCATTTTTTTCGTACGACACAAACAAGTTCCGGTTGATGTATTGCCAGCCCTCGACAGACTTTTCCGAGGAAACCTCACTTTCATGTCCCGGTATTTTTTTAATGATATTTTTTACTTCTTCTGTGGGTGAAATGATGTTATTATCACCCCAGAACGCAGAATCAAAAGCAGTGGGCAAATTGGCTACAATATTTCTTCTTTTCCATTCCTCATCTTTACGAATTTCTCTTAGAACGGGTTTATCCAGTTCGGAAAACAACAATTCGACATCAATTACCAGGTCAAGATCAATATTCTTTTTTGGCTGTTTATAGCTGATCAAATACTCTGTTTCAGCATGACTCATTATCCATTGATTATTAACACACATAAAATCTACCGTGTTCTTTGATCCTTTCTTTTTGAAATCGACATGTAAAATTTCAGCAAGCACCTTATCAGTGCCAGTAAGATCTTTTATATAAGCCATTCCCAAAGGGCTATTTTCCGCCTGGTAGCTGGTCACGGCATAAGTATCTGCGTCAATTAAAAGTCTTCCTTTCTCAAGAGCTTCCTTTACTCCCGGTTTCTGATCAAAGCTGATGCTGTATAACCAACGCTCATCAAACTGCACCATTGAATCAATTTTATAATTGAAGAATTTTATCTTCTTGCCATTTAAAAAGTCAGGCTGATCTATTGCAAAACTTTTTTCCGCGACTGATTGTGGCCCGCCACCGGGGTGAAAATCTTCAAACAACCTCGTATAGGTCACATCCTCCTTGCTCCTTCCCTGCAATAGTTTTAATTTGTATGACTTCCCTTTAGGAAAATATTGAGCTAAGAAGACAGCTTCAGCCACAGAAAAATAATTTTCCCTGTCTCTAATGATCTCACGATAAAATCCTCTGTTTTCAAAGTTGCTGTCGGGTTGGAGGGAAGCAAGATTTGCAATCGCTTTTTGAACGATGTCCAATGCGGAAGTCCTTTTTACAATCACTTCCTCTAATTCTGCGGGGGCAAGCTCCAATTCTATTTTCATATATGGATCCGGATACTGTCCCCGGGAAATAGTTTTCGAGTGATAACCTACCATAGAAATTCTGAGCGAGTCATATGATCGTGTTGCAATGGAAAATTTTCCTTCTTTATTGGCAACGAGCCCTGAAATATTGCCGTGAACATATAATGTAATGGTGGCACCCCCCAATGCCTCACCTGATCCTGAGTCCAATATTTCTCCTTGCCATTGAGACAGCCCGGGCAAAAAGAAGCTGCCGAAAAAATTAACTAAAATTAACCGCTTCATTCATTAATAAAACGATGAAGGGCTTAAATGGTTACACGCACCGCGTGGAACACGCTAAATGGACATTAAAGACGCAATAGAGGTTATGTGTCTTGCGTCATTGCTGAAATTATTCTTTCATGATTGGAAACTAACGTCCTTAAACAGTTTCTTTAGCTTGCATTAAATAGGCTTTGATAAATCCGTCAAGTTCGCCGTCCATCACCGGTTGTATATTCCCTGTTTCAAAGTCTGTACGGTGATCCTTGATCATTTTATAAGGATGAAAAACATAGCTGCGTATCTGGCTCCCCCACTCTATCTTTTTCTTGCTGGCATTCGCTGCGTTCTTCACCTCCTCACGTTTGCGCAGTTCTTCTTCATATAAGCGGCTTTTGAGCATCTGCATCGCCTTTTCACGATTGCCAAGCTGTGATCGCTCCGTTTGACAGACCACCACAATGCCGGTTGGAATATGCGTCAGCATAACCTTCGTTTCGACTTTATTTACGTTCTGACCACCGGCGCCACCACTCCGGGCTGTATCCATTTTTACATCCGCGTCTTTGATCTCAATATTAATAGTATCATCAACCAGCGGGTATACAAAAATTGAAGCAAATGAAGTGTGCCGCCTTGCATTGCTATCGAATGGAGAAATACGGACCAGCCGATGTACACCACTTTCGGCTTTCAAGAAACCATAGGCAAACGGACCATCAAATTGCAGTGTACAGGTCTTGATCCCTGCTCCATCACCCCACACCCAGTCGAGCTCGGTAACTTTCCATCCCTGCTTTTCCCCATACATCCTGTACATACGTGCAAGCATCTCCGCCCAATCCTGGCTTTCTGTTCCACCCGCTCCCGAATTGATCTGCAACACGGCAGGCAATTCATCTTCAGGCTGATTTAGCGTACTCTTAAACTCCGCGTCGTCGATCTGTTGAAGCGCCTTTTCATAATTTTCCTTTGTTTCTTCTTCGGTCGCATCTCCTGCTTTCCAGAAATCGAATAGTACCACAAAATCTTCGACAGCAGACTCTGTCGCCTCATACAACTTCACCCAGTAATCATTCTGCTGAATGTTCTTAAGAATCTCCGTAGCTCTTTTGTTGTCATCCCAGAACCCGGAGCTTAATGAAAGCTGCTTTTCCTCGGCAACCTTCATTTTGCGGTTATCGACGTCAAAGAAACCTCCTTATCCCGGCAACGCGGGACCGCATATCATTTATTTTTTCTATAGTCATAAGTGTGCAAATGTAAATGAAAATCGGGATGTGAGTTTTTGGCCCGGTATTATTGATGAATTTTTCATTAAGATGAACAGATTTTCGCCCAGACCTGTAACATTCTTTCCCGATTCCTCGTACAATAGTATGTGAGAAGGGAATGCCACCATTTAGCATTTCCTTAATATTTAAAAAAATAAATGTTGCGTTTATTGGTGAATCCAGCCAACAACATGTCGAAAACCAACCTGCAGCAACAGATCACTGTCCATGCTTTGCCAAGCAAGGTGTGGAAAGTGCTCACTGGCCCTGATTACATCAATCAATATTTTCTTGACGGTAACATAAATTCTGATTGGACAGAGGGAAGTTCCATCTTTATTGACAGCGGCTCCAAACCGGTTAATATTGGAGAAGTTCTGCAATCCATCCCCGGCATGCTTTTGCAATTTGGTTTTCGGGAAGAAAATACATCGACTTACCTGGTTACCACGTATGAGTTGATCCTTGCTGGCGAAGGAGTGGAACTTAAACTGAGGTGTGAGGGATTCAACGCCTCCCACCAGGAATATCTTATTCGGGTACAACAATCAAATCTGCTCCTTCAAAAAATAAAATGGCTGTCAGAATACAGCTGAAGTCTTTCATTTGCCTTACTGATAATTGAAAAATTATTCAGTAACTTTTCTCATTCAAAACCACTGTATGAGAAAATTTTTTTACTTCATTATTTTTATTTCTTCCATTACAAATGCTCAAAAAACTTCGGGATTCAATGGACTAGACATGAACCCCGGGAATCTTTTTCTATTAAGTAATGCAAAAACAAGATCTATCAGTCCCGAAAATCCAACCGGTGAACCCGGTAAAGGTGGCATGGCAACTCTTGAAAATGGGAGCGCACATTATGCTGCAAGGGAGTTGGGACAAGGATGGAAAGTGAATCCGTTTGTAGTCATCAAGCCTAAAGAAACATTTACCATGGCTGAGATCACAGGTTCAGGAGCCATACAACATATTTGGATGACCCCTACCGGCAATTGGAGACATTCTATTCTTCGGTTTTATTGGGATGATGAACCGGAGCCTTCCGTTGAAGTACCGGTAGGTGCTTTTTTTGGTGCCGGCTGGAACTCTTACGCACACCTCAATTCCCTTATGGTGACTGTCAATCCAGGCAGCGCCTTTAATTGTTACTGGGTAATGCCATTCAGAAAAAAGTGCAAAATAACAATGACAAATATCAATACCGAAAGCATGACCTTATACTACCAGTTGGATTATACTCTAACTGCCGTTCCTGATGACGCTGCTTATTTTCATGCACAGTTCAGAAGAAGTAACCCGGTAAAAAATGGTGTATGCGTTTTAGTTGATAGCATCCAGGGAAAGGGGCAATATGTGGGAACCTATCTTGCATGGGGAGTTCACAATAATGGCTGGTGGGGCGAAGGGGAAATAAAATTTTACATGGATGGAGATACACAATTCCCTACAATCAATGGCACTGGCACGGAAGATTATTTTTGCGGCTCATATGATTTTGATACCCGAAAGAAAAACGATGCGGGTGCTGAAACAACTAATTACACTGAATTTTCAACTGCATACACCGGGCTGCCGCAAGTGATCCGTGGCGATGGACATTATAATATAATGCAGCGTTTTGGCTTGTATCGGTGGCACATCATGGACCCGGTTCGCTTTGAAAAAACCTTAAAGATTACCATACAGGACCTGGGATGGAGAGGCGATGGGCGATATCTAGTTCAGCAATCGGATATCAGTTCGGTCGTGTATTGGTATCAAACTGAACCTCATCATAGTTTTCCAAAACTTCCATCAAAGGATGAGCTTGAAGAAAATTGATCTCTCACCTAACTGGCAACAATGAAAGCTATCTTTATACTTTTTTTCATGGTAGCATCAGCAACAAGTTTTTCGCAGGAAAAAAAAGCAAGAGCAAGAGACATCGGGATCCCCTTTGACGGAACTCCGGGAAAATATAATGCCATCACAGATGTTTCCGGTGTTGAAGTGGGTCATACTACACTGATCGAAGGCACCGGAAAATTAGAAAAGGGAAACGGCCCGGTTCGAACAGGCGTCACAGCAATTTTTCCCACCGGTAAAAAATATTCACCGGTTTTTGCCAATTGGCATACGCTGAATGGGAATGGTGACATGACGGGCACTCACTGGATTACAGAGTCAGGTTTTTTGGAAACCCCCATCTTGATTACAAACACAAGTAGTGTGGGAACTGTTAGGGACGCAGCCCTGAAATGGATGGATGAACACAAATATTATGATACGAGCCAGGGATTGTTTTGGTACTCTTATCCCGTAGTCGCAGAAACCTGGGATGGAGTGTTAAATGATATTAACGGCTTTCATGTGAGACCTGAGCACGTATGGCAGGCTATGGAAAAAGCATCTTCCGGACTTGTGGCAGAAGGAGCAGTAGGTGGAGGAACAGGGATGATCTGCCTTGGTTTTAAAGGTGGTATCGGGACTTCATCAAGGGTTATTGATAAAAAATTAGGTGGATATACGGTGGGCGTCCTGGTCCAATCCAATTTTGGAATTAAATCACAATTGACCATTGCCGGAGTACCTGTAGGAAAGGAACTTGCCGACACATTGAATATTAAAATTTATGATGAGCCATCGGCCATTAGTAGCACTGATGCCTATCGAGGAAAGAACGAGTGGTCAGAACAGGGTTCCATTATCGTTGTTGTGGCCACAGATGCGCCACTACTCCCGCATCAATTAAAACGAATCGCCCAAAGAGTCTCACTTGGAATTGGGAAAGTAGGCGGTATTGGTGGCAACGGATCAGGAGATATTTTTATCGCTTTTTCCACGGCAAATAAAAACTCATTCAGTCGCACAAAAGAAACGACCGCAACGATGTTTTCAAATGATCAGATGGGAGCGTTATTCAATGCCACAATACAGTCAACGGAAGAAGCGATCATCAATGCGCTAGTTGCCGGCACTACGACAAAAGGAATTAATGACAATACAGTTTATGGTTTGCCACATGATGCAGTGATTAAAATTTTGAAAAAGTACAACCGCGTTAAATAAATTTTTAAGTTCATCATCCGATAAATATTCAGGTTATGAAAAATTTACGGTATCAAACTTTGCAACTTGTTACATTAAAACTCTTCTTGCCCACACTGGCGTTTTTAACAACAATGTGCGATGCCCAGACTTCACCACGCGGATCAATACTTGCACTTTCGAAAGCGGATCATACGTTAGCAATTGTTGATCCTGTCTCGTTGAAGGTCGTCGCTCGTATTCCCGTTGGAAGTGATCCACACGAAGTGATCGCTTCGACCGATGGAAAGATTGCGTATGTTTCCATTTATGGCGGTGGCAGTTTACACGAGCTCAATGTCATTGACCTTGTTGCTAAAAAGCCTCTGACGAATATTGATACAAGACCATTGTTTGGCCCTCATGGACTGACATTTGTCAACGGGAAAGTATGGTTCTCAGCGGAAGGCTCAAAAGCTGTTGGCAGTTACGATCCTGCAACTCGAAAACTCGACTGGAGCATGGGAACGGGCCAGGACAGGACGCACATGATCCATGTTACTGATGATGGAAAAAGAATTTACACAACAAACATTTCATCTGGAACCATTAGTATTCTTGTTGATACATTAATCCAACCTGGACCGTCGGCGCCATCAAATGCCCGACCACGTGAAGATTGGTCCCAAACAATTGTCGCCGTTAGCAGAGGCTCCGAGGGGTTTGACGTGACCCCTGACAACGGTGAATTATGGACTGCATCCTCTGATGACGGAATGATCTCTATCGTTGACCTTGCGGCAAAAAAATTAACCACGAAAATCGATGCAAAAGTTTTCGGTGCCAACAGGCTGAAGTTTACAACAGACGGCAAGATGGCATTCATCGCAAGTCTCCGAACAGGGGAGCTCACGATCTATGACGTACAGATACGCAAAGAATTAAAGCGATTAAAAGTTGGCAAGGGTGCAGCGGGTATTCTTATGGATCCGGATGGTTCACGTGCCTTTGTTGCCTGCTCACCGGATAATTATGTGGCCATTGTCGATCTTAAAACTTTAGAGGTCACCGGTCACATTGATGTTGGAGGAGTACCTGACGGTCTTGCATGGGCTGTCCAACGTTAAAAACCTTGATCGCAAACCTTCATTATCGACGGTTTTAAGAATGTAACATAAGATATGATAGATTTTAAACGGCTCGATCATATTCAAATTTGCATCCCAAAAGGAAAAGAGAATGAGGCAAGGCATTTTTATAGCGACATCATTGGGTTGTCTGAAACTGCAAAGCCAGGATCGTTGATTGCTAATGGCGACCTTTGGTACAAGATTGCAGACATACAACCTCACATCGGGATAGAAAATGAGGTGAACAATTCAAAAAGACATCCAGCTTTTGAAGTATCAAACCTGGAAGAATCCAGAAATTATTTGGGCGCGCGAGGAGTAAGTTTGAAGGACGAGATACAAACTCCCGGTCAAAAGCGATTTTCATTTTTCGACGCCTTTGGTAACAGGATCGAGCTTCTACAAAAAACATAATCGAGCAGGTGGAATGGTCTTATGGCAAAGAAAGGAAGGGAAGTACCAGCTCGTTTCTCACTTAGAGATCACTCCCATCATCTTGCAGGCCTAAAAAAGCAAAAGCAACTTTTTAACAACCGCTAACGATTTTCCATTTCCGACGGCATCTCTTTGCCCTCAAAATTTTTTATGAAGATGGACAAGCTGGAAAAAGTAGAGATCAACGATTCGGAGCAATGGATTCTCGTCCGCGGAAAAAGTTTAGATTCACCTCTTATCATTCATGTGCAGGCGGGGCCGGGTTTCCCTATGATTCCCGAAGCTAAAGCAATGGAAAAAAACTTGCATCTTGAAACCGATTACTTAGTCGCCTACTGGGACCAGAGGGCTTGTGGAAAATCTTTCGACAAAAAAACAGATCCAAAAACTATTAATTTTTCGCAATTGACTGATGATATCATTTGTTGTACTAAATACCTGCTGGGGAAATATCAAAAGAAAAAGGCGGTCATTGCCGGATATTCACAAGGAGCAACATTGGGGCTTATGGCAGCGTCAAGGGACGAAAGTATTTTTGATCGTTTGTTTTTAGTCGGTTTGGACATTGACATTCCAACGGCTAATAAGTATGCTATTGAGTTTGCGATCTCGAAAGCCACCGAAAAAAACAAAGTAACCCTGTTAAAGCAAGTTATTGACCTGCATAAAAATCCGGTCAGCAATGCTAAACAATTTCAGAAGCGAGCTAAACTACTTACTAATTTAGGTGGGATAAAAGCGGGCACCAGTTACAATCAATTGTTGATCTCGACGATCTCAAACATGATCTCTAGTAAAGCGTACCGGTTAAGCGACATACCCAAAACCCTAAAAGGAATGGAGTTTTGTCAAAATGCCTTGCTTCCCGAGTTCAATACACTTAACCTGTTTCACAGGATCAGCAGTATTGACGTCCCGGTCCATTTTGTGCAGGGTAAACAAGATGCCATCGCCCCGTATCAAATTTCCGTGAATTACTTTAACCATCTCCACGCTGCAACGAAAACATTCACCACGTTTGACAATTCTGCTCATATGCCCCATTACGACGAACCGCAAAAATTCTCGCGGCTTTTGCGAGACACAATAAAAGATAGTCTCGGGTAAGCGTCTCAGCCAAATACTTTCTTACACATCCACCGAGTCATATACAACCACTTTCTTCCAAAGCATGGAGCACTCTTCAACAAATTTTAAATGAATCGGGTCAGTTTGATAGTTATCCTGGTCAGCAGGGTTATCAAAAAATAAAAGCCAGGAAACAGAGTACGATCTTTCAATTACATCGCGGTTGGTAGCCGCGGGTACACCGATATAAAATTTTCTAATGGTGTTTACTTTCGAAAGTTTTTTTAATCCATCGATCAGTTTTGTCTTGTCTTGCTCATTATCTCCATTCTTTAACCAGAAGTAAACATGATGTAAAAACATTGTTTTTGTATTTAATGATTATGGTGCGACAATCGTGAAAGGTCAAACAAAAAAACGTAAAAAGCGCACAATATAGTTTGTTTTTCAATTTAAATAAACCGGAACTTTGATTATTAAATGGCGAAAACGAATGTCTTCTTTAGTTGAAAATATTTCTGACACGGCAAGATGGGTTGCTATTTTCAGGGCTGAAGAAAGTGAAAGACCTGATGCAGTTTTTCATGACCCGTTTGCAAGGAAGCTGGCGGGGAAGAAGGGAGAGCAGATCGCCAACGCTATCGGATTCGGCAGAGACAACAGCTGGTCGTTCATAGCAAGGACATTTTTATTTGATGAGTTTGTAATGCGTCATGTACTGGAAGGCTATGATATGGTCCTTAACCTGGCCGCTGGACTTGATGCCCGACCCTACCGGATGGATCTGCCTTCATCACTTCAGTGGGTAGAAGTTGATCTTCCCGGAATCATTGAAGAAAAAGAAAAAGTTTTGAACAATGAGGCACCCCGATGCAATTTAATAAGGATCAAATCTGACCTAGCCGATCAAAAAGCAAGAATCGAGTTATTCAAGAAATTGAATAGCAAAGCCGAAAAGATCCTTGTCTTGACGGAGGGGCTGATCATTTACCTTACAAGCACACAGGTTGGCTCATTTGCTACTGACCTGTCCTTACAAAAAAGTTTCAAGCGATGGGTGTTTGACATGGTTTCACCGGCACTACTAAGAATGATACAGGAAAGAATGGGACCAGCGCTTGGAGGCAGTGGTGCAGTGTTTCAATTTGCCCCGGAAGAAGGCGAAAAATTCTTTCTGCCATTCGGATGGAAGAGTCTTGAGTCAAAATCAGGGTTGAAAACAGCTGCTTCATTGAACCGGCTAAATGAACAAATGTTGCAAGTCGCCGCTATACCTGAACCTGAAGGTCGCAGGGACCAATTCCCGTGGACGGGTGTCTGCCTTTTCGAGAATGTAAACGGATAAAGATTTTTTCTCTACTATCAAAGCACGCAACTTTTCCATTCTTAAGTTGTTGTTAAACCAACACTGACAGCCATAAAAATTGTAAATTGCCTTTGCGGTTCGAAGCTCTGTGTTTGAAGTTCGAGGTTATTACTATAAAAATTTGTTTTTATGCCAACTGTTACCCGATTTGAAGATTTAGAAATATGGCAATTGGCACGAATTCAAACTAACGATTTCAACGCAATCTCAAACGAAGGGCCCTTAACCAGGGATTTCGAGCTTAGAAATCAAATGAATGCTTCGTCTGGTTCAGTGATGGATTGTATTGCAGAAGGATTTGAACGATCAGGGAATGCAGAGTTCAAAAATTTTTTAGTCATAGCAAAGGGTTCAAACGGCGAGTTTCGTTCGCAACTTTATCGTTGCTTAGACAGAAAGTATATAATTCAATTGAACTTCGATGAATTGTATCAAAAGAATGTAGTATTAGGAAATAAGATAATGGCATTTATTAACTATTTGCAAACCTCGACATTTAAAGGACAAGCTCGACGAACGAAAGGATTTTTACCTAACGTCGAACATCAAACATCAAACATCGAACACCGTGATAGGACATCATTTTAATAAATTCGATCCAAATGAGCCTGGCAAAACAAAATTCCAACAATTGCTGGATGTGTTTATGCAACTCCTTACTTATACCAGCGGCGATGTGTCTGAAGCTTTACAATGGTTGAACCAACTTGATCGTGAATATCAAATGACAGACGGTGAATACGGCATTGGTGATTTCATTGATGAGCTAAAAGAAAAAGGATATATCACCGAGGAACAGCAAACGGGCCAAATAAAGATCACTCCAAAAACCGAACAGGGAATCCGCAAAAGAAGCCTTGAAGAAATATTTGGAAAGCTCAAAAAAACAAAACAAGGCGATCATCATACCTTCAAACCGGGACAGGGTGATGAAGTAAATCCCGAAACAAGAGCATTCCAGTTTGGCGACATGCTCGAGCAAATTGATTTCACTGAGTCGATCCGGAATGCGCAGATCAACCATGGCATTGAAAGTTTTAATATGCAGGAAGACGACCTGGCGATCAGGGAAACAGATTTTAAATCGCAAACTTCAACTGTGTTGATGATTGATATTTCCCACTCAATGATATTGTATGGAGAAGACAGGATCACCCCGGCAAAAAAAGTGGCAATGGCCTTGAGTGAACTGATTACGACTAAATATCCAAAAGATACGTTGGATATAGTGGTATTTGGAAATGACGCCTGGCCCGTCGAAATAAAGGATCTTCCCTACTTGCAAGTAGGACCCTATCATACAAACACAGTGGCCGGATTAGAATTAGCTATGGATATTTTGCGAAGAAGAAAAAATCCCAACAAACAAATCTTTATGGTGACAGACGGCAAACCAACTTGTTTGAAAATGGGAAAGAGGTATTATAAAAATAGTTTTGGACTTGATAGGAAAATAACTAGTCGCTGTTTGAACCTGGCAGCGCAATGTAAACGCTTAAAGATCCCGATCACAACATTTATGATCGCAACAGATCCTTACCTGCAGCGGTTTGTGCAGGAGTTTACAGAAACAAATAACGGCAAGGCATTCTTTGCTTCATTGGATAAACTAGGAGCATTTATTTTTAAAGATTTTGAAAGCGGGAAACGCAAAACCGTCTATTAAGATTTCACGCCAAGCCGCTGAGTTTTTGCAAAGGCGGTGAGTGGTATGTTGCCTCTCCTGTATTTCTTCTTTGCGCCTTTGCGTGAAATAAAAGCAGAATACAATTGTTGCAGTACAAGAGTGCGACCCAACCGACGATAAATAGAAAATTGAAAAAGCTGAGACACAAAAATGAAAATACACAACATAAAGACGCTTGGAGAGCTAAAGGCAAGTGGCTATAAAAGCAAAAGCATTAAAGAAGAATTGCGGCAAAATCTTATCCGTAAACTAAAAGACAACGAGATAACTTTTCCGGGCATCATTGGCTATGAAGACAGTGTGATACCTGACGTGGAAAGAGCCTTGCTGAGCAAGCATAATATCTTGTTCCTTGGTTTAAGGGGCCAGGCAAAGACAAGAATGGCGAGACAGATGACCGATCTGCTTGACGAATATATTCCAATGTTCGCCGGTAGCGAGATCAACGATGACCCATTGAAACCTATTTCAAAATATTCGTTTGATCAGATTGCTGCACACGGTGATGAAACGCCTATTCACTGGATACACAGAGGTGAGCGATATGCCGAAAAACTGGCAACGCCTGATGTAAGTGTTGCTGACCTGATCGGTGACGTCGACCCGATAAAAGCTGCCAATTTAAAATTGAGTTTTGCCGATGAGCGTGTAATACACTATGGGATCATTCCGAAAAGCAACCGCGGCATTTTTGTAATCAATGAACTGCCCGACTTACAGGCAAGGATCCAGGTAGCATTGTTTAACATTCTTGAAGAGGGCGATATACAGATCCGGGGTTTCAAATTGCGATTGCCGCTGGATATATTGTTTGTTTTCACGGCAAATCCAGAAGACTATACCAACCGCGGTGCCATTGTAACACCATTGAAGGATCGCATCGAAAGCCAGATATTGACACATTATCCAAAGGATCTCGACACGGCGCTTGCTATCACTGAACAGGAGGCCGAGGTGGATGATGAACAAAAGGCAATCGTAAAAGTGAGTGATCTTGTTAAACGACTCATAGAACAGGTTGCTTTTGAAGCACGGGGTAGTGAATTTGTAGACAAGAAAAGTGGTGTAAGCGCAAGGCTTACCATTTCTGCTTTTGAAAATGCAGTTAGCGCTGCGGAAAGAAGAGCCATTGTCAACAACGAAAGGCAGACACAAGTTTGGATCAGTGATCTTGTTGGGATCATTCCCTCCATTACAGGAAAAATTGAATTAGTATATGAAGGTGAACAAGAGGGACCCTACCAGGTGGCGATGAATTTGGTTGATAAATCTATCCGCTCACAATTTGTTCAATACTTCCCGAATCCCGACCAGTTAAAAAAGCGGAAACCAGATGCGAAAGATGAAAATCCCTATCGTCCCATTATTACATGGTTTGATAAAGGCAACCATGTCAATCTTTTCTTCAACATAAAAGATGAGGAAAAGCTGCTGAATTTATACAAAGTCGATGGGCTACAGGCTCTCGTAAAAAAATATTTCAAAGGAGCAAATGATAAAGAAGCCGCCCTGCTAATGGAATTTGTACTACATGGCCTGGCTGCCTATTCCCTGATCAGTAAAAAAGTGATCGAAGGAAAGATCGAATTCAAAGACCTTATGGGCTCCATGCTCAACCTTGGTCGCAACTATGAAGAAGAGTTTGATGAGGAAGCATAGAAAGAGCCATGATTCTCGGGATTAATAAAGATTAAAAGGATAAAAGATGCTTCGCTCATCAGTCGCCCACTCCAATAGCTGGAAACGTCAATGCGTTAGACAGTAATTTCCTCAATCGATTCTAATCCTGTAAATCCTGGTTCTATTTTATCAGCCATCCCAGTTTAAGACCAAACGTAAGTGAGAAGCCCGGGCTAGTCCCTGCTCTCGCATTGGCATAGTTAAAAGCAGTAGTGCCGTCAAATTCATTGTAGTAATAGTTGGGCGATGATGGGTCATATTGATATGCCTCCTCTTTATTGTCGGCACCGTACCCCAAGCCCCAATAGAGATCAAGCAAAAATTTGTCGCTGAAAACCCATTGATGGCCTAACTCAATTTGCAATGCACCAAATGTCACATTCTGTTTTCCAACTTCAAAAGTGCTGTTCGCTTTCTCTATGACCTGGTTCTCTTTATAATGACCAAAGTAAAGAATAGGTTTGATATAAGTGCCCTGCATCAGGTGAGACATTTTTGTCTTTCCAAAAATGAGAAAGTCAGGGAGCTTACCAAATTTATAACCGCCGGAAATGAATACACCTGCTTGTCCTCTCTTTATGGTTTCCAATTGGGGTGAAGAATAGTTATACTCAAGTGTCTCCGATTTGCCCAGGCCAATAATTCCGAGCGAAAGTTCATAGCCTCGCCCCACGCCGGTGCTCTTTTCAAAAGCAATCTCGGTATAACCATAAAGAGGAGATAAGAAATTCAATTTGATCGCTTGCTTCAATTGACCGGCATAACGCTCGGGGTCTTTAAGATTATCATGAAATTGTTGTGAAGTACCATTTGCGAAGACGATCTTCTTGATTTTATCGGTCTCCAGGATGTAGATGGGGCCATCGAGGTTGTTGAACTCTTTGTACCTGATCTCGTCACTTCCGATCTCAAGTATTTTGGCTTCGACAATTTTTCCGTTATTCCTGTAAATTTTATCCTGGGAATAAGATGAAGAAAAAATGAGCCCAAGAACGACAAGGAGCAATGTTTGCTTCATAATGCAGGTTTTAAGGTTTAACTTTCGGTCAATGACAATCATGTTAAATAAATTGTTGCATTGAGGATGTTATAAATATTACTTAAAATTAAAACCGATAACCAACACTCCCACCTCCCCAAAACTTAACGGGAAAATCTTCCTGGAACAAAGGAGAAACAAATAATCGGCAGGTCATTCCCTTTCTATGCAAACGCTGAAACCTGTATCCGACCGATGTAAACCAACATTTTTCCGTATCCTCACTAAAAAAATTTTTCTCCATGACCGTACAATAAACTTTCGTTCCCGAAGTGAACATCAAAACACCTCCACCAGCTATTTCAAATAAGTGCTGACCGTGGCCAATGAGGTAATTTATTCCAATAGGAAAACTATTTAAAGAACCACTATTGCAGGCATCTTTCAACCACCTGAGAGGAGTAACTCCAATTCCAGCCTTAAAACCAATTCCATTTTCTTTTTTTGTCAACCGGGAATCTATATTTAAACTGGAAGATGCGCCGGGTCCTAAAATTTCAAATTGAAGTTGAAATGCGTGAGAAGTATAGTTTGATTGTGACAGGATATTTTCCCCAATAATGAAATTCAAAATGAATACTGAAAGTATCATTCTCATAAGCATGCCAATGGTCAACCCACTACTAAATTATATTCACCTCCCTTTCCAGTGCGACACCGAATTTCTCAATTACAGATTGCCTGATCTCTTCGCTCAAATTATAGATCTCCGCACCTGTTGCCCCTCCATAATTCACAAGAACAAGAGCCTGCTTGTCATAGCAACCTGCATCGCCCTTTCGAAAACCTTTCCAGCCGCATTGTTCGATTAGCCAACCCGCAGCAAGTTTAATTGAGCCTTCAGAATTTTCGAAGCCGATAATATTCTCAAATTCGGTTTTCAGAGCAGCGAACTTTTCCTTTGATACAGATGGATTTTTAAAAAAACTCCCCGCATTACCAATCGCAGCAGGGTCTGGTAATTTTGACGTCCGAATATTGATGATCGCCTGGGATATAGCTGCTGCACTGAGGTCGTGCACTTTCATCCGTTGCAATTCTTTTTCGACGGCACCATAACTTGTATTGAATCTCGGAGTTTTATTGAGCCGATATGTTACATCAAGAATAACAAACTGATCTTTATGGTTCTTTTTGAAGACACTTTCCCGGTATCCAAATTGACAATCCCTGAGGTTAAATTTATGAATACTCTTCTCATGAACGTGAAAGGCGTTCAATTCAAGGAAGAGCTCGCGGATTTCTACCCCATATGCTCCAATATTTTGCATGGGAGAAGCCCCGACATTTCCCGGTATCAGTGAAAGGTTTTCAATCCCCTGCCAATTATTCTTTATGCAAAACAAAACAAACTGATGCCAGTTCTCCCCGGCTCCAACTCTTACATACACATATTCATCGTCCTCATTTATTTTTGCAATTCCCCTGATATCATTTTTCAAAACATGTCCGTCAAAATCTTTTGTGAACAAAATATTGCTGCCGCCGCCTAGAATGAACCTGGCGGGTGGTGTCCCGATAGTCATAGGGTTGTGACTGCTGAGTTCTTTAAGCTGTTCAATATCCGAAAACGTTGAAAAATACCTGGCCCTGACATTAATGCCAAACGTGTTATAGGGTTTAAGAGAAAAATTTGATTGAATTTGCATACCGGAACAAAATAACATTAAAATCATGAGTGAAAGAACAGCCACGCTGATTGGAGCGACGGGTTTAGTTGGAGGGGAGTTGCTGAGCCTTTTGCTGGATGACAACTATTTTAGAAAAGTAAGAATTCTCGTACGAAGACCCATCACAATGAACCATCCTAAGCTTGAAAGAAAACTGGTTGATTTCAGTGATGCAGATTCACTACTGGTAGACCTCGACGAAAGCGACGTGGTTTTCTGCACGATCGGAACTACGATGAAAAAGGTGAAAGGGAATAAAGAAGTTTACAG
>Ga0163163_10000290_pt1 | contig 49977 bp, 44 predicted proteins | sample S65metaG_FD_119766 | JGI IMG/M metagenome (GOLD analysis project Ga0163163, IMG submission 119766) | Switchgrass rhizosphere microbial communities from Kellogg Biological Station, Michigan, USA - S6-5 metaG | ecosystem: Host-associated > Plants > Roots > Rhizosphere > Soil | place: USA... | reverse complement strand
CCACCATGGCAAACGGGCCGATGCCATTGTAAAAGGAATGCTGCAGCATTCAAGAACAGGCAGCGGGGCAAAAGAGCCGTCCGACATTAACCGGCTTGCTGACGAGTATGTGAGGTTAGCCTACCAAGGTTTTCGTGCGAGAGACAAATCATTCAATGCAACGTTCAGCACAGAGTTTGACAATGGCCTTGATAAAGTGAATATCATTCCCCAAGAAATTGGAAGGGTTATTCTCAACCTAATCAACAATGCTTTTTATGCTGTGAATGAACGAGCCAAACAAGGCGTTCCCGGCTATGAACCGACGGTTATTGTAGGAACGCGAAGATTACAAAACAGGATTGAAATAAGCGTAAAGGATAATGGGAATGGCATCTCACCTTCTATCAAAGACAAAATTTTTCAACCATTCTTCACGACAAAACCAGCGGGACAGGGAACCGGATTGGGCTTATCATTGAGTTATGATATTGTGAAAGCACATGGAGGTGAATTGAAAGTGGAAACAAAAGAAGGTGAAGGAAGTGAGTTTATTATTCGGTTACCCGCTTAACTAAAAATGATAAAGACAATAACATTTAATTTTCTTCTTGTATTTACCTGCAGTATTACATTAGCTCAAAATGCAGAAGGTGTAAAGCATATTGAAACTGTAAAGAAAGAGTTGATTAATTCCAAAGTGGATACAAACCGGGTGCTGCAATACGTTGATCTATGCACTGCCTACCAGTGGACTAATTCCGATTCGTTGCAGCGTTACAGCGAAAAGGGAATAACACTTGCGCAACAACTGAATTATCCTGGTGGAGAAGTGCGGATTTTAAATAGCCAGGGTATAGCACTATTCTTCCAGGGAAATATTCCGAAAGCCTTAGAGATTTTATTTAAGGGATTGAGGATTGCAGAAAAAAATAATCTACCACTTGAAAGTGCCATTTGCCTTAACAGTATCGGAAGCTGCTACCTGTTCTTAGGTGATAATTTAAAATCGGTCGCTTTTATAAACAGGGCAAGAGCAATTGATGAAACGATTCAGCATGCGCCACGTGATCTTTATTGGAAAATTTATATAGCAATGTGGAGTGGTTTAGTTTATTCAGATTTAAACAAACTGGATTCTGCGAGCTTTTTTCTTCAAAAGGCTTACAATGATGCTTACACCCCGGGATTCACTGACCTGTACAGTACCCGTCCTACCATACTGATGTTTCAAGGTAACCTTTATTTTAAAAGAGGTAATTACGAAAAAGCTTTAAACTGCCTGCATCAAAGTTTGGAAACCTATGATCTTTATCACGATCCGCTTGGAACCGCAGATGTCTGCACAAAAATTGCCGAATTTTTTAAACAAATGAATAAACCGGATTCAGTAATTAAATATGCAAAAAGAGGCCTGGATGCTGCCGCTCAATTTAACTATAAATCAATCGTGCGTATTAGCAGTAGTCTATTAGCAGATCAGTACGAGATGAAGGACATCAGGCAGGCTTACTATTATTTGAAACTGGAACTTGCTGCAAATGATTCTCTATATGCACCAAAAAAAATACTGGAGCTCCAAAAGACGCTTTCTGAAGAACAGCAACATCAGCAACAAATTTTAGAAGAACAAACAGAAAAACAGAACCGGTTAAAGCAGAACGGATTACTTGCAGGGCTTGGAGTGCTGCTTGTTATCGCATTTATTCTTTTTAGAAATAACAGGCAAAAAAAGAAAGCGAATATTTTATTGCAGCAACAAAAAGAAAAGGTAGAAAGTACGCTTTCTGAATTGAAAACCACACAAAATCAACTTATCCAATCAGAGAAAATGGCATCACTTGGAGAACTTACTGCGGGCATTGCACATGAGATACAAAACCCTTTAAACTTTGTGAATAATTTTTCAGAAGTAAGCAGCGAAATGTTAGATGAAATGAATGAAGAATTAAATAAGGGTGATATTGATGAAGCAAAAACAATTTCAAATGACATCAAACAAAATCTTGAAAAAATAAATCATCATGGCAAACGTGCAGATGCAATCGTTAAAGGCATGTTGCAGCATTCACGTCAAACTTCAGGCACAAAAGAACTAACAGACATCAATGCTTTGTGTGATGAGTATTTAAGATTGAGTTATCACGGAATGCGTGCAAAAGAAAAAGATTTCAATACGGATTTTAAAACAGATTTTGATAACTCAATTGGTAAGATAAAGATCGTTCCTCAGGATATTGGAAGAGTGTTGTTGAATTTATATAACAATGCATTTTATGCAGTGAATGAAAAACAGAAACAAAATTTGAATGGCTACGACCCTACAGTTACAGTTGCCACAACGAAAAGGGATGGAAGAGTTGAGATCAGGGTTAAAGATGACGGCAACGGCATTCCACAAAAGATATTTGATAAAATATTTCAACCCTTCTTCACCACGAAACCAACAGGGCAGGGAACAGGATTGGGGTTGTCATTGGCTTATGATATTGTGAAAGCACATGGTGGCGAGATAAAGGTGGAAACAAGGGAAGGTGAAGGAAGTGAGTTTGTCATTCGATTGCCTGCTTCTTAAAAAAACTTCAAGTAAAAGTGTGACCGCGAATATATATACATCTACTCTATTCTAAAGCATCGTATATTTAGATAGTTGCTGCAACTGTACAATGATGGATATATTACTTTCCAAGACTTTTCTGTGTTTTACGTTCCTGTTTTTTTCTTATACAGCGTCCACGCAGGTTTCGGGAATTGATTCAGTAAAAAAGGTTTTGCAAACACAGAAAGAAGACACCAATAAATTAAGTACACTGTTCTTTTTAGTCAATCACTATATCGAATCTCACGCTGATACTGGGGTAACTTATTCGCAACAGGCTTTAGACCTGGCAGAAAAATTAAATTTAAAGGAGGAAATTCTCGGTGCGGAAGGTAGCTTATCTCTCTGTTTAACAATTGCAGGGAATTACCCGCTTGGATTAGATCATGCTTTTAAGACACTTTCCCTTGCTAAAAAATTGCATTCTTCGGCATTAGGTTGGGCGTATAGTACAGTGTCTTACAGTTACTATTACCTCGGCGAGTACAATACCTGTTTAGGATATACCCGCGAAGCTATGAAAATAGCGCAGCCCCGGGAGATCGCTTATGGATGGAGAGATCTTGCTTTGGTGTTTCATAAATTAAATGAGCCGGATTCTGCCATCCTGTATGCAAAAAAAGCTTTTGAAATATTTAAGAGTACTGGGCAAGGAAACATATTCAATATTTTAGGAGATGCTTATGCCGGCAAAGGCAGCTATGATTCCGCGCTTTTTTTTTACCATAATGGTATTTCTGTTGCACTAAATGAATTTATAGAACCAGAATTGATTGATAATTATAACAGCATTGCTGAAGTGTACAAGGCAACAAATAATCCTGACTCGGCTGCCTGGTATTGTAAAAAAATTTTGTCAGAAAAAATAGAAAAAAGGTATCCTATCGGCTTGCTGAAAGCTGCAAATATGCTCGCAGATATTTATGGAGCTCAAAACAAACCGGACAGCACATTAAAATATTTAAGGATAGCCCTTAGTGTAAAGGATAGTTTATTTAGCCGTGAAAAAACGATGGCTATACAAAACCTTGCGTTTAAGGAAAAGGAGAAGCAAGAAGAGATCGAAGCATCGAAATTAAAATATCAAAATCGTTTTAGGCTGTATTCTTTGTTGGGCGGCTTCATTGCCTTATTGGTAATAGCGGGAATATTATTACGGAACAACAGGAATAAACAAAAAACAAATATGATACTCCAGCATCAAAAAGAAAAAGTAGAAACTACTTTGCAAGAATTAAAATCCACGCAAGCCCAACTAATTCAATCTGAAAAAATGGCGTCATTAGGTGAGCTTACTGCAGGCATTGCGCATGAGATCCAAAACCCATTAAACTTTGTCAATAATTTTTCCGATGTAAACAGCGAACTATTGGAAGAATTGAAAATTGAGGCTGAGAAAGGAAACCTGGGAGGAGTGAAAGCTATTGCGAGTGATCTTGTTAGCAACGAACAAAAGATAAATCATCATGGCAAACGAGCCGATGCCATTGTGAAAGGAATGCTACAACATTCAAGAACCGGCAGCGGGGTAAAAGAACCGTCCGATATTAACAGGCTTGCTGATGAGTATTTGAGATTAGCTTATCAAGGGTTCCGTGCCAGAGACAAATCATTTAATGCAACGTTCAGCACGGAGTTTGACAATGGCATTAATAAAGTGGATATTGTTCCGCAAGAAATTGGCAGAGTAATTCTCAACCTGATCAATAATGCTTTTTATGCAGTGAATGAAAGAGCCAAACAAGGGGTTGCCGGCTATGAGCCAACTGTTATTGTAGGAACGCGAAGGTTACAAGATAGGATTGAAATAAGCGTAAAGGATAATGGTAGCGGCATCGCATCTTCTATCAAAGACAAAATTTTTCAACCATTCTTCACCACAAAACCAACCGGACAGGGAACAGGATTGGGGTTGAGTTTGGCGTATGATATTGTCAAAGCGCATGGTGGTGAAGTTAAAGTAGAGACAAAAGAAAATGAAGGCTCAGCGTTTTTTATCATATTACCATTGTCGAATTAGGATGACGAGAAAACTAATCATATACGTGGTATTATCCTGTTTGCCGGCTTATTTTCTTGGGCAGATTCCACGTGAAGAAATCATTACGATCAGGGGCAGGTTGCAAAGCGCAACATCCGATTCTGCAAGATTTACTATCTACATGGATCTTTCCCAGGCGTATCGTTTTTCCAATATTGATTCAGCACTATACTATACCGACCAGGCAATACAAATGGGCCGTAAAATGAAGAATATGGCCAGGGAGGCCGACGGTCTTTCTCAGAAGGGATTTATAGTGCTGGAGACAGGCAACATTCCCCAGTCTTTACAATACCAGTTGGTGGCATTGCAACTCTCGGAAAAGTTTTCTGACCCGATAACTATCGGTTTTATAATAAACAGGATCGGTAATGTGTACACTGAAATCGGTGATTATAAAAAAGCAATTGATTATTACAGGAATTCAATGAGGGAGTTCATCAAGGCCGGTCAACAAGGCTATGTTCACAATGAACTCTCTAATATTGGATATGTTTATGAGTTGATGGGAGTTTTAGATTCTTCCAGATTTTACCAGCAAAAAGTTTATGAGTTCAGCCTTACCAACACAGACCGTTATGCCATCACTTATGGTGAAATGAGAATGCGGTTTGGGAAGGTGGAAGCAAGGTTGGGAAATGATGAAGCTGCCTTAATTCATTTTAGAGCCGGAATTATGGAATCTCTCAAAGATGTGGACATGAATAATCTTGCGCTCATTTATTTGCAGATGGCTAAATTGTTCAGTAAGCTTGGCTCCTATGATTCCAGTTTTATTTATGCAAAAAAAACGATCGCTACAGCAGACAGCATCTCCCTGAAAAGAGCGACCTATGAGGCGTCCGCCCTGCTCTCTAGTCTGTTCAAATTAAAACACCAGCCTGACAGTGCATTGGTGTATTCAGAGTTATCGTCAGGAATCAAGGATAGTTTATTTGGACAGAAAAAGATACAGGAACTTCAAAGAATACTGCTTAATGATCAGCAACGCCAGCAGGAATTGCAGGGAGAAAAAGACCGGATACGTGAAAGATTTCGCGTTACTGCACTATTGAGTCTTCTTGGTGTTTCTTTAGTGATCGGGATCATCCTTTATCGTAACTATCGGCAAAAACACAAAGCCAATAGAGTTTTGGAATCTACTCTTGCAAATCTGCGATCAACCCAGGCTCAGCTCATCCAATCAGAAAAAATGGCTTCCCTGGGCGAACTCACTGCCGGTATTGCTCACGAAATTCAGAACCCGTTGAACTTCGTAAATAATTTTTCCGAAGTAAATAATGAATTGGTTGATGAGTTAAAAAATGAAAGGTCAAAGGTGAAGGGTGAAAGGAATGACGAAGCAGAAGATTCAATATTGAATGATATAAAACACAATACTGAAAAAATTATTCATCATGGCAAGCGGGCGGGTGCCATTGTAAAAGGAATGTTGCAACATTCGAGAACAAGCAGCGGACAAAAAGAATTCTCCGACATCAATGCACTCGCCGATGAGTACCTGCGCCTGGCTTATCATGGATTGCGTGCGAAAGACAAAAGCTTCAATTCAGAAATCAAAACTGATTTTGATAAAACCATCGGAAAAATAAATATCGTTTCCCAGGACATTGGTCGCGTCATACTCAACCTGATCAACAATGCATTCCATGCTGTCAGCGAAAAGAAAAAGCATGCTCCAAATGGTTATGAACCGACTGTTACGTTAACAACAAAAAAAGACAATGGAAAGATAGAGGTTAAGGTGAAAGATAATGGCAATGGTATTCCCGATTCGATAAAAGAAAAGATCTTTCAACCTTTCTTTACTACGAAGCCAGCAGGACAAGGAACTGGTTTGGGATTGTCGTTGGCGTATGATATTGTAAAAGCACATGGAGGAGACATAAGAGTAGATACAAGAGAAGGCGAGGGATCGGAGTTTATTATTGAGTTGGCATCAAAGTGAAATTTACAAACAAAGTTTAAATGAAAAAAACCTTGCTAATTCTGACCGCTCTTTTAAACATGCATTTATTTCATGGACAGAATGCAAGAAGCGATTCCATTAGAAATTTACTGGCAATAGCAAAAAATGACTCTGCAAAATTATCTGTTATAGGAAAATGGCTCTGGGTAACAACCTGGTCGGACCCCGAATACGCACTGGAACTTGCCAAACAGCAATTATTATTGACAAAGAAGGCCAGACCCAGCAAGGCCGAAGCTTTCGCATTAGCCAATTATGCAACCGTCTTGTCAGTACTTGGAGATTATTCCCATGCCATCGACTACCATTTACAATCTATTAGACTATATGAAGAACTCAAAAACACCGGTGAATTACAGCTGGCTTATTTGAATATAAGTGAAGCTTACAGTGACGCCGGAGATTATTATAGTGCACTTGAATATGCTTACAAGGGAAAAAGTATAATTGACACGGTGAGCAAGAAAGATACTACAACAATTTTTAGAAGGATGCTCACCTGGACTTATATAGGGGAAGTTTATGAAAAATTTGGTAAACTGGATTCTGCTTTTTTTTATTTAACGAAGGCACGGGCAATCGATAGTACTTATTTTAACAGCCAATCGGGGTTTACTACGTTACATCTTGCAGGCACTTATGCAAAAAAAAATCAGCTTGCTGAGGCCATAAAATACTACAGGCAAACAATTGTTATTTCCAGGATCCATGATTATAAAAGTGACCTGATGGATGCCTGCAACGGATTGGCAAAAGTTTTTAGTCAAACTGGCCAAACAGATTCAGCAATTTTTTATGCCAATCAAACTGTGTTAATCGGTAATAACACGGCTTATCCTTTGGCTATTTTGAATGCAGTTACAATATTGTCTGATATTTATAAATCAAAAAATAATCTGGATAGCGCGGTTAAATATATGGGTCTTTCGATATTGATCAAGGACAGTTTATTTAACCGTGAAAAAGTAAGGCAGGTTCAGGATGTGTCCTTTAGTGAACAATTGCACCAGCAGGAATTGCTGCAAAAAATAAAACAAAATGATCTGCGATACCGTAATCGCTTAAATGTATATGCACTGTTAGCCGTTCTGATCATACTGCTATTACTGGCAGGAGGGCTTTGGCGAAGAAATGTTTATAAGCAAAGATCATTTGCACTTCTTCAAAAACAAAAACAGGAAATAGATATTCAAAAACAGAAAGTTGAAAGCGCATTATCAGAGTTAAAATCAACTCAAAATCAACTCATCCAAACCGAAAAAATGGCTTCATTGGGCGAATTGACTGCCGGGATTGCACATGAAATTCAGAACCCTTTAAACTTCGTGAATAATTTCTCTGAGGTTAAGAAAGAAATGATCGCTGAGTTGAAGAATGAAATTGACTCCGGTAATCTGAATGAAGCAAAGACACTTGCAAATAGCATCGATCAAAACGAAGAGAAAATCATCTTACACGGCAAGCGTGCGGATGCGATTGTCAAAAACATGTTGCAACATTCCCGGAGCAGCAGCGGTAAAAAAGAATTGATTGACATCAACGCAATGTGCGGTGAGTATCTCCGCCTCGCCTACCACGGTTTTCGGGCAAAGGATAAAACCTTCAACGCAAAATTTGAAACGGACTTCGATAACCACATTGGAAGAATCAACGTCGTTCCCCAAGACATCGGACGCGTGTTGCTCAACCTGATCAATAATGCCTTCTATGCCGTCGCAGAAAGGAAAGAGCAAATGGATGGTCGCTATGAGCCTTGCGTGTCAATAAGGACAACGAAGTTGGCCGATAGGATTGAGATTGCGGTTAAGGATAATGGGAACGGTATTCCCGAAAAAATAAAAGGCAAAATATTTCAACCCTTCTTTACTACAAAACCCGCAGGACAAGGAACTGGATTAGGCTTGTCCCTGGCTTATGATATTGTGAAGTCACATGGCGGTGAAATAAAGGTGGAAACAAAACAAGGTGAGGGAAGTGAGTTTATAGTTGACCTTCCAATTTAATTGCTCCAGTCCGGCTTGTTTTTATCGCTGCAAACCGCAATCAAAATCGGTTGGTATATTAATTAATTTAATATATTTTTTGTAGTCATCGCCTTGGAAACCTTCTGACTCTTGACCATTTTCTCGCCCTTTCAAACTATTGTATTAAATCTTTAGTCTTTCGCAACTCCTTGGAACATTTGGACAGCCTACCCAGTGATCCCGTACTTTTTTAAACATCCCTGGAAAATTGTTCATACAGTAATGTTACGCTACGTAATGTTATTCGTTACCATTTCGTTTCCTCAATGGCTTTTGGTTCTGCACAATCAGCAAATAGTTCAATCGATTGCTATGATTGCAAAACATACCCAATACTTTTTCTATGGGGCGACACTATTTTCACAATCCAGGTATAAAGGCGCCTTCTTTGAATTTGAAATCATCGTTACCTTTGAATGTACTTCCATGCTGTTGTCTTTGACCGACAATCAAGAATTGGTAACGAGAATTAGAAACGAAAGGTATGTATGCGATATTAGTGGAATCGGGAAGTGGAACGGTTTCTACCTTCAATTCCGCATGAGAATAGTTATCCTTTTTCAGATCGGCATCCGCCAGGTAAGCAAAGGTCATTATCTTCTTGTCCTTCTTCATAAGAACATGTAAATAATATATCTGATCATCTCAGATTAATAGCGTATCTTACAGGTATTCTTTCAAGGCTTCTGGTAACTATTCCAACCTGACCATCACTGGTTTCAATCTTTGCAGCGGCTTCTCTAAGTATCACAATAAAAAAATGAGATTTAATCAGATGTAGCATTAAAAGCTACGTCAGTTTTCAATCTTTTCCTAGATGGGATTTGGTTGGAACGCTTAAATTTTTTAAAAAGGAAAAATTATGAAAAGTAAAATTTATGTAGTTTGTTTTCTGACTCTAATGGTGACTGGCTTTGCTGCCTCTGCTCAGGTGTATAAAACGGCTGCAGACACGGTTAAACTAAATAAAGAGTTTACAGAAGTAAGCAACGACATCGCAACGCTTACTGCTCAGTTAACAGTAGCACAAAACAACATGCCTGGCTACCAATCTAAAGCCAAGGCTGCTGAATCAAATGCCCAAGATGCAGCAGAAACTAGTAGCACTCAGGCTGCCAAGGCAACCGAGGGTAGTAGTGTAAAGGAAGCACGAAAAGCAAAACAAAAGTCTAAAAAGGCTTATCACAAAGCAAAAGATGCCCAGTCGGCAAACAATAATGTAGGCAATCAAGACGACAAAATAGCGTCACTTACTGGGCAGCTGGCTAAAAAGCAGGAGCGCCTTCGGCAGTTAACTGACATGCGTACTTCTATCAATGCTGGGCCTCAAAACCAATAAGCAGTTATCAATTTGAAGAGCATAAACGATATGTCACAAATCAAACTCTTTTTTGTCTCGGACAAAGAAAAGAACGGAGGTTTTCAACTAATTCCTGCTATTGTAGTTTTCTTGTTAGCGTTAAGTTTCCAGGGAGTAATTGTTTATATCATGATTTCAAGTTCAGTACATCGTTTATAAACCTGTCAATAGTCTGTCTTCAAAAAAATCTGAAATAATTCTGAACCATGAAAAAGTTACTGACCCCCTTCCTGGGTGGGGTGATACTCATAGCAGGAATTAACTGCACAAAGGATTCAAATCAAACGGGGGATCCACAAAATATATATTTCAGGGGTGAAGGTATCAATGTAAAAGGTGAAGCGATATCCTATAGTAGGGAAATAAATTTTCTCATTCCCAAAAAGCGCAATAAAAGGTCAATGCAAACAGACAGACTTAGGAGTTCACTCGGTCCTACCGATGTAGAGTTATTTGGTAATACACCATCTGGTCAGACAATAGTAAGGGTGACCAATAACCAAAGTTGTATAACAGATATTTGGGTTGAGACTGAATCAGAGAATGATCCCTTAGAACCAAATGTTTACCGCATCAAAACTTTTGGCCCGAAAAGTATTGATACTTTTAATTTGTCCCTACCGGGTAGATATTATTTCTTTGTATCGCAAGCAACAACCAACTGCGGGGATTTTAGAGATTTGGATGCGTATAATTCTGTTAGCTTTTCATCAGATTTATATCAATTGCCTTTGCATTTTCAATCCTTTGATAGTCAAAAAATATCTGTACTGGATTACAGTGTCACATTTGTCATTCCTGATATTAGTGATCTTACGGATGCAGACCATGTAAATATTCAGGCATCAATTGATCAAAAGACATGGAAAACAATTAAGGTAGTCCAAGCGAAGGATATTCAATTAGGCAAACCATATTCAGTTGAAGTAAAGAGCCCTTTTTAATTTTTGAATTTCATTTGCAACGAAGTCACAAGAAACCTTTGAACGACGGATGACGATCAACCCGTTTTTATCGGTTTAATTAAAGGGAGTTTTTCTGTTAACTTTAGGAATTGGTGAAAAGATACGTCTTTCTCGGCTTTGCTTTCAGGAATTTGTCAATGGCTTTTTTATTCCTCCAACCTCGCCGATGTATTTATATCCTTCACCTTTTTTTGCGCAGTGATCAATGAATTAAATCCTATGCCTTAAGTAGCTGTTCTCAATGAAAAATGAATTGCTGATTTCAACAAATTATTTTACAGTCAAAAGAGCAAAAGGGAAAAACCTCACCTTAGTCCTTGTTTTTTTCTAAATAAAGAAGCCTTCGCATGGTACGAAGCCTTATTCAATTAACCAGCAAATTGTGCAGGAATATTGGAAAGGAAAAAGGCTGTGGGAACAACCTTTAACCTTTAACCTGGATCCAAAAAAAAGAATAGTCTCCCAGTTAACCATGAAACTTTCATTATCCTGGAATATTCCGGGGATCATCTCCGTAAGTCGATTCATAATCCATATTCCCGTCTTTTCGGTGAACTTTTAGCTGGGCACGGCCGTTATTTTGAGCTGCCTCCTTAGCAAATTTCTCAGCAGCCGTTTTTGTTTCAAATTCTTGTCGGAAATTGGAATTTTCCAACGAAACGATCCATCGTTCGACAGATGCGTCTGGTGTAACGTGATATACTGCTCTTTCACTATTTCTTGAAGCCATCTGAAACCTCCTTAAGTTTTTTATAGACGGTTCAACAAACATGCCACATGGCTTTTTTGGCGAAGCAGCCACCTTAATCCGGTAATTTTGCAGCCAGCAAGCCGTATTGCGCCCTCAGACTCGACAACGGGAATTCTTCTCCCACCCATCTACATCACCGAGGGAGAGTTTATTTTAAAGTCCGAGTAGTAAGAATGACGACAATGATTATAAAGAGAAATAAGCCGGGGTTGATCCCGGCCTTCATTCAATTCACTAATTTACTTACCTCTTTTTCTTTCATATAGAGTCGATCACCCCTTACGCAAGCAAATATTCTTTTGATGATTTTATTTTTTACGGCATTGAGTACACTTATGCCGGCATGACCCTCTGCGATTTTCCGTTCATAATAGGATATAAACTCGGCATTTTTTCTAATTCAATGAATACGCCATGTCGAAACCAGTCGACAGTGCTTCCTTTAGAGAAGTTATTAAGAAAGATTATCCGTTGAAGCAAGGAGATTATCTATGAGTAAACGTGAAATTTGGCCTAACGCTTAATTATGATAACAGACCTGCGGTAGTCGGTAAAGAAACCGACTATGTTATGTGCTCTCAATAGGGTGGGAAGACCGGTGTATCCTCTTAATGCCGGCTGCAAACTTTGACTGTTTGAATATAAAAGCATCTTATCAACGTTTCGTTTATTTCATATACACGGTCTTAAATCTTGCCAACGGTGCCATGCGCGCTTTGTTCAGTACAACCAGGTCGACTATGTTATAATTATCGGCCATTGTCAATACTTTTAAGAATTGTGATTCGATTTCCATATTGTTCAGACATGCCATCTGTGTGCTGATGGCCTGCGACAGCCTTATGCTGTTCAATACTAGAACTCAAAACTCCAGCTTCCAAACCTGATTGGATAAACCACCATTCACATTGCACCCTGGTACATAAATAGTATTGTTTACACCAAGGTTGACAGAAGAACCATTTATATCTGCAGGCAAAACTCCGATTAACCAGGTATCTGTGGTTATATCGTAGATGTCAAATGTATTTCCAGTTGCAAAGAATACTATTTTGCCATCCTTTAAGAAAGACTGATATGCCCCTGGATTGGATAAATAAGCTATAGAACTACCTGAATTTACGTTTTTTATTTCCACAACACACGAGCCTATACGTGTTATGCCGCTTCCGGTCCACCCTCCGCCCCAAAATATTTTATTCCCGGCCGAAATGCCTGCACATTCAGATTTCCCTTCATATAATGTGGATGTGTACCAGGAGTTGGAAGTAATGTCATAAATATCTATTTTATCTGAAGCAAACGAATTATTACCTGACTCGGCCATACCCCCGGCGAAATACACTTTATCATTTACAGCAACTGCAGAGATGCCACCATATCTCGGTTCACTCAAATGGGCCACTGACCAGGTGCTGGTATTTAGATCATAAATGTCCACATTTTCAGCACGCTTTTGAGAACTGGCGTTCCCATAGCCGCTGGCAAAAAAAACTTTATTACCTGCTGTTGCCGTTGCCATGGTGGTACCAGGCTCGCTTAATGCAGCAACAGACCAGGTATTGTTGGAAGCATCGTAAATGTCAACAGTGTTTACTTTACTAGATCCATCTCCAATCTCGCCCCCGCCAAAAAATATCTTATTGCCAGCCGCAATACCTGAGATGGCACAACGAGCCACACTTAATTCAGCAGTTGACCATGATTTAGTAGTAGTATCATAAATATCCACTCTCGATGAGAGCACATTAGGAGTACTTAACATTCTACCGCCTGCAAACAAAATCTTGTTTCCGGTTGATGCCACGGCCATTTCATATCTTGCTTGCGAAAGTGTTCCAAAAGGTATCAATTGGGCATTAACATGTGGCCTGCCGGTGTCGCCGCATGAAGTTATTATTGAAGGACTAATGACTGATACCTGTATGGTGTCGTTTGAAAACAATCCATTTGAATCTGTCACTTTTAATTCAAATAAATAAGTACCTGCTGTTAAACTTTTAACCGCTGTTACAGAATCCGAAGGATACGCGATAGCAGAAGAATCAGGGCCTGAAATTTTTCTCCAGTACCATTTACTTATTCTCCCATCCGGATCGTTGGATAAACTGCCATCCAGCAAAACACTATCAGTTGGTAAAGAGATAACCTGGTCGGGGCCTGCGATAGAAATGGGCGGTTTATTGGGTGGTTTATTATCTTCCCTGCAATTTTCGCAGGATTTTTCTTTTTGGCAGGAGAGATGAAATAATATTCCCGTCAATAAAAAAAATGCACACAATTTTACATTTGACTTCATGATCCCAAATCCTTAATAAATGACTAAGGATTTAAAATGAAAAAAGTGAAGCATCACTCTAAAAGACAATTACCCATTAGGCCTGTTACGATTTGTATTCTTCGATAAAACTTTAATGAGGTATGTAAGGTATTTGGTTTTTTCAACGGTGCCAAGTAAACTTTTTTTCGGGTTTGAACCCCTTGACATTAATGTATGAAAGATTTACATTTACAATGACACAAGACACTGCTTTTGATGTTAAGCGTCAGAAACGTCCCCGACGCTTTTTTATTTTGAATAACTGTACGAGTTGTCATTAATAAAAAAGCCTCCGCATTAAACGAAGGCGCATCAATCAAAAATCTAAAAACGGGATTGTAAGATAGGTTACTTGGTCAGCAATCAGAATAGGGAAAACCCCGCAAAGAAATACCATTCCGTGTGCCCAGACAACAGTGTTGTAGAACAAATTTCCCTTCTTCACGGTTCGTAAGGCTTTGATATTTACTGCATAGTCTTTGTAGAACTGTCCTTACCTGGTACACCCTCCATGCGAAATTTACAGGAATTAGAAGATTCAGTCCTTATGGATATGCTCGCAGAATATACTCAACGGTATACTTATCTCTTTAAGAACGTCACGCACCTTCGATATGATGAGGATTTTCAAAGGTGTAAAAGAACCATTCAGTTTATCATATTGGAGTTGGAACAACGAAAAAAAACTTCAAATCGCGACTTATCTGTCTTAAATTCTGATCGCGCATCATAAGTTGTTTACTTATCTTCTGAACCATTAAGGTTCATACCAAAGGGAGCTGTTTCAACAGCTCCCTTTGGCGTCTCTGAGAATAGAAAAACTGCGGGCGAATCATTAACCAAAGTTTGCTGATGGACAAAATTGAAATCGATACTTATTTTGGAGATAAACCCCCTCACATTGAAATAGCTGCCCCAATGGGACCGGGAGGGGTTTACCATGTAATGGTAGACAAATATTACAACGGGCAGTTAATGAAATCTCATCATGGCTGGAGAGTACGCCTACATCCGACTATTACACTTCAGGGAGATGATGTTTCGGTCATAATAAGTTTAATTGAAGAGTTTGGATGAACCGTGTATGTTTATTTATTTGGCGTTATCAAAGCTATTGCATAACTTTTATACACTTTAATTCTCTCCCCTTCTAAACGTTAAACATCTCCATTTTTTTCACGTAAAACAAAATATTATGCAAAAACAACTATTGCTGTTTTTCACGGGAGCGTTATTTATCCTCCTGACCGGCTTTAAAAGAGACAACCTTACTTCATCATCTAAAGCCAGCCCTGGCAAGGGCCCCGTAACTATCACTGCTGTGTTTGATTTTTCTACATTCCCCGATGTAATTGGAACCTTTACAACAAGCGGTGCTCTTAATGTTTCTGGCACGGCTGAAATGGTAGTTGGCCCCAATGAAAATGGGGTAAGAGCTCATTGCGTTGTTATACTTACTGCACCGGATGGAACCATAACTATTCATCAACGATGCGAATTTGCGACTGATCCCCCCAAAGGACAGTGGAATGTTGTTGGCGGTACAGGTGCTTATGCCAATCTTAAGGCAAATGGTTCACTTTTGATGCCCCCTGACACTGAGGCTATGGAGGGAACTGTTTATTGATTATTAAATGGAAAGTCACAGAAGCCGCTCACTTTTGGGCGGCTTTTTATTTGTTTGATGAGATGATAAGAACGTCACTTGTCTGATAATAGTCCTTTAAACGATGCGTGTCTCATCATCCCCAAATGATCCAACTCCAAATATTTTACTTCGCACCATAGTTCCGGTTGTATCCAAACAATTTTTGGTTTCTTTATCTGCTTATTAAAAGCTGTTTTTCGATTGACATTCGGAATCGTGAAAAAATGCACTTTACAGGTTTTGCTTTCATGAAAATTGAACGTCGAGTCCGAACCCTTGCCGATGCTTGCAAATAGATAATGTTACATTGTCCAGCCCTGCCATTGCAAATCCTCATGCCGTATACTATTTGTCATCTCCGTACCAAATCCAATTTCAGGATTCCATTTTGGGAAGGGCAGCTCCCCTAAACAAGAGCCAAAAACCAAGAGCAATTTCATCGATAGCGATAGGAGCATAACAGGCAGGTATAATTGTTTTTTCTACCTTAGGGAAAATAACGATAGCGAATTGGCTTATCAGCAATAGCAACGAAGAAAATATACCCCAGGCAGCTAATACCTTGGGGATATATCTTGACTTGAATAGTAAATAATTAAATACCGTCGATCCCAAACCTAAAAATATTGCGACAACAATAAAGGTTAAAGCATATGTATCATGCAATATCGATAGTGCTTGTATTTGGTTTGAATCGAATGCTTTCAGATGGTCAGCATCACTAACGAACTCCATAGCAACATAATAATTTATAATAGCAATGCAAGCAATCGTTGTCTCCACCAGTCTGAAGAATACTGCAAGCAAGGCAAGATTTCTGTTTATAGGTCTGAGCAATACGTAAAGCGCCCAGATAAGTACCACATCAATAGCAAAGGTGATTATATTGTTGGCAATACCGATGCGATATAGTCGTTCATTAGCCATAATATTACTGGCCGTTTTTGCAGCATCTCCGCTTAGAACAAGAGTGGAAGGGAAGCGCACGTAAAATTCAGCGAAGAGTCCGGTAGCCATGGCAATCAGATACAGGAGTCCTGCGAGTCTTGCTGCTTTATATTGTGATGTAATAGTGGTTTGATTTTCCATTTTGCTATTTATATATAATTAGTTTGAGAAAATCCAAAACCTTCGTTTTTTAATAGTAGTCATCATTTTTGTTTGTCACATATACACGCTCGGTCATTTACAATGACGCTAACGTTGAAAGTATTTGTGAAGTAGTGGGATTTGAAATACTGCTGCTTCATTTACATTCGATTGTTCAATATTGTTGGTTCGCTGTAAGATAATCCTGAAGCCGCTATTTCACAAATACGCTGTTATGCGCATCCACAACTATTTCAAAGTATAATTTGCGTACTGATATAATTACTGCGCTTAAGGGTAGAAGTTTCTGATATTATTCTCTTAACTGATTCTGCCTTGGCCATTTCCAAGCATACCAAACAATTATCGCGGTAATTATACTTTCAACAATTGCAAACAATACAGCAAATGTTAGCCATTTATCCAAGTAGTTTGATGCGATCCATAACATTAATGCAGTGTAACATGTGCCAAATATTATATTGAATAGACGGCTTAACTTAGGTTTTAAAAGTATTGATAAAAAAATCATCAAGGCAGGTATAATCAATACCCATGAAGCAGCAAATAACTTCTGCGGTGTATCTAATAAACTTTCCCCGCTTATTATACGTTCAACCTTTTTTGGAACATATAATTCAAAATAGTCTTCATATATGTAGCAGAACATTACCGATGTCCATAATATTGCGAGTTTAATCTTTACGTTTATTTTGAAATCTTCTAGCAAATTAGTAGGGTTCATTTTATTGAAATTAATATTTGATTATGCAAATTAGAAGGTTGGGAAGTCTGGGATCCTGTCGCTTGCTTGGCCGTGGATTTTGTTTACTTACGGCCAAAGTACAAAAGATGATTAGAATTACAAATGTTGATGGGCGATGTTCCTTTCCTGAAATCAAATCCTGATATATTATGTCAGGATCTCGCTGAGTTAAATATTCAAAATGAATATGGACAGAGTCTCGATTTTTCTTTAGATCGCTTATCGGAAGGTTTTCATTAATTAAGAATTTTGCGCTTGTCCATTCTTATGCGACTATTGCAATTTTAGTATCCTCACTTTCATCACCCACGTCGCTCTACCTCCTGCGACAGTTGCCAAATAACGAATAGCCAGAATTTTGTTAGTAAAGTCGCCAATACTGCAGTTTTCCGGCAAATAGAGAGTTTTTTCATGTGGGACGAAAACATCATCGGCTTGGGAAACGCTTTCCCTCGTCACTATCACTTTTGTTTCTTGATTCATTGGAGACTATTCGAGTAATCCTTTCGAGGATTAGAGTGTAACCAAACTACGCCCGCGGCTTGCTGCTGGCCGCCAAATTAAAAAACTTTTCCCTGCCTGCCGGCAGGCAGGCTGAGCCGCACTACTAATTCATTTTTATTTATCGGCGAGCCAGTAAGAGACGGGCTGGTAGCAAACCCGATGTTGTGCGTTGCGTTTTAGAGAGAAAAATATATTTTACTGAAATCTCTGAAGCCTAACTTCATGTTTGACCAGCCCTTATATCACTTAACTCGATTACGTCTGTATTCAATGTTAGATAGGAATTGCGTTTCCTTTGGTAAGCATGAATTTGTGTACAGTGGTTAATTTGTTATTTACAAGGTTGCAACTTTATTTTTTGTCCAATTAACTGAAATGTCTGGACAAACGATCTTTGTATGCACCCCAATCCTAGGGAAGGGTACGATCTACTCATCACTGTTTTTGAAGAATAGATATTGCCTCCAACGAATCGTCTAACTCCTGCAGAAAGTATTTTTGAAACTAATCCGATAATGTAATTAATTCCCAAAAGCAGCCCGGCTGCTGACAATATTTAGCAGGTACGGAGAATTTAGTCTATCTTACCGGCTAACATCGTAGTTCTTTACAATCATTTTTATTTAATGTTAATAATACTTGTTTTCTTTTTATGCCATTGGTACCTGGCTATTTTTACGCAAACTTTTCTTCAGCACCGTTACGCTTCTCATGCAGCTTTCAGTATGAGTAAATTTTGGGAACGTTTCTTTTACCTGCTAGCCTACATTGGCCAGGGATCTTCATACGTAAGCCCGAAAGTGTACGCCATTATGCATCGCATGCACCATGCTTATTCGGATACAGAAAAAGATCCGCATTCGCCTGCCTATGACGATAATTTATTTATCATGATGTGGCGTACCCGACAACTTTCGACTGATCTTTTCAAAAAAAGAATTTTGTGTGAAGAAAGATTTCTGAAAAATCTTCCTGACTGGCACCACTTGGACAAGATCGCTCATTTTTGGTTATCGAGAGCAATGTGGATTGCCGCCTACGTTCTCATGTATATTTTATTTGCTCCCTCTGCCTGGTGGTTTTTACTAATCCCTCTTAATATATTAATGGTGCCCCTGCAGGGAGCCGTTATCAATTGGTTTGCTCACAAATATGGCCGGATTAATTTCAAGTTGAAAAACACTTCACGCAATCTATTACCGTTTGATATATTTCTTTTAGGTGAAGCCTATCATAACAATCATCATAAAAGTCCATCCTCTGCCAATTTTGGAAAAAGGTGGTATGAATTCGATCCTGTTCATAAAATAATTCTTTTTTTTAACTGGCTTCATATTCTGAGAATAAATAAATCAAAGGCGGTTACGCTATTTTCGTCGGAAACCGGTTTTTAAAATTAGCGTGGATCCAGCTAATTTATCGCGATTATTTTTTCGATTTGATTCGCCGTAAGACAATCTCACCTTATATTTTTATTCCCACCAGTATCCACAGAACCAGGATACTCAGAACAGCGGCGAAATAACACCAAACGGAAACGACAGATGACGGAAATGCAGCCAAAGTGAAAGCGTATGCAGCCAGGAAAACGACTCCAAGCCAATTTATTCTTTTTATAGAGGAAACAAAGGGAGCTATAATAGTCGCAACCAAATACACTGAGGTAAAGATCCATATAAGGTCCTTAAGTGACTTTGGAAGGTCGAAGTGATAATGAAGATGGTGAGCGACGGACGTTACATGTAAAGGAAAACAGATCATAATCCAAATAATCGTTGCAGAGGCCGTTGCCCCCAGAACGCAGAGAACAGAAAGTACTTTTTTTCGCAGGCTCCTTTTTTCAAGCAACCTGGTCGTTAACGGGATCATAAAGGGCCAGATGATCGTTGCAAATACTAGAAAAACATAGAGAAATATAGGGCGCCATGGCGCAAGACTACTATGTTTTAAGGAGAGCCAAACAACGGCTTCCGATAGTTGCTGCAAGGAAAATAACAATGGGATAGTGGCGAACAAGAGTTGAGGAGTTGTTCTTGTTTTTGTAATGGCAATGATGCCAATAACACCAGTTACTGTACTAGCTGCAAAGCTTGCATTAGCTGAAAAACACATTTGCAATCCAGTTTTTTGCCGGTGGAAATTTCTTACGACTTGTCAAGAATCATCGCCAACGTTAGCCGGTTTGCTGCCGGCGGTCGAATTTAAAAAACTTTTCCGGCTGAGCCGCACTACAAATTCACTTTTATTAATCGGCGAAGCCAGCAGGTTGCGGGCTGGCAGCAAACCGCCTGTTAAGCGCCGTTTTTCCGTCGAACAAAATACTCACTGATTCGAAAATCTGCAAACTGTCACCTGCAACATATTGCAGTGGGATCACAACAGGAGTTCGGTAGGAATAATCAATAAGTCGGTGAAGCATCTTCTGAAGAACTGGTCTTCCAGCGAGAAAGTGATTTTTGTTTGTTAAATCAAAGGGCAATGGCTGATGTAATAACACCGTACAACCTCACAGGTCATACATTTTATTTCATATCCCAATGAATAGTTCTTTTTCGAACGCTGTCGACAATGCCTTGTTAATTAAGCTCCAGAGCAATTTTTTCTCAATGTGCTGGAAGAAGATACTTAAAAGCAATAAAAATGATCAATGAGAAGAGAAAGATGTCAAACAGTGAAATTATCTCTATCGAGGTCGTGTCTTGCAATTGAAATGTCCGATAGAGAAAAATAGCGAGTAAAATGGAAAGCAACATTGTTGTCGAATAGGAAACGATTTACTGTAACGAAATTGTACAAACTCGCTCATAAAAATGGCCCTTAACGTCCACGCATTTGTGCTGTTGGGAATTAGAATTCTAACAGTTTGCTTGGCCTTAACTCAATTTTTTGTACGACCAAATTAAAAAAGCTGAATAGAATTCCAAAAGTTGAAGTGCAACATTCCTCAGCTTCAATAGTACAAATGCCATGTTGTATACCGTTTTTCAAGTATTAATTTGGACTGTTCCAATTTGGGCTTGCCAGCACAACAGATGTCTCAATTTGGCGCAGTGAAATCATCCAATACTTTCTTAAGAGTCGCTCTTTTTCGGTAAATGATACTAACCGGAAGCCATGTTTCTTGTAAAAATTAATTGCCCAGATAGCGTCAGCCCATGTTCCAATTAAGATCGGTTTTTTTGTTAGTTGTGATAAGTGCTGTAGAAGTTTACTTCCTATACCCTTATTTCGAGCTGTTGTCTTAACATACGCATGACGAATTAGGGCGACCTCTGATTTGTCTTGAATCCCCATGACACCTAAGATTTCATCATTATCTGAATAACACCAAAATTCGACTCCACGGTCAATTTGGTTTTGCAATTCTAATTCAGACATATAAGGTTCATGCCATCCGTCTTCGGGAATAATGCCTTTATAAGCTGAAGCAGCGTCATTTATTATCTCGTAAATCTGCTTGAAATCAGATGTCCGGCTTTTTGTAATCAAATTCAAAAGTTTAAGAGCGTACGAAGCTTAAGTAAAATGGCACCCAACGCCCGACGTCCTGCTGCCGGCCGCCAAATTAAAAAACTTTTCCCTGCCTGCCGGCGGTCGGGCCCCAGAACAAATTCATTTTTATCTATGGGCGAGGCCAACACGATAGGGTCGGCCTTCAACATTCAAAAAAGTTCATGTTTCTTACCTCTATAAATTGGTCCGTTATAAAATAACGGTATCTGCATTTTTTTCTTTGAATTATTGGATTCAGGCAGGACTATTCTATCACGGCTATGATAAGGCAATAATTTGATGTTCACTTGTTTATTCACCAACAATTTTTATTGAAAATAAAAGAATTACAAAAGTGGAGCTTTTTAATTCAAAGGAAGCCAGGAGAGCTATACGGTTTATTTGTTCTCTCAGTATGATTATTCTCACTCTGTCAGATGATTTATATGCACTAAAAAGTGTTTATAATTAATCTCACCTTTGTCGCAAGGATATCTTTCTATTCAGACTGATTTATTTATGGGGAAAACAAATTCGTTAATCAGGCAGGTCATTGGTAGTTATCGTTTTGATTTTAACGATTCTTGCCAGACCTGTTTAACTACATAAAGGATTTTAAAAAATCAATTCATGACTTCCGGCATCATTAAAAGTATTCGAGGCAGCGTAGTCGATATTTTTTTTGAGAACAACTTGCCTCCCATTTATACGCTGCTCCAAACAGGAGAAAATGACCGGACTGCGATAGAGACCCAATTTCAACTTGATAAAAATACAGTGCGCGGTATGGCATTAACGCCTGTGCAGGGACTTTCACGGGGAATGAAAGTGATTAACACAGAAAGCACAATAAAAGCTCCTGTCGGGAAACAAATTTTATCGCGGATGTTTGATGTATTTGGAAATACAATTGATCACGGGGAAAAATTGACAGATGTACAATGGCGCAGTATCCATCAGTCTCCACCACCTCTGGAACGGCATTCAGCAGAATCAGAAATTTTTGAAACAGGTATTAAAATAATTGATGTGCTGGCGCCGCTTGAACGAGGGGGTAAAGCCGGTCTTTTTGGAGGAGCGGGAGTTGGCAAAACGGTTTTGCTGACAGAAATGATTCACAACATGGTAGGTCACCACAAAGGCGTGAGCATTTTTTGTGGCATAGGGGAACGTTGTCGTGAAGGAGAAGAACTTTACCGCAGCATGAAGGAAGCAGACGTCTTATCAAATATGGTAATGGTGTTTGGGCAGATGAATGAGCCACCCGGGAGCCGTTTTCGAATAGGGCATGCTGCTCTCACAATGGCTGAATATTTCAGGGATGATGAACATGCCGATGTGCTTTTATTGATTGATAATATTTACCGGTTTATCCAGTCAGGAATGGAAGTATCAGGGTTAATGGGTCAAATGCCATCCCGGCTGGGTTATCAACCGACAATCGGTACAGAATTATCAGGTCTTGAAGAACGTATTGCTAACACAAATACAGGCGCAATAACTTCTATCCAGGCCGTCTATGTTCCTGCAGATGATTTAACGGACCCCGCGGCAGTGCATACGTTCTCGCATCTGTCATCTTCCATTGTGCTCTCCCGCAAAAGAGCGAGTGAGGGATTATTTCCCGCTGTTGATCCTTTGCAATCAAATTCTAAAATGACAACACCCCGTATCGTTGGTGAAAGACACTACAGTATTGCCAGGGAGATCAGGAGTACACTGGCACAATACGAAGACCTCAAAGACATTATCGCCATGCTTGGATTAGAACAACTGTCTTCGCATGACAGGAAAACCGTGTACAGGGCAAGACAACTGGAAAGATTTCTTACACAGCCTTTTTTTTCGACTCAACAATTCAGCGGCATTGAGGGAAAAACAGTAGCCCGGAAAGATGCCCTGAATGGGTGTGAGCGAATCCTGAAAGACGAATTCATTGATTATCCGGAGAGCACATTTTATATGATAGGAACTATTGAAGAAGTTAAAAAATAAATAAAGAGGTTACCGATGAGGATCTGGCTTCAGTAAACAAACATAAATGCTTTAAGTGAACAATATGGAAATAGGATTAATGAATTTAAAAGTACTTCTGCCATTTAACATCTTTCTCGAAAAGAAAAATGTAAAAAGTATTGTAGCCGACACCAGCATAGGCTCTTTTGGCATTTTACCACACCGGCTAGACTGTGTGGCGGCATTGGAACCGGGCATTCTAAGTTATGAAACACTAGAAGATGGTGAAAAATATATTGCTATTGATGAAGGGATATTAATTAAGGCAGGCGCAGATGTGTTTGTGTCGGTACGCGATGCGATCGGAGGCGCCGATCTTGGGAAACTTCGTGAAAAAGCAGAAGATGTTTTTTTGCATCTTAATGAGCAGGAAAAAAGTATAAGATCGGTATTGTCAAAATTAGAAAGCGAACTTGTCAGGCGTTTTGCAAAGATTCATTACAGATAAGCCATGCAGGAAAAGAAAGAAAACAAAGAAAGGCCGTTCAGTCAAAAATTTGGTGAGAAGGAATTACGCAAGTTAAAAGCAAAGCGTTCCGGGAGAAAGACTACATGGTTTGGATTTGGCATGTTTGGATTAGTTGGTTGGTCGGTTGCGATTCCGACTTTGTTGGGTGCTGCATTGGGTCTCTGGCTCGACCGGCATGAGCAGGGTAAAAGGTCGTGGACTTTGGTGTTTTTGATCAGTGGCCTTGTAATTGGCTGCTTTAATGCATGGTATTGGGTAGAAAAAGAAAATAAAGAAATACAAAAAGAAAAGGAGGATAAAAATGAATGAAATTTTCAAGTTGGTATTTTCATTAGGCGCAGGAATATTGGTGGGTGTTATTTTTTTTGGTGGCCTGTGGTTCACGGTTACAAAAGTCGTGTCATCGGGTAAAGCCTCTCTTTGGTTAGTGATCAGTTGGTTGATTCGAAATGGTATTGTATTAACAGGCTTTTATTTTGTTTCAAATGGTCAATGGGAAAAATTATTAGTATGCCTGTTCGGATTTCTTGTGGCGCGAGTTGTTATAATGCGATATATCAAACAGATGCCCTTAAACAAAATTTATCCTTCAATTAAAAGCCAACAGTAGTGAGACTAAGTCCTGATCAATGGATTTTCTGGGAACATGGTTTTATTAAACTAAATGCAACCATCGTAATTACATGGATACTGATACTGGTGTTGGTAGTCGGTGCTAAACTCGTGACCCGGCAATTGAGGACTGATATTCATATTTCAAGATGGCAAAGCGGTATTGAAATCCTTGTTACAACTATAAATAAACAGATTGGAGAAGCCGGGTTGCAGCATCCGGAGAAATATATCAGTTTTATAGGTACAATATTTTTATTTATAGCCTTTGCCGATCTCTGTACCATAATTCCCGGTTATGAGCCACCTACGGCCTCTCTTTCAACAACGGCAGCGCTTGCTATTTCTGTTTTTGTGTCGGTGCCTCTTTTTGGCATTGAAAGTCGCGGGTTCAAAATGTACATGAAATCGTATATGCAGCCCACGTTCATTATGCTGCCATTTAACGTTATCGGTGAAGTTTCCAGAACACTGGCGCTGGCAGTGCGGTTGTTTGGAAATATGATGAGCGGAGTGATGATACTAAGCATCCTCCTTGTTATTACACCTCTTTTTTTTCCGATAGTGTTGAATATTTTGGGTTTACTTACAGGCATGGTCCAGGCTTATATTTTTAGCATCCTGGCAACAGTTTACATAACTGCGGCCACACAACCGGGAGAGGAATGATGTGATCTTATAAAAAAAAAAAATTGAACTATGGATAGCATGACTTTTATTGGTGTTGCCTCAATTATTGTTGCGGGTCTTACAACAGGAATTGGTTGTATGATGCCGGCACTTGCTGAAGGCCGCGCCATTTCAACAGCGCTGACTTCAGTGGCGCAGCAACCGGATGTATCGAATACAATCACCCGAACCCTGTTTGTCGGATTGGCAATGATTGAATCAACGGCCATTTATTGCTTTGTCGTTTCAATGATTTTGATTTTTGCCAACCCATTTTGGAATCACGTAATTGCAAAGTAAGGAATCAATGTTATGATAATAGATTGGTTCACGGTTATTGCGCAAGTGATAAACTTCCTCATCCTTGTATGGTTACTGAGGCGATTTTTGTATAAGCCGGTTTTGAAGGCCATTGCTGAAAGGGAAAAGAAAATTACTGCACAAATTCGGGAGGCTGAAGTGCAAAAAAAAGAAGCACAAAAAGAGAAAGACGATTTTCAGCAAAGGAATAATGAATTTCAGCAACAGAGAAAAATGATGTTTAGTGATGCTGAAGAAGAAGCTGAGACTGAGCGAAACAAACTTCTGAACGATGCCCGGAAGGAATATGAAAATTTGCGTGATAGTCTTCAGCAGACAATAAAAAATGAAGAACGAAGATTGATGCTTGAGATCAGCCGTCGTGCCCAGGACGAAGTATTTGCAATTACAAGAAAACTGCTCGCCGATCTTGCCGATACCTCTTTAGAAGAAAAAATAGCGCAAAGTTTTATTAGTCGTATGCAGAAGTTAAGTGATGAGGAGAAGAAAAAGTTTCATACTCTAGTTGCTTCAGTTGCTGATCCAACGGTTTTCATACAAAGTGGTTTTGCATTGTCATCACAGCAGCAAGCCGATATTGGAAACCTTGTTAAAAAATTCACCCCGGTTAATGTAAAACTGGATTTTCAAACCGCGCCAAATAAAATAAAAGGAATAGAGCTTATTACAAACGGCTATAAAATATCATGGAGCATTGACGAATATCTTACAACCATTGAAAGAAATATTTCAGAATTTATAGACGGCAAAAGCAATTCTGTATTCTCAGCAAATTCAGAAAGGGACCAACATGTTACCTGACGACTTATACGATGTTGTTGATGGAACTTTTGCTCAGATGAAAGAAGCAAGAGAAGAATTCAGTCTGCGGCCCACACTGAGGGAAATCGGCGTAATTACAAGCGTCCTCACCGGTATTGCGACTGTATCAGGGCTCCCCGGGGCAGGATATGACGAGCTGCTCAAATTTCCGGGTGACCTCTATGGAATTGCGCTTAATATCGATGAAGATGAAATTGCCGTCGTGTTGCTAGGCGACTATCGACACCTGCATGCAGGAGATCAGGTAGAAAGAACCGGAAGGATGATGGATGTTCCAGTTGGAGACCTATTAATCGGCCGTGTGATTGATCCATTAGGGAAGCCATTGGACGACAAAGGATCAATTGGCATAACTAGTCGGTTGCCTGTAGAAAGGGGCGCTCCTTCCATTATGGATCGTGAACCCGTTGTGCTGCCATTGCAGACGGGAATAAAAGTAATAGATTCGTTGATACCTGTTGGTCGCGGTCAAAGAGAATTGATATTGGGCGACAGGAAAACGGGGAAAACTGGAATTGCCATCAATACAATTCTTAACCAATATGATCAGAATGTTATTTGTGTTTATTGTGCTATCGGGCAAAGAGCTTCCACAGTTGCAAAAGTGATTGCAGAACTAAAACAAAAGGGCGCGTTGGATTACACAATTGTGATAGTAACCGAAGGAAATGACGCGCCGGGATTAAATTTCATTGCACCTTATGCGGCTACCAGTATAGGGGAATATTTTATGGAAAAAGGACGTGATGTCTTGATTGTTTATGATGATCTTACTCATCATGCGCGGACTTACCGCGAAATTTCTCTGTTAATGCGTCGTCCTCCCGGCCGTGAAGCTTTCCCCGGAGATATATTCTATATTCATTCAAGATTGTTGGAACGATCGACTCACCTTAATAAGGAACGTGGAGGGGGATCGTTGACAGCGTTGCCTGTTATAGAAACCGAGGCGCAAAATATTGCCGCGTACATACCAACCAATCTTATTTCCATCACTGATGGACAAATTTATCTTTCCCCGGATCTATTTGAATTAGGAATTCTTCCGGCAGTTGATGTAGGTAAATCCGTTTCCCGCGTCGGCAGCAAAGGACAATTAAAGGCCTATCAGGCAGTGACCGCAAAATTAAAATTGGATTATGCGCAGTTTGAAGAGCTGGAAGCTTTTGCAAGATTTGGTACCCGTCTCGATGAACGTACCAGTCATATAATTGAACATGGACGCAGAATCAGGGAGATCTTAAAACAGCCAGAATCAGAAGTAGTATCTGTACCCGCTCAAATACTAACATTGCTTGCACTGACAAACGGGCTATTTGATGCAATTCCATTGGATAGAATAAAAGATGCAGAGAACTCCGTCAGGAATGCGACGAATCATCTCTCTAAAGAAATTATTCAGCGGCTTCTTTCCAATAATGAATTAAGTAAAGATGACCATGCCCAGATGTTATCGGCAGCGGAGGCTGCCCTTACCTTATTCCATGAAGAAAAATAATTGGAAATGAAAGATACCGTAGAAAGTTTGCGACGGAAAATTGAAAGTACAAAGGATCTTGAATCAGTAGTGCGTACTATGAAAGCCCTCGCAGCTTCATCAATCATTCAGTATGAAAATGCAGTAGGATCGCTAAATTTTTATTATCGTACCGTTGAGCTCGGATTGGCCCTATCCTTTCGCCGGGCAAAAGAAATACCAACCCAGGAAAACCTGAACAAAAAGAAACCTGAAACATCCGCGATTATTGTTTTTGGATCTGACCTGGGTCTTGTCGGGCAATTCAATGAAGTGCTGGTTGAATTCACTAAAAATTTTATCGGGACTCTCAGCGGAGAAAAGAATATATGGGCTGTAGGAGAAAGAATTAATTCCCGCCTGGCAGACATAGGCCTTTTCTCTTCTCATTTGTTTAGTGTACCCACTTCAGTCAATAATATTACTTCATTGGTAAGGCAAATTCTGACAATAATCGAGACCACTTATGAAGAAAACGAAATCAGTCGGTTTTATATTTTTCACAATCGTCCAATAGTTGGTGCTGTTTATGAACCGAAAATCCAATGCCTCATGCCTTTAGACGAAGTGTGGCATCGTGAACTAATCAAAATACAATGGCCGACAAAATGTTTACCTGAAATAATTGATAAAAATGAAACTACGCACATGGCCCTCATCCGGGAATATCTCTTCGTTTCACTATTCAGAACCTGCGCTGAATCTTTAGAGAGTGAAAATGCCAGTCGCCTTGCTGCCATGCAGCGTGCTGAAAAAAATATAGAAGAATTACTCGAAGACCTAAACCTGACGTTTCATCAATTTAGCCAGAGCACGATTGATGAAGAATTGTTTGATGTCATTTCAGGTTCGGAAGCCCTGGTAAAATCCGAATAAAAGATGTTGTGCAATGATCTCATGTGAGAGTTCCCTTTGATAAGTTCCTTGGCGATTTGAAAAATCCGCTATGTAATGACTCGTGTCTGTTGCCTCACTGCTTGGTTTCGCCCAATTCGAACTACGGCGTGGGTCCTGACATTCATCGCTTTCACCTTTGACATTTATCATACTGCATTAAAAGAATGATCATTTTGTTCAGGTATGTCCCGGCTATACCTTCATGTCGTTTAATTGAAATGATCACCCGTAAAAATGATTTTATGAAAAGGTTTCCAATCATCACTTCGGCGGTGGCCCAGATTAAGTTCCTGGAACAAAGAGTGGAAAACTATTTTAATAGAAGATCCTCGGACAACGAAGTGTTTCAGGAAAACTTCTCCCAAGACTTCGAAAATATCGCTTTCCGCTCCTTGCACACTATGGGGCAGGGATCAGTTCAAGTGGTATTTGCAAGCGATAAAAGCAACCTTATCCTCGAAATTCCCACCAATACTTATTTCTTAGTAACGGGAATTAAAACCCTTCATGAACAATACAGGCTGACCTTTGCTGCTTCCATGTCGTAAGGACAATTTTGTGCGCAGCGCCTGATAGGCGAAGTTTCTTCCCTGAGGGGAAAACAGCAATTCGATTTAATTAAGATTCATGTCGCCTCAATGAAAACTAGGGTAGGAGTTCGAGGATGGACCAATTTTTAACCCACCACTCGAACAAACTTATCTAAGTAGAGCCACGGCTAAGAAAACTTTGATGAATATCGTGCCGTATACGTTGTTGGCAAAAAATGTCGGAGTAATGACAGCTGAAGGACTTTATGCGATTAAAGGCGGAATGAGTTGCTTTCATTCTTTCATGACGAATATCATAATGGCTATGAATGGAAATCACATTGTTTTAACCGGAAAGTTCTAAACTTCGTACCTTGAAATAGTCTAATCTTCTCATGCAGAAGAAAGATAGGTTTTCTCAATCCTGATCCCTATTGAATATGAACAGCGCCTAATTCTCCTCATGCTTCTATCCCTTTTTGACCAGACCCTGTGAATTTGAATTCAATGACGGTTTACAAACTTAAAAATCACTTTTATGAACAGGGAACAAATAAGATTGCAAGAAGCCCGGGACAACAAATTGTCCTGGAGAAAATGGGGGCCCTACTTGACCGAAAGGCAATGGGGTACAGTGCGCGAAGATTATAGCGAAAACGGTGATGCCTGGAATTTTTTCACGCACGATCATGCGCGCTCGCGTGCATATCGCTGGGGAGAAGATGGTATCGCCGGGATTTCCGATGACAAGCAACACCTGTGCTTTGCACTTGCCCTCTGGAATGGAAAAGATCCCATTCTCAAGGAACGTTATTTCGGATTAACCAACAGCGAAGGTAACCATGGAGAAGATGTAAAGGAATATTATTACTACCTCGACAGTACTCCGACCCATTCTTACATGAAACTTCTTTATAAATATCCGCAGGCAGCCTATCCATATGAGGATCTTGTAAGGCAGAACAGTATGCGTACAAGGAATGACATGGAGTATGAACTCATCGATACAGGAGTATTTAAGGACGATCGGTACTTCGACATTTTCGTGGAATATGCAAAGGCTGCTCCCGAAGATATTTTGATAAAAATTACTGTTGTCAACCGTGGTCCTGACCCTTCGAAATTGCACTTATTGCCAACACTGTGGTTCCGCAACGATTGGTCAAAATGGATTGTTGAATCTAACAGGGCAGCTGAGAAGCCTAACCTGAAGCAAAGTAATACTTCTGCAGGTGTTAGTACCATTATTGCAACTCATCAGCAGTTGGGAGATTTCACCCTGTATTGCGATGGTGATGTGCCGCTACTATTCACTGAAAATGAAACTAACCATCAACGACTTTTTCAAACCGAAAACGAAAGCCGCTATGCCAAGGATGGCATTAACGACTTTGTCGTCAACGGTAAGCAGGGTGTGATAAACCCCGACAATCAAGGCACGAAGGCTTCTGCACATTTCCAACTGGACGTCGGTGGTGGCCAAACTGCCGTAGTTCGCCTGCGACTTCGCAAGAACTCCTCAGAACTTAACGGGAGCTCGTTTGGAAAAGCATTTGATAAAATCTTTGATGACAGGCAAAGTGAAACGGATGAATTCTACAAATCAGTTACGCCTCCTTCGGTAAATGAAGACGAGGCCAACGTGATGCGTCAAGCTCTTTCGGGCATGCTGTGGAGTAAGCAGTTCTTCTTCTTTGATGGCGACAATTGGTTGGACGAGCATAACTCTAACCCTTTACATAAAGGATACAAGAACGCCAGGAATTCGGAATGGTACCATATGCTAAATGAGGAGATCATTTCAATGCCTGATAAATGGGAATACCCCTGGTATGCCGCCTGGGACCTGGCCTTCCATACGCTTCCACTTTCCATTGTCGATCCCGATTTTGCTAAAGAACAGATGAAATTGATGTTGCGCGGTGCATACCTGCATCCCAACGGACAACTGCCTGCTTACGAATGGAACTTCAGTGACGTGAATCCTCCAGTGCATGCCTGGGCAACATTGTTCCTGCATCGCACTGAACTAGCTCTCCGGGGTGAAGTGGACATAAATTACCTGAAATCTACCTTCAATAAATTGCTGTTGAATTTTACGTGGTGGGTGAATCGTAAGGATCGCTTTGGCAAGAACGTGTTCGAAGGTGGATTCCTCGGACTCGATAACATTGGTGTATTTGACCGCAGCGCTCCACTTCCAACGGGCGGGCATCTCGAGCAGGCAGATGGTACGGCGTGGATGGCGCTGTTTAGCCAGAATATGTTAGAGCTGGCAGTAGAACTGGCAGTCGAAGACCCTGTTTACGAAGAGATGGCTTTCAAGTTCATCGAACACTTCTATTTTATTGCATCGGCAATGAACGCATCGGGTGGGGATGGCATGTGGGATGAACAGGATGGATTCTACTATGATTTGCTTCGGCTTCCTGACGGCAGTGCTACACGACTTAAGGTTCGTTCGATGGTGGGGTTACTTCCCCTATGCGCGACCACCATCTTAGAGTCATGGCAGCGGGAACGCGTGCCAAGGGTGATGAAATTTGTAGCCGAAAGGTTAAGAAGAATGCCAGAGCTGGCGTCAACCATGCATCCAACAGGACCCGGCCACCTGGGTGTAGCTGATCGCGGTATCTTGGCTCTCGTGAACCCAGACAGGTTGCGTCGAATCCTCACGAAGATGCTTGACGAGAATGAATTCCTTAGTGAGTTTGGGATTCGATCGATATCTAAATTTCATCAGGATCACCCGTTTGTTTTCGACGTGAACGGTCAGCAGTACCGCGTGGATTACTTGCCTGCCGAATCAAATACAGGAATGTTTGGTGGCAATTCCAACTGGCGCGGCCCAATATGGATGCCGGTAAACGTGATGATCATAAGGGCTTTGTTGAACTTCTATCTCTATTATGGCGATAATTTCAAGATCGAATGCCCGACCGGTTCAGGGAAATTGATGAACCTTTTCGAAGTGTCAAAGGAAATCGCCGATCGGCTCACAAGAATCTTCTTACGAGACGAGCAAGGCAAACGGCCAGTTTTTGGAGGCAGTGAGAAATTCCAAGCAGACCCCAACTGGCGCGATTATCTACTCTTCTATGAGTATTTCCATGGCGACAACGGTGCTGGACTTGGGGCCAGTCATCAAACAGGCTGGACAGGAGTTATTGCCAAAGTGATCCAGCTTTATGGAGTGCTGGATCCGAAAAACGCACTAGAAGTTGGAAAACAAGCGGCGTTTAAACCTCAATCAACAACTTCAAAAAAAGAATATGAAAAAGCCGAATTATCCATCCCTCTACCAGATAAATACGAGAGTTTGGCTGACTGAACTTTCCCACAATCTGGGTCGACGAGCCACCCTTGATGATATACCAGACAAAGCCCTTGATGAGTTGGCCGAGGCCGGCTTTGATTGGATTTGGTTTTTAAGTGTATGGCGTACAGGTGATGTTGCACGAAAAATTTCGTGTTGCAACAGCGAATGGCGTCATGAGTTCCAGTTAACGCTTCCGGATTTGTGCGAGGAAGATATTGGAGGATCGGGTTTTGCCATCAAAGGTTATACTGTGCATCCCGATTTTGGCGGAGATGCGGCCTTAGCCAAGCTGCGGGCGAGGCTTCAGAATCGTGGCTTAAAGTTGATGCTCGATTTCGTCCCCAATCACATGGCTCCTGATCATTCCTGGTTAGAAGAGCATCCTGATTATTTTGTTCCCGGAACACAAAGTGACTTGGCAAATTATCCCCAGAATTACACGTTGGCCAAATGCAAAGCTGGCGACATCATACTTGCCTATGGCCGCGATCCTTATTTTTGCGGATGGCCCGATACGCTTCAGTTAGACTACAGTAATCCCGCAACCCAGGAGGCAATGATAAACGAGCTTCTTCATATCGCAGATCAATGCGACGGCGTAAGATGCGATATGGCGATGCTGATTCTGCCTGAAGTTTTTGAACGGACATGGGGTCGAAAAACTGAACCGTTTTGGCCAAAAGCCACAAAGATTATTCGCGACAAGTTTCCTGATTTTTGCTTCATGGCAGAGGTGTACTGGGATTTGGAGTGGACGCTTCAACAACAGGGTTTTGATTATACTTATGATAAGCGATTGTATGATCGGCTACGTGCAGGTGAGGCGAGACCAGTACGTGAACATTTTTATGCGGGAATTGATTACCAAATTAAGCTGGCCCGCTTCCTCGAAAATCACGACGAGCCCCGTGCCGCAGCAACATTCGAATTGAACATGCACAAAGCTGCAGCTGTGCTGACATTTTTATCTCCAGGCCTACGTTTTTTTCACCAGGGACAATTTGAAGGGAGAAAGAAACGCATCTCGCCGCATTTAGTTCGTGCGCCACAAGAACCAGTCGATCGGGACTTGGAGAAGTTTTACGTTGAACTCCTCAATATTTTGAAGAAACCGCTGTTTCGAAATGGTCAATGGCAATTGCTACAATGTTTGCCGGCGTGGGAAGGTAATGCGTCCTCCGATTCCTATATCGCCTTCGCATGGCAGGGAAAGGATGGAGGGTCGGCTTTGGTAATTGTTAACTATGCACCTTACAGGAGTCAGTGCTATATTCCGTGGCCATTTTCTGAACTGGAAGATGAATTGGTACGGTTCAGCGATTTGACAAGTGACGCAGTTTATGATCGCCAGGGAAATGAAGTTCTATCAAAGGGTATCTATTTGGATATGCCAGCCTGGGCTTATCACGTTTTTGATGTGACTGTGGCATCGATGGCAACGGTTGAAGAAATCAATATTACGGAACCTAAAAAGACACTACAGCGAACCGCTAAAGACCTAAAACCATCTCTCAGGCTTCCGGCCGCAACGTTGACTTCGGAATGACGTTTTACTTCTAACAATGAAAAAGCATTTTCTCGTGACGAAAAAAGATAATGACCAAAAACTTCGATGGCGGATTTTTTTTGCAGAGATGTTAGGAACCGGTCTGTTGTTATTGATCGGTTTGTCGTTGGTTATTTTGATGTTTGGATCCGGCAGCCCGGTTCCAAAGCTTATACCGGACATAGGACATCGAAGGCTGATAACTGGTTTTCTATTTGGTTCGACAGGTGCACTGATTGCAATATCTTCCATCGGTAAAGCTAGCGGAGCGCACATTAATCCGGTTGTTACCATGGCGTTTTATCTTATGGGAAAAATAAATAGTCGAACGACGATCAGTTATGTGTGCGGACAATTCGCGGGTGCGATAATTGGTTGTATACCGATCCTTGCCTGGGGTTCGATAGGGAGAAGTATCTCATTCGGTGCCACAATACCTGGTGAAGGTTATGCAATGAGCACTGTACTGCTGGGCGAAATTATTACCACATTTACAATGGTTACTTTATTGGCCGTATTTCTCGCGTTCCGTAAAATTCGTCCATATACCCCGGCCATGTTCCCTGTCCTTTATTCAATCATGTCTTTTTTGGAGGCGGCGATATCCGGTACCAGCACCAATCCTGCGCGAAGTGTTGGTCCGGCGATAATATCTGGACAATGGGCCGGTTGGTGGATCTATTGGATCGGCCCTATGACCGGTGCGTTCGTGGCTACCCTTGCAGTCAGTTTCCTCGCAAAGCGTATTACGCAAGCCAAGATCTACCATTTTGATAGTGAATCTGATCGGCTCTTGCGAAGGAAGAGCATTCCCGAAGCAGCAATATGAAAAAGGCGCAACATTTTTACATCACGGGAGCAGCCTGTAAATGCCTGCCCAGGCTGATCGATGCGGAAGCCCGTTTAAGTATCGTAAAGGTTAGTATCAACCTTTGGAAGTTATCTGCTATTTGAATACAAGACAAGGAGGGCATAAATTTATCAAACCCGTAACCTTTATGTGACGCCTTATGTCTAAACCATAATACAGTATCAAAATAGCCTTATTATGGCCTTATTAATTTCCAACGGAACTAACGGAACAAAAAAATTCTTCGGCATCGCAAAACATGCTAGTAAGAATTACGTCTTACTTAAACTGTTGTTCATATTTGGTGCTATCTCAGTTAATATTTCTTGTAATGCTCAACGATTAGGAAGTGCAAAGGTTGATGTTACAGGAAACTGGCAGATCACAATCTCTGTAGCAGAAGGAACGATTATGGGAAAAGGATCGCTTTCGCAAACCGGTGATGTTGTGACTGGTTGGGTGGGCCCAAACGAAAATGATCCAATTTCTATCACAGGAATGTTCAAGAAGGGCAAGCTAATCATAAAAACATTGCCACAACCTGGGCGGACTGTAGCTTTTGACCAATTGGAGTTGACTGTTAGTGTCGATACACTTTCCGGCGCAATAGAGAACGGCTCGCGTGGTAAAGGTTCGATTAAGTTTATACGGTCGAAATAGCGAAACAAGGTCGAAATCAAGGTCAAAAAAAACATCACATAACATGCGGTTTGCTGCCAGCCTTCAACTGTTCAATAAAGAAAGAAACTTTAGAAACAATCCCCAATCATGGAAAAGTTGGTATAAACCTTAATAAATAAAACTTACTATGAATTTACTTTTTCAAATTTTTAACCTCAATGATTTAACAGTAAATGAACAAGGGGAGAGATCTTTTTCATATGCCCTAAATGTTAATATAAAATACTTAAATTTCGAGAAGGTCAAATCGAAATTTATGACTACAACAATCCTTTAAACGACGGATGAGCATAACTCCAAAATGATCCAGTTCCAAATATTTTATCTCACACCATAAACCCGGTTGAATCCACACAATTTTTGACTTCTTTATCGGCTTATTGAAACCCGTTTTTTTCTGTTGATATTGGGAACCGGGAAAAATATGCATTACTTGACAAAAGTGAAACCTGGTCCTAATATTATTGTTGTGTGATCGTGCCAACTGATAACTGCGCACTGTCAGAAGAATTTACATCGTTATATAACCAAATATTTCCCGGGAAGCTTGCACTCACTTTGCTATTGTTGACCGTAACATTAGCTTTAACACTGGTCTTGCGGCTTATATAATTAGTATTGCCACTCGCTATAAGTGCCATCACCGAGACTACCACCGTGTTTGGATCGCCAGTGTCAGTGATCAGCATTTCACTGCTGCTGGTCGGAGGTGGAAATAATCGAAAGGTCAGTATAAATGTAAAGTTGGAACCAGCTGCAGTTGCGGTTAAAAGACCATAGCGCATAGTGCCTCCAACGGCATAGGTTATTGCTGCAGCCTGATAAGTGGTTCCTTTAAAGGTCCATGTGCTTGAAGAGGTATTGCCATCGTGATTTTTTTTGCAGGCTCCTAACAATAATACAAGACATGAAAACAGGATCAGCTTTCTTTTCACGACTGAAGTTTTAAGCTTTATTAAAAAGGCACAAAATTAAACCTAATTAAACAGGCTAACCTGCCCCACCACAAATACAGAAAACCATGAACCTTTCATAGTTCACACGCAGACGAAACACGCGGTTCAATTTTTTGCTCTACGGTGTTTCAATCATTCAGGAAGCTGAACAATCAATAAACTATTTTTTATTGAACGACAAATGTTTTATTGGTCACTTCATTTCCATTTCTCAACTGCAAATTATACATGCCGGACTTGATCCCCGCAGGCAAAGAAATGGTTTGACTAAATGCGCCGCCTTCATGCACAAACTCTTGTTTATACACCGCCTGGCCGTTACTATTAATTATTTTCAAGGTATACGATCCCTTTTGTAAATCAGATGACTGGAAGGATATATAGCCCTTTGTCGCGGGGTTTGGATAAACTAAAATACCCTTGCCGGATTGATTAAGATTTAGTCTTACTATGGTACTGTAAGAAATCTTACCGTTAATATCCACGCTCTTTATTCGATAAAAGTTATTTCCATTCGAAGGAGTTGCATCCACCCATTCATAATCCGATTTGCTATCTGTATTACGCGCCGCCGTTTGGCCAAGGGTTGTAAAGGGTGGCATGCCGTTTAGCGAGCGTTCAATTTCATAATGATCAACATTGTATTCGTTGTATATACTCCAATCAATCTGTATGCCGCCATTTTTAGCATACCCTTTTATGTTACCAAAAGTAAGAGGCAGTGGATTTTGGTTCTGTGTAGTATTAGCCAAACTAAATGGACTAAACGCTGTAACATTATTTCTAATAACTGTTCCTGCAGTAGCGGTTCCTGTAAAGCCACCGCTTGTACCGGCCTGATCCCAGGCAGAGCCGTTAAAGTGGCCAATAGTTAAAGTGGAAGGATCTGTAACAAAATTGAAGGCGTTACAAGAACTGTTAGCATCCCAGGACAAGGTTAAAGTTACGTTGGCTGCAGGGGCAGAGTTTTTCGTTAATGTCCACTGGTCGCACCGGCTAACATTCAATATTGGTGAAATAGTACCGCCTAAAGAAGTCGCAGAACTACGTAAATATTGAGCAGTGAAATCATCATTCAGGGCTGTTGCTCCGGAAATGCCAAGGGGCTCATCGCCTGTTCCTGTCACACCAATAGGAAAAGTAAAACTTTCAGCCGCATTAAAAACCTTACGAACGGGACCATTTACAAAGGACGTATTCGTAGAACTGGGTGTTGTAGCTCCATTATTAAAAGTTAGCAAGTTGGTAGCAGTTGTATTCAAAATGCCGCTAGTAAATGTTACCGCGCCATTGATGGTGCGTGGAGCATTTAGTGTAACACCACTGCTGTTATTTATTATCAAATTGAATGGCCCATTCGCAGCAGGAAATTCGACATTTGTGGATGTTTGCGCAGAAGAACCCTTGTATTCGAGGGTAGAGGTCGCACCAAAAGTTGGTGAAGCACCCAGTGTAGTTGCCGTTCCTTGCAAGGATAGGGTACCATTAACTGTTGTCCCAGCACTTAATGTTTTGACGCCACCGCCTGATAGTGTCAGATTAAAATAAGATACACCTGCTAAAGTTTGCGCACCAGCGCCATTCCACTCCACTGTTCCAGTGCCTGCAGTAAAAGTTCCACCCGCACCCGCAACGCTGCCACCAATTTTTAATAAACTTGTGTTGCCAATTAACGTGCCTGCAGTTCTTGTCCACGCACCGGTAAATGTATGCACTAAGCCAGCGCCAAGATCAAGTGTGCCGCCGGCGCCGTTAATTGTGAGGCCGCCACCATTTACATTACCGGTAAAAGTTGCAGTTCCCGCTGTTTTGGTCATTGATACGATTCCCGTAGTGGTAAAGCCCGCAATGTTTCCGGAAGTTGTTCCACTAAGTATCACATTGTTTGCGCCGAAACTTAAAGTGCCTCCGCCCGTATTGAGGAGATTTCCCCGGATGGTAAGAGCACCACCGGCACCTGCTGTTCCTGTTCCGCTGAAAGTAAGATTTTGATAGGTTAGGCTCGCTATCGTGGGATTTGCACTGGTATATTCGACCGTTCCGGTTCCTGCAGTAAAAACTCCACCGTTATTTAATGTTACCGTTCCGCCAGCTTTCAGTGTGCCACCATTGGTCATGTCGATAGTTCCGTGGCGATTTCCTGTCCCTCCTATTATAATCGCGCCTGAAACGGTAAGTATAGAAGTTCCGTTACTAAAGGATATAATACCGGTCTGGTTGTTTGTAGCCATGTTTATTGTTAAGCTTGCGCAAGCAGCATTGTTTACATCTACAGTAACCGTAGTGCCGGCCACGCTACTAGCAATAATAACATCATCCCCGCTTCCCGGAACCGCACCCCCAACCCATGTAGTTGTCGAACTCCAGTTACCTCCGGTAGTAGTTGAGGTTATAGTGGCTGCTTCAACGAATGAAGCGAATGATAGTAGCATTATTGTAGTCAGGAGAGATTTGAAGGAATGTAGTTGTGTTGTCATAAAACCAGTTTTTAAGATTAAAGATTTGCGAGAGACGAGTCATGTCACTTTGTTTTCCTGTTAATGGATAAATTAGTCCAAGAACCTTCCTTCATGAGTGGAGAAAATGGATGGGACAATAAAAATAAGGAAAATGCTTTATTAAAACTTTTGTTCGTCGCTCAATTTCTCGTGAATCCTCTTTCACTGTTTTGTGAATGCACATTTCGATGACGCGGCTTGACTTCCAAATGGGCCATTGTTGTCGATGCAAACGCATTCTTGCATTAACCAAAAGTAAGCCCGACGCCTGGCGGGGATGCTAACTGAAATGTCAACATTTGAATCCCAAAAAAATCGCAACTACAGACAATTGTTTCATCAAATTGAAAACCTTTATCAGTCTTATAGTTTGCATAGTTTTTAGCATAGCATTATGGCCGCGACATCCAAGGTGATGGAGAAATAATTGACAAGGAAAGGGGCTGTAAAAACAGCCCCGATATAGAGAACTAGAACCTTTTAAAGTTCCATTGATATTAGAGCAATTGACATACCAATAGGGTATGCAAAAGGGCTGCAGAAACAGCCCTTTATATAAATTAAAGATTGCAATTTAGTTGCTCTTTCCAGATCATAATCGAACAGCCCTTACTCATACATGCACATTCAGCTGTTGGAGTACTGATGTAATTTTGTCTTTGAGCTGCTGAAGTTCCGTGAGTGCCGTTTGATTTTCTTCTCCCTGGATGAGTTCGTCAAGCTCACAAATAGTAGCACGTAGTCTGGCTACGCTTTCTTCCGCGATAAAATTTGTATCGTCTTTCATAGATATATGGTTTTTAAAAAATATAAAATAACTCTGATATTGAAGTCCGATTTTTTACTAACGAACAGAGCACAGGATAAATTTTGTTTTTTGAAAATAATTCAAAGGCTTTGGAAAATAGCTTATCGCTTCTGTTTTTGCTTTACTGGCAGTATTTAGCAATATAGTCAAACCAAAAAGAATCGTTCGGATAGTGTCCGATTTATATTCCAATACCTTCATATTGGATTCGCAAGGTATCTTTGTACAAGGTATTAATCGAGGTATCTTCAGTAAGTACGGAAGCCTCCGTCATAGTCATCGCGGAGGCTTTTTCATTCCGATTAAATTACCTTCCATCGGTCATTAGATGCGAAGGCCTCATTGATTCACGTTTTCCATCTCTTGCGCAAAGGCTCCGATCAATTTCTGAATATCGCTCACTGTTTGTTCATCCGTAATTTGATTTTCTGAATTTAGTTTTATCTGTATGAACGAGATGAGATATTGAGTTTCTTCGTTGATCCTGGCATCAATTATCTGGAGTGTTTCAAGCAAGGATTCATGAGCCTTTATGCCAGATGTAGAAGCAGTGATAAGCGCAACAGGCTTACCCGAAAATTCGCCCGACGAAACTATCCAATCTAATGCATTTTTGAGCGTTCCAGGTACTCCCATAGCGTATTCTGGCGTACAGATTAATACTCCGTCGGAATTTTTTAGAAGAGTTCTGAAATTGGTAACAGCTTCAGGAGGATGGTCTGTATCCAGGTCCGGATTGAAGTGGGGTAGCTCGGTTAGGCCTTCAAAAACAAATGTCTCAAATTTTTCCCTTGTCAGGTCGTCAATCGCCTTAATCAGGCGAAGGTTGGCCGAATTCTTTCTTGCACTTCCAGAGATTGCAATTATTTTTTTTCTGTTTGTCATCTTTATCTCTTTTGTTTGTTCCATTTAAATGTGCCACTTTCTTGCTCAAAATTTATTCATAGTGCAATGCATTCGTTTATGGTTTGATTTGGTCACTATTGGATGAGGTAGGCTCACCCATAAACAGATATCCAAAATATTAAATAGCACCTTGGATTAATGCTACCGCGCAGTTTATTTATATGCCGGCGCAAGTTCTTTATGATTTCCTGGATGTTTTTTCTGTTCGTTATCTCGCAGATCTGTTCCTCATTAATTGCATCGGGTGAGGTTTTGCCTTCGGTATATGTGGAGCTTTCCTGGCAGTTTGTGGGAGAAATGACGCCAGCCAGCGTCGCAACGATCGGGATAAAATGCCGCTCCATAAATTTGCCTACGCCAGTCTTCTTTTTAAGTTGATCAAATCAGTTTGCCTCATTTGTTTGTGTTCAGCAGGGTATCACGGAATCTATCAGCAAATTATACAGAATTATTACGCCAAAACAGCTCCCTTTTCCAACGGTCATTCTTTTCTTCCCATCGATAACGCAATATTCGCGATCAAAAAAAATATTTCATGCTTGAACACACCCAACGGCCCGTTTCAGAAGATTAAATGAACGCCTCGCCTTCCTACCGGGGCCGCGCCAAAGCACGGTATTTTCCAGAGTCAATTATATTACTGGTGTAACTACCTTTAACATGAAATTAAATTACGGCCAGGCTCCAAATTAGTATGCAAAAGCTACCTTTTTCTTTAGTGCTTTTTGTACTGACAGCGCAAGTTTTCAATTCGTCAAAAGCGCAGGAAATCAATGAGAAAAACTTTGTCCTCTACACAAAGCAGCAGGGCCTGTCAGATAATGCTATTACTGATGTAACACAAGACTCCAACGGCTATTTATGGATCGCAACGGGTTTTGGACTAAACCGGTTTAATGGAAATAACTTTGTGCAATTTCACAGCACCAGGGATACCTGCTCACTTCCGGTTGAATATGTGTCAGGACTTTTGTGGTTCAATAACAAGGAACTAGCCGCCTATACAGGTAAAGGATTGCATATTATTAATACCCATAGTGGGGGAAGCAGGAACTTATTGGTACCATGGAAGGATAAGAAATATCAATATAAATTCAACGGGATAATGGCCGTAAAGATCAACTCAGCCGGGGAGATTTTTATAGTCACCCGTTCGGGGTTCTATCACTTCGATAAAAACTATCACCTGCTATTTCGGTTTGATTATTACACAAGTGAGCAGGTGGCGCGGACTCCTTTTGGATTTGGCAGAGATTTGTTATGTCTTGACGACCGGAGATTCGCCATCATTACTAGCGTTGGTATTTATTATTATGACGCAGCGGATAAGCAATTTAAAAAAATGGATTCTGCGGACTGCGCGCAAATGAAAGAGTTCTTGGACTACCCGAAAATGGGTTATCAATTTTTTCAGCCAACTCCCGATTGTCTATTTGTAATAAATACCGATACAAACGACCTTATTTGTATTAACTTCAAAAAGAACCGGAGAACGGTTACTCATATACCCGTACAATCGAGGGATGAATTTGATTATCGGTCAACACTTGTGGCTGTTAACGATACATTGTTGTACCTAACAGGAAATGTATCGGGCTTTTACAAACTGACTGTTGACACCAAATCGGGAAATATTCAATTTCATCCCAGAAAATACTTTCCTTCTTATTATTGCCGTTCCCTGTTTGCCGACGAAGACAATACACTTTGGATAGCCACAAACAAAGGTCTTTTGAAGCAGGACAATAGCCGGATGTATGTAGAATGGAGTCCGATTCCTTCATCGATCCAGGATTCTTTTCCCACATCAGTAGTAGATGATATTTATGCCGGGGAGAACAAATTATATGCAGCTACAAAAGGAGACGGGGCTTTGCTGGTATTCAACAAAAGACCACTTCACTTGATTAAGCGTATCAGTCTCGACAAATTAACAAGAAGTCCCAACGGTGTTTACACAATCAAATCGACCATGGATGGTTCCTTACTCCTGGGCACCAACGGGCCGCTGTTTTCCCTGGACTTAAAAACGGATCAGCTTACTGAATTGGCTCTTGAAAAGTGGGATAAAGCGGGAGACTGGATCGCAGATCTGTGCAAGGACAGACATCAAAATATCTGGATAGCTTCTAACAACGTCTATAAATACGACGGGACAACAAAAAAGATTTCTATCGTACTCACGGGAGAAGAAATCGCCGATAAAATTCAGTGGCCGGCGAGAATCAGGGAAGATGCCTCTGGCAATATCTGGATCGCAGGGCATGGTTTGATCCGTTATAATATCAGCTTAAATAAAATTGACCGGGTTGTGGACTCATTTCCTTCTGTGAGGATGCCTGATAACCAGGTTCCGTGTTTTGCTGCCGATGAGTCAAACAATCTGTGGATCAATAGCAATAACAATGGTTTGATATGTTACAATATTGATAAAGCAACTTTCCGGCATTTTACAAGGGACAATGGTTTGCCTGATAACGACATTTCTTCAATGTTAGTTGTCCAGAACAAGCTTTGGATGGCGAGTAATTCGGGGATATCTTGTCTCGACCTGCGATCTTTAAACATCAGTACCTATGGAAAGGAAGAAGGGTTTCCTGATCTGCCGATTGCAAGAGATTCAAAATTTTTTTACGATAGTGCGCTTCATAAAATATACATCGGATTTACCAGCGCGATAGCAGAGTTTGACCCGGAAATAATTTTTCAAAGAAGCCGGGCTCCACAACTTTTTATTGAAAGTATAACTACTGGTGATCAAAAGAAATTCCTTTTTCCTGATGATAATTTCAAAACTTCATGGCGCAACAATGAAATAACGATAAATATCGGGAGCATCGATTTCTTCACAAACAATAGCCAGCGTTTCGCCTACCGCCTTGACGATAATACGGATTGGCAACAACTTGGCACACAAAGCATGTTCAGTATTTCCAATCTTTCCCCCGGCCATCACCGGGTCAGGGTAAAACTTTTTTCCATAAGTAATCGATGGCCCGAACAGGTAAAGGCGATTAACGTTATCATATTAACACCATTCTGGAAACAAGCATGGTTCCTGGCACTTGTGGTTCTTGGACTCAGTTTCCTGGTTTATTTATTTCTTAAATGGAGAACGAGTGTTGTCGAAAAAAGAGAACAGGCAAAGACGCATATCCAGACTCTAAAGGCAGAAGAATATAAAGGGCAATATGAGCTGGAACAGATATCCAATTATTTTTCTTTTTCGGTATCCGGCATAAGAAATGTAGACGAGGTGTTATGGGATGTAGCAAAAAACCTGATCGGTCGAATGAATTATGTTGATTGTATGATTTATCTCTGGAACAAGGATAAAACCAAAATGGTTCAGAAGGCAGCTTACGGTCCGAAGGGCGATCCGCAAGCCATTAAGTCCAGTTTATTTGACGTGTCACCAGGACAGGGGATAGTTGGACATGTGATGAAGACAAGGGAGCCGTTATTGATCCGCGATACAAGGCTTGATTCCCGGTATCGGGTAGATGACATCAGCAGGTTAAGTGAATTATGCGTTCCCATCATTCATAACAATGAACTGATCGGCATTATTGACTCAGAGCATCCAGAAGCGAATCATTTTAAAGAAAGAGATATTAAAATATTAACCACAATAGCGACTATTGTTGGTAATAAAATAAAACAGATTGAATCAGAACAGTCATTGGAAATAAAGAAAAAAGAAATTGCTTCCGTAAACCAACAATTGGCAGAAGCTCAGTTGGCGGCCTTGCAGACCCAGATGAACCCTCATTTCATCTTTAATTCATTGAACAGTATCAAGGGAATGATCTTGAACAATGAGCAACAAAAAGCCTCAAGGTACCTGAGCAAATTTGCTCAAATGATAAGGATCACTCTCCATCAATCTAAAGAAATATTTACCACTTTGTATGAGAACCTCGAGCATCTTGAAAATTACCTTATGATGGAAAAACTCCGATTTGATGACTCGTTTGCGTTCCATGTAACGGTTGATGAGCGGATAGATAAAGAAGAAACTTTAGTTCCCACATTAATGATCCAACCTCTGTCAGAAAATGCGATTTGGCATGGATTGATGTGTAAAGAAGGTGAAAAAAAATTATCGATACGTTTCTGCCTTGTTGGAGAAACGATTTGCTGTGTTATCGAGGACAACGGAATAGGAATAAAACGGTCCGAAGAATTGAAAAGATTGAATAAGACAACCCATCAATCAGTAGGTTTGAACAATCTTCGAAACCGGATAAAGATCATGAATGAGAAATATGATGCCGGCTGTACCCTGCAGATTGTGGACCTGCATGATCTGGACAAAAATAAAACAGGAACCCGCGCAACTTTGCAATTTAATATTATGAGTAATAAACCCCAGTTATGAGAGCGATACTTGTAGACGACGAACCCGATGGTATACGTACTTTAAAGAAATTGTTGGAACTGAACTGTCCCGAAGTAGAAATTGTGGCCACTTGTTCCAGCGCTGCTGATGCAATCAGCAAATTGGAGGAGGCTAAACCAGACCTGGTTTTTCTTGACGTAAGGATGCCCGGCGGAAGTGGGATCGATATGTTGGCCGAACTATCTGAAATTGATTTTGAGGTGATCTTTGTTACAGCACATGATGAATATATGTTGCAGGCCCTGCAGTTTAGCGCTGTAGATTATCTTATGAAGCCGGTGGACGAAGATCGCCTGAAAGAGGCAGTTCAAAGAGTGGAGGAAAGATTAAAAGGAAAGAGAAATTCACGCCAGGGAGAAACCTTGCTGCATAACATCAATAAGGTAGGGTACCCCCTGGAGATGAGACTGTGTCTCCCGACTCAAAAAGGATTCACGATTGTAAAACTTGAAGAAATTATTTATTGTGAAGCACAAAGAAGCTACACAATATTTCGCCTGGTAAATAATAAATCTATTATCATATCAAAACCATTGTTTGACTACGACAAACTACTGGCTGATACTATTTTTCTTCGTGTACATAAATCTTTTCTTATTAATCTCATGCATATCAAGGAATATATGCGGGGTGAAGGTGGAACTGTTGTAATGAGCGATGGCATGGAGGTGGAGATAAGCCGTCGTAAAAAAGAACAATTCCTCGTGAAGGTGAAGGAGTTTTTTAAATATTGATCTTAATCAGGTAGATTTTTCCGCCGAAAATAAAGTGAAACCCACCTTTGGGCAAATTGCTCAATAGTACTTCAGTGGCCTGAATAACTTTGTGCTAAGCAATAGTTAGACGCCTTATCACAGGCATATACTTTAAGTAATTCTCTCATTGCAGTTAGTTTTTAGGTTCAGAGATATCCTGTCTTTTCCAAGACGGGATTTTTTATTGACATAATATGCCTGCACCTCACATCGAATACCCGATTGGCAAAAAAGAATGCCCGATGGGAAAATAGCAGATTTATGTGTCATTAGTGTTTATACCTTGATAGCGAAAAAAAATCGAATTGCTGTCTGCTGAAGAAATAACTTTTCACATTAAGGCTTGTTCCAGGAACGATCGGGAAAGTCAAAAAAAGATGTATACCTCCTTTTACGGATATGCCATGTCTGTATGTGACCGTTACACAAACAACCAGGATGATGCCGTTGAAATATTGAATGATGGCTTCTTAAAAGTTTTCAAAGAGATACATCGGTATCAACCAGCCTATGCTGACGTGGTGGGTTCCTTTATGGGATGGTTGAGAAAGATAATGGTATATACAGCAATTGATCATTTTCGCAGGAATCAAAAACATCGGTTTACGGCAGATATCGACAATGGTATCATACAGATCGCTTCTGCTGGAGAGGATGCACTGGACAGGATCTCCTATGATGAGATCATCCGATCGATACAAAAGGTGACTCCCGGTTACAGGACTGTGTTCAACCTTTTTGTTATTGAAGGGTTCAGTCATGAAGAGATTGCTGAAAAACTTGATATCTCGGTTGGCACTTCCAAATCAAATCTCTCGAAGGCAAGAAAACAACTACAAAAAATACTATTGACCGAAAAAAATATTTCATTGGAAACTTTGAGAGGCCAGTGGGAAAGAAAGGTAGCCCGATAGGAAAAGGGTGCTCACGCGGTTTGCAAATGATATCTAACTTGCACGCAGTTCAAAATTACATCCTAAGAAAATTTAAAGATATAAAAGAAGGTAGTTGGACGGATGGTGGCAAAACCCGGATAGATAGTCCGGGTTTTTTATTTCAAATAATCTCTTCACGTTTCAGTTCTTTGCTACGGGTGTTTCTTATTCCTGGTGCCGGAAATTCCTTTTGGAAAAAAAGATTTGCCGATGGGAAAAGGGTTTGCTCAATGGCTTTTTAGTGACTCTATTTTTGCTTCAGCACAACCTGCTTTATTAATGCGATTGATTCAGCAGGAATCTTTTCATTCTTAAAAACCTTATTATGGAAAAAAACCAAACCAACAATCCACGCCGTCAATTCCTTGGAACGGTTGTCAGCGGTGTAGCCGCTTTCGGTCTATCTTCTGTGATTTCTCCTTTAGCCGCACATGCGGGAAATGATTTTGCAAATGACTCCGGTGACCCTGATGAATGGTTTAAGCAAATAAAAGGTAAACATCGTATTGTATTTGACGTTCCGCAAGCCAATGAAATTTTTCCTTTCGCCTGGCCGAGGATATTTCTTGCTACGAACGCGGCTACAGGTACAGTGGAAAAAGATTGTAGTGTCGTGGTAGTATTGAGGCACACTGCAATACCCTATGCGATGGAAGATCGGCTATGGGCTAAATATAATTTTGGTGAAGTATTTAAAATCAATGACCCCAAAACAAAAAAACCATCAACACGTAATCCTTTCTGGAAACCAAACCAGGGTGACTTCAAAGTCCCCGGTTTGGGTCCAGTGCCCATTGGCATCAACGAACTGCAGGACAGTGGCGTTTTATTTTGTGCATGCAATATGGCTGTAATTGTGTATAGCGCTGCTATCGCAGAGGCAATGAAACTTGATGCGGAAGAAGTAAAGAAGGACTGGCTAAGCGGAATGTTGCCGGGTATCCAGGTGATGCCTGCGGGTATCTGGGCGATAAATCGTGCGCAGGAAAAGGGATGCTCCTATTGTTTCGCAGGGTAGTACCAAGAGGTTCCTTTCGGAATCGTTATGAATATGCAGTGTAAAATGGGAGAGCAGCATGCATAATATAGGGATCACCCCCTAGTTTATAACAAGCGGCGGTTTCTAGTTTTACACTGCGATTCATTTTTAATTCTTAAATCATTATCATAAAAAGTCAGGAATAGCCATGAAATTTTTTTTTGTTACAGTTGTTGCGTTGTCAATCGTAATCGGGCAGTCGTGCAGGAAAACGTATCCGTCCACTGGTGGAGAGACCCTGGCTAATGAAAGAAAAATTCGTTTCCAACTTTATACTGATAAAGATTTTTCGAACGAAAATTCAATCATCAAATTTTCAATATTTATTCGTGATGCACATACAACCCTTTTTGATTCATCGTTGGCTGCCATGCAGCTACAAGACATTCCTGATGCAGCCCACAAAATTGTAATCGATAAAATGTTGTTAGGAAACAACAACGCGGACCTCGCAGCGGGTTTTCATTATGAGATCCAAAATGTAGGTCACTCGGGGTACATCGATACAAGCAGGGCAGGAAACGAATTAAAAGTGGTCGATTACGCATTTCATTAGAAGTTCCTAAAATTATTTTTACGTGTAGACATGAAAGAGTTAGAGACTTTTGCAGCCTCATTGGGCATTGGTTTGTCACTCGGTTTAATAGGGGCCGGGGGATCCATATTAACGATACCGGTATTTGTCTATATTTTAAAAAAAGACCCCCTTTCTTCCAGTGTGTACTCGATGTTTGTAGTTGGAGTATCAAGCATGGCAGGTAGCATTCAGTCAATTTTTAACAAGCTGGTTGATTTTAAGGCCGTGCTGACATTTGGTATTCCGTCGGTACTCGGAGTGTTCATCGCGAGAAAAACCATATTTCCCGTCATCCCGGATGAACTCTTTTCGATCGGTTCATTTATTTTATCAAAGAGCATGTTGCTGATGCTCAGCTTATCGGTGCTGATGTTTTTGGCAGCCCGGAGGATGTTGAGGCCAGCAGTAAAGAATGACCAGGAAGATCAGGTGGATAAACAAGTAACAATATCGCTTTTCCTCAGAGGTTTGTTAGTGGGAATGGTTACGGGCCTACTCGGTATAGGAGGAGGTTTTCTAATTGTACCGGCATTATACCTTCTTGTCAATTTACCCGTAAAAAAAGCTATAGGTACCGCATTACTCATTATCACAATCAACTCATTATTTAGTTTTTTGAATAGCTACTCTTCGATGCAAATAGACTGGTTGTTACTAATCAGATTTTCTTTAGGTGCCATTTTGGGTATCATGATCGGTACGCAACTCTCTCGTAAAATACCGGGGGATTATTTGAAGAAAACTTTTGGATGGGTTATACTCGGCATGTCATTTTATATTGTATATAAAGAATTCTTCTTTTAAGGGAACTGATAACTTAATTGTTTTCCTCAATTTTGCATCAATTGTACAACCAGGATGCCTATTAAAGTAATTGCTTTTGATGCAGACGACACTCTTTGGATTAATGAACCATATTTTTACGAGACGGAGCGACATTTCTGCCGTCTTTTAGAAGATTACTTACCTCATCATACCGTTTCAAGGGAATTGTTACAGGTGGAAATTCAAAATCTTTCGCTGTATGGATATGGAATAAAAAGTTTTATGCTATCCATGATAGAAACAGCATTAAAGGTTTCTAATAAAACCATTACTCTTGATGCGATTGAAAAGATCATTGAACTGGGAAAACATCTTTTGGCAAAACCTATTGAGCTCATCGATGGGGTTGAGGAAGTGCTCATCCATTTAAAAAAGAATTATCGCCTGGTTGTTGCCACCAAGGGCGACCTGCTCGACCAGGAGCGCAAATTGAAGAATTCAGGTATAGAACATTATTTTCACCACATTGAGATCATGTCTGACAAACAAGAGAAAGATTACCTCAAACTGATCAGGCATTT
>Ga0163163_10000289_pt1 | contig 50005 bp, 22 predicted proteins | sample S65metaG_FD_119766 | JGI IMG/M metagenome (GOLD analysis project Ga0163163, IMG submission 119766) | Switchgrass rhizosphere microbial communities from Kellogg Biological Station, Michigan, USA - S6-5 metaG | ecosystem: Host-associated > Plants > Roots > Rhizosphere > Soil | place: USA... | reverse complement strand
TTGGTCGTAAAGAATGGCTGAAATATTTTGTCCAGCACTCTTTGTGGAATACCATTGCCGTTGTCCTTTATTTTTATTTCAACCTTTCCATTTTGTTTCGTTGTAATTAACACGACCGATGGTTCATAGCCGTTTAAGCCTTGCTTTTGTTTTTCATTAACTGCGTAAAACGCGTTGTTAATCAAATTGAGCATGACTCTTCCAATGTCTTGCGGAATGACATTTATTTTTCCAATCGTATCGTCAAAATCAGTCTCGAATTTTGCGTTGAAGGATTTGTCTTTTGCCCGAAGGCCGTGATAGGCAAGCCGCAAATATTCATCGCATAAGGCATTGATATCTGTCGGCTCTTTTTGCCCGGCATTTACTCTTGAATGTTGCAGCATTCCTTTTACAATCGCATCGGCTCGCTTGCCATGAGCGTTTATTTTTTCTGAATTCTCCTTAATATCTTTCAGCAATTCATTTACTTCATCATTTTCAATTTTCAATTTTTCATTTTTCATTTTTAATTCTTCAATGAGCTCTTTATTCACTTCAGAAAAATTATTGACAAAATTTAAAGGGTTTTGAATTTCGTGTGCAATGCCAGCCGTGAGTTCACCTAACGACGCCATTTTCTCTGAATAAATGAGCTGCGACTGGGTTGCTTTCAATGTTTCATGTGCCTGTTCAAGTTTATGGTAAGCTTTTTCAATTTCTTTAGCCTGCTCCAGCTCCCTTGCCCTGCTTCTTTCTCTTTCCCTTTGCATTAACCGGCGGCGGAAATAGCGATCCGTTGCAAAACCTGCCAACACTATTACTATTGCATATAGAATATAGGCCCATGTTGTTTTCCACCATGGAGGGTTGATAATTATTTTGAGTGTTGCACCCTTTTCATTCCATACACCCTTGTCGTTTGAGGCTTTTACCCTGAATGTATATTGACCCGGCGGCAGGTTGGGATAAAATGCTACATGCTGATTGCCGACATCCCTCCACTCGTTATCATAATTTTCCAGTTTATAGCTGTACCGATTTTTTGAAGAGTTAGAATAATGAATCGCCACAAATTCAATTGATAAATTGTTTTGGCTATGTCCAAGAGTAATTAGATCGGTTTCATCAATTGGTTTTTTCAACACAGAATTATTACCCGGGACAACTGATTTATTGAAAAGCTTAAGATCGGTTAGAAAAACCTTAGGAGGAATCGAGTTTTTACTGACCTCGTCAGGATTAAATATTGTGATACCATTTGATCCGCCAAATGCAAATAAACCGCCAGAGGTTTTCAAACGGGAGCCATCCGCAAATAACTGCCCCTGGATCCCATCCGCGATGGAGAAATTGCTGAACTGTTCAGTCTTTAAATCAAACCGGCTCAATCCATCGAATGTGCTTAGCCATAAAGAATTATTTTTTGGATCCGCGAGAATGGATTGAACTGACATGGAAGGCAAACCATCGTCGCTGGTATATGTCTTTATTTTTTTTGTTTGCAGATCATATTTGCTAAGCCCTCCCTGCCAGGTGCCCACCCATGCAGTGCCATTTGGATCCTCATAAAATGAATTGATGTCCTGGGTTGCAAAAATGTCCCCCCGTTTTTTATCATCTCCGTGCCTTTCCATTTTATCCGTGTTATAATTGTATAAAAACAGCCCGTTATTGGTTATCAACCATAGTCCGAATTTTTTGCTTTCGAATGCCCCGGTGACCTGGTTGCTTCCTTCATTGCTGCCATTCACCTTGCTCAAATCATATCTTTTAAATTGCTCGGAACCGGGTTTTTTATTATAAACTCCATAATTACTACAAAGCCATTCGATTTGACGACCATCCCTGAGATATGAAACGATAGTAATTGTATCCGGCACGCCGGCTAGTTTAACCGGTTTGACCTTATGTGTTTGCGGTGATATCGCGACCACAACGCGATCGGAGGACATATATATATCATTCGATGAATTCTGCCACATGGCATAGCCACCAGAGAGATTTAACCCAAACCTCGAGAAAGGAATTCGTTGAACAGTGCCGGTATGCACATCAATTATGCTTATTCCAGATACACTTTGGTACCCCCCTGTGGCAATCCATATCGTACCATCACGGGCTTCATACATACAATTTACCCAACCAGGAGTAAGGGAATTTTTATCTGCTTTATTGAAAAGATAGGAAGTTAACTGTGGCCGATCTTCATATTTAAGTAAACCATCCGCATTAGTGCCGATCCACAGTGTTCCAAAACTATCAAACTTGAGCTCGTTCACCGGAGCATGTTCAAGTTCCTTTTGTACTCCATTGTCAAAAGATGAGAATTGACCTGTTCTCTTGTTAAAGTACTTGACACCGTCATCGGTACCTAACCATAGGTTATCATCTCTATCCATCGCGATTACCTTGCGGACAAAATTATTTATAGGCGCAGAATTAATTGGGATTGCCAATATTTTGTAGGTGTTTCTTTCAACATCAAAATTGATTAGCCTGTCCCCTGAAGTGATTAGCCACATGTGACCATCTTTATCAAACTTAAAATCGCTAGCGAATTCATTGTTGACGATAAGATCCCGGCTAAGGCCGGGAGTTGAAACGCTTTGCAGCTTTCCGTTTGTGTCAATCTTAAATAAACCGGAAAATGATGTACACCATATATTCCCTGTCTGATCCTTGACCATTGATATAATATTTTGAACATCGAGACTGTTTGGTATGTCGAATCTTTTTATTTCATCGTCCTTTTCATCTTTATATAAGATCGTGGAAGAAATTGGCTGGCCGTAATAAGTACTTACTCCAAAATAGATCCTGCCATTATTATCCTCACACATGGCAAAAACATCAACCTCCACGTCTGCAGTATGTTTGATTAAATGCGCAAATTCATATTGCCTGAAGTTTTTTAAAACGGGGTCATAGACATTTAAATAAGATTGGTTGGTGCCGATCCATATTTTTCCATGATGGTCTTCAAGCATAGGAAACACAACGAGACCATGAATAGAAGCCGTGTCATTGGGATTGAAATAAAATCTTTTAAACTCATAACCATCATACCGCGCAAGTCCATTGATCGTTCCGGCCCATACATAACCATGCTTATCCACCAATATGCTGTTTACCTGCACACCGGGCAGACCATCCTTCTCCCTGTATTGAGTAAGATTACCCGAGTTAAGTTGTTCATAAGAAGGCAATGAAACTACAAGCAGGAGGCACAAAAAAATTACCCTTAACTGAAGGAATGGTATGTCTTGCAGTTTCATTTCTGAATTTAGCGATTTAAAATGATTGTAAAGACTATCCATCAAGCCTGTATGGCTTGAGGTAATTCAATTTATCCTTTACACATATCTCAACCTTTCCTTTAAGGATAATGAGAGGAACTGATACCTTTTATTACCAATTCGACCATGTCATTTCGCGGCTTTTTTAGCTGAAAAAAATTGACATCCAATATTTGCTCTAATGCACTCTTGAAACAAATATTCACACTAACTACATGAGGTAGCGGTAATAGTCATTTTTTTTGGGCCAGCACGGGAGGTGTTGGCTGGACAGAGTGATTCTTAATAGGCTTAACAGTTCTCAGATAAGCAAATATCGCCTTCAGTTCATCATCCGTCATATTTTTAACAGGCATCATGGACATAGGTGGCATCAGTGGTCGCGACCCGGGAAGTCCTTTACTGACCATATTTTTGATCGCATATAGAAATTGACTTTCGGTCCAATTGGCTGTTCCCGTTTCATCAGGCGTGAGGTTCGCTGAATATGAAATTCCCCAAGGACCGATCCATGCGGTAAAATCTGATGTGACCACCAATCCTTTGCCTTCCATCGCCTTCCTGTCGACGTCAGGTGAAGCCATCTGCTCGGGATGTCCGGATAAAATTAAAGTAGTGTCATCAACCGGGCCCATAGCGGTCATTTTCTTCGGCGTGTGACAGTCGTTGCAGCCACCTATTGCTACAAGATGTTCGCCCCATTTGACCTGGCTCTCATACCCTCCAAAACTGCTTTTTTCTGTTGCTGTCGACGTAGTTTTATTTTCCGCCGGCTTGTTCTCTGAACAACCGGGAAAAAAGATGGCGGCAAATGCCAGGCCTGCTATAAGTGGCGAATAAGAGTTAGTCATGATTACTCGTTTTATGGTTAATAAAAATTATCAACAACCCGGGGAATGGAATACTAAGTCAAAATTTTTGCGCAAACGGTAAATCTAACAAAAACAAAACTGCACCTGCGCGTCACCGGCTTTCAAAGTGCGGACATTACTTAGAATAATGGAATTCATTTCACGGTAAAAATATAAGAAATCCGCATAAGTAAAGTATGGTCCGCCCCGTGTTTAACTCCCGAAAATTCGGCCGACTTCGTACTAAGTAGTACCCGGAAAAAGTCGCTGGTGGTTCTTTTGACTTTCTATCTGGATTCATACTGGCAATTGAATAATAAATCCACTGCCCTCCCCTTCCTTTGTTTCAACGTGTATTTCTCCACCATGTGCCTTCACAATATCATATGCCAATGACAATCCTAATCCCGTTCCCTGTCCTGTCGGTTTGGTAGTAAAGAAGGGTTGAAATATTTTGTCCACTATCTTTTGTGGAATACCACCCCCATTGTCAACTATCTTAATTTGAATACTCCTATCCCCTAAAGGGGGCTGAATGGAGGCTGTTGATATTGCAACTGTGGGTTCATAATGCCGGATATTTTGTTTTATTTTTTCGCTTACGGAATAAAAGGCATTGTTGTATAAGTTCAACAAAACTCTTCCGATATCTTGTGGAATAATACTTATTTTTCCTATTGAACTATCGAATTCAGTCTTTAGTCTGATGGCAATCGGCGATTTATCCTTTGCGCGAAGACCATGATAAGCCAGTCTTAAATATTCTTCGCATAAAGCATTGATATCGGTCAGTTCCTTTTGTCCTGAACTTGTTCTCGAGTGCTGTAACATGCCCTTTACTATCGCGTCTGCACGCTTGCCATGATGGTTTATTTTTTGTTCATTGTCCTTTATATTGGCCGCAATTTCAGCTGCCGACTGCATGTTGCCAGCGGCCAACTCCGTTCTCAAATCATCAACCAATTCTGCATTTACGTCTGAAAAATTATTCACGAAGTTTAATGGGTTTTGAATCTCATGTGCAATACCAGCGGTCAGTTCTCCGAGAGAGGCCATTTTTTCGGATTGTATGAGCTGAGTCTGCGTAGCACGCAGTTCCTCAAGTGCATCTTCAGCTTTTGCTTTTTGAAAATCTGTCTCTTGCTTTTGCCGCTTTAAGAGATGATATGCTTTTTGTCTATGGACATTATTTCTCCACAAAATGATGACAGCAAAAAGAAAGATGGCCAGTCCCCCGATCAACAAGTATTTCTGCAACGTGTTGCGATAGTCTTTTTTTGCAGCAGCCAGTTCCTGCTGACGCTGCGCCTCATTAAAATCAATGTTTTGAAATTGTTGTGCCTGTTTTGAATTGAAAAGACTGTCTTTTATCCTGATGATCAGGTTCTGGTATTTTACTATACTGTCACTTACACCGACCTTCTTGTAAAAATCAGCCATCGCTGTATAAGAGCGAAGTAAAAGATCGGGTATCTGTATTTGTGTGGATACATTGAGCGCTGTATGCGCAAAATAAAATCCTGAATCGATCTTATCCTTCTTCAGGTTAATCGTTGACAACAAAAGGTTCCCTGCTATGGCACCCCGGTAATATTGTTGCTTTTCACTTTCGGCAATGGCCCTTCGAAAATGATTTACCGCCTCCTGTGTGTCTTTTTTGGCCAGGTAAACTCTGCCAAGATTCAATAAAATGCTACCATCATAACCGTCAAAGCCCAATTGTTGAGCTAGTTCAAAGGCCTTTTGTTCAAATAGCAAAGCAGAATCTTCTTTATGCAACACAAGGTAAAGGCGCCCCATGTTCATATACGTCACGCTGACCGCCGCCAGGTTCTTCGTTTCGTTGGCAAATTGAAGGGCCTTCGAATAATGAAACAATTCTTTTTCTATATTATTTGCATTCTCATATAAAATGCCCGCGTTGAAATGTATCCAGGCCAGTGTCTGCAGGCGGCGTATCCGCTGAGAACTATTAGAAAAATAAATAACTGAAGAGAGTTTGTATTTCATTGGAAATGCGTTGTCTTCACTTCTTTCATCCTCTGCTAACTGCAACGCAGATAGAAGTGTTTGCAATGCCATTGGATAATTCCCCAGATTAAGCAAGCCGTAACCCTTATTGTTCAATGCGAGCGCTTCGTTCAATTTATAATTTAACTTTCGTGCTAAGGTTATTTCTATTTCTGCAAAGAAGATCGAGCTATCGGAATTCACCTCGGAATAGCCGTATGACAAAGAGTCCAACTGGGCCAGGCGTAATGTGTCATTCGACTCATTTTCAAACCGGCGCCGGAGTTCCGGCATATTGTAATTATATGCCTGCGCCCACACTGATTGTGCTATTGCAAAAGAAATTAAGATCGTAATCAATCTTTTCATCAAAGTATTTTGTGTCGCTTACACGGGCAATAAAATAATGAAATCGCTTCCCTTTCCTTCCTTTGTTTCAACCTTTATTTCTCCACCATGTGCTTTAATAACATCATAGCTCATACTTAATCCCAATCCAGTTCCCAGCCCTGTCGGTTTTGTAGTAAAGAAAGGTTGAAATATTTTGCCAACAATATTATTAGAAACACCGCTCCCATTGTCTTTTACTATGATCCCTACCTCATCATCCAGTTTTTTAGTACTAACAATTACTTGCGGCTTGTAGCCTGGGGCTTGCTGCTTATCTCTCTCATTTACTGCATAAAATGCATTGTTGATCAAATTCAAAATCACGCGGCCTATATCCTGAGGTACAATATTTATCTTTCCAATGGTTTCATCAAAATCTGTTTTAAGTTCAGCATCAAACTCTTTGTCCTTTGCTTTTAACCCATGATATGCCAATCGCAAATATTCGCCACACAATGCATTAATATCTGTTGGTTCTTTTTGTCCGGAGTTCTTTTGTGAATGTTGCAGCATCCCTTTTACAATCGCATCGGCGCGCTTGCCGTGATGAAGGATTTTTTCAGTGTTTTGCCTAATGTCATTCAAGATTTCATTTTCTGCTTCTTCTTTCCTTTCACCTTTCACCTTCGACCTTTCACCTTTTAATTCTTCAATCAATTCAGCATTCACTTCCGAAAAGTTATTCACAAAGTTCAACGGGTTCTGTATTTCATGTGCAATACCTGCGGTGAGTTCACCAAGTGACGCCATTTTTTCCGATTGTATGAGTTGAGCTTGTGTAGTTTTGAGATGACTGAGCGTTTTTTCTATTACGTCATTTTTATTTTGCAGAAGTAATTTTGCCTTCTTTTCCTTTTGGTTATTACGGTAAAGAAAAAAAGCGATAAGTAGCACGATTGCCAGTCCGGTTATCAATGTATACTGTTTCAATTGATTTTGATAAGCCATTTTTGCAATTTTGATTTCCTTTTGGCGGTCTTCTTCGCGTGCTACCAATGTTTGAATGGCTTCAATATTCCCCGCTCCAAATATGCTGTCTTTGTATGTATCCGCTATTTTAAGGTACTGTAAAGATGCTTTCGTATCACCGGGCTCATATAATTCAGACAATAAAGCTGCTGCTTCAAGTATCGTTTTCTTTTGGTTAATTACCCGCGACGCATCCATCCCCTGATGTGCATAATAAATAGCAGAATCCGAGTTGTTGTTGTTCTTATAAAATGCGGCAATCTTATTGTATGCATAAGCTGAAGCCCTGCGTTCATTATTCTTGAGAGCGATCTGAAGGCTTTTTTGGTAGAACTCCAACGCCTCATCCGGTTTACCTGATTTTATTTTTATATCTCCCAGGGTTTGATAAACCAGCGGCTCTTCATGATTATATTTTCCAAAAGTTTCAATAGACCTTTGTTCATAAAAATTCGCTGAATCCAAATGATTGAGCCCATCAAATGCAACGCCCATGTCGAAATACGCATAAGCCAATCCTTCGTCATTCGATCCATATTCCTGGTTTATTAGTATATATCTACGCAAATAATTTATTGCTTTCTGATAATCTTTCAGTATGATGTAGGCCTCGCCAATACCATCCAGGGCAGGTGCCATTAGAGTTTCTAAACGATGCTCCTCCCCAAGTTGTAGCGCCTTAAAACCCAATTCAAGGGACTTGGGCAAATTACCGCGCTGCTCCGTTACGATACACATAAATCCAAGCGCACTGATTTGGCCGGGTATATAGTTAATTCTTTCGGCAGATTCGAGGGCCTGTTCACCGTACATCAGTGAAGAATCTGTATTTCCCAAGCGATACAAAAGACAAAGTGCTATTTGAGCGTTGATCCGGCTCGTATCATCCTTTGCACTAGCGAGTTGACGGTGCAGGCTATCCACAGCCTGCCTTGTTTGCGCAAAACCAAAATTGAGTACAAGCGCAAACAGAAGAATAAAACCAAATCCTTTTATCATGATTAAATTGTCCCGGTAATTGAATGATGAACTCACTTCCTTCACCTTCCTTTGTTTCCATTTACTTATTAAAACTATCCGCATGCTTAAACGTCCGACAGTTGACCTACGGCTGATAATCCCAGCATCTTAAAAAAAACAATAGGTAAAATAATCTTCATCGCGTCGTCTTAAACCCTCCTCCTCTATTGTGTACCTTCATCTGACCAGCACTTTCAATTTCTCTTTCAAGGAAATAAAATCAACAGGCTTCGTAACAAACCCATTCGCGCCATGCTTCATAGCATGATTGTAATTTTCCTGGTCACCGTATGCGGTCACCATGATAACATGCGGGGATGGGTCATCAAACGAAGCTTTGATCTGTTGCAACAATTCGAGCCCACTCATTCCCGGCATATTGATATCCGAGAGGATCAGGACAGCTTCATGGTTATGCTCCCGTAAATAGGTCAACGCCTCTTCTCCCGAAAAGGCAAACATAAATTCCATTTCTCCCTCTCTTATTTCCCTGCGAAACCGTTGCTGAAACAAAACTTTTACATCGCTTTCGTCATCGACCACTAAAATTTTCATAATTAGCTGTTGGTTTTTAAACTGGTAAAGTAATGATGAACCTTGTATAATCTCTTTCTTTTGTTTCTACCTTTATTTCACCGCCGTGTGCTTTCACAATATCATAGCTCATACTCAACCCCAGCCCTGTTCCCTGCCCTGTTGGCTTTGTGGTGAAGAAAGGTTGAAATATCTTGTCTAACATTCTCTGTGGAATACCATTGCCGTTATCCTCAACTCTTATCTCAACTTTTCCATTTTGCTTTGTTGTACTTACTGTTACAGTTGGTTCATAACCTGAAATATTTTGTTTCGCTTTTTCGTTCACCGCATAAAACGCATTGTTGATCAGATTGAGCATCCCTCTCCCTATATCCTGAGGGTTTACGTTGATCTTGGTGATACTGTTATCGAATTCAGCTTCAATAGTTGCATTGAATGATTTGTCTTTTGCTTTTAAACCATGATAGGCTAATCGTAAGTATTCATCACATAAAGCATTTATATCGGTTGGTTCTTTTTGCCCTGAACTTATTCTTGAGTGTTGCAACATTCCCTTTACTATCGCGTCAGCCCGTTTGCCATGATGTGAAATTTTTTCAAGGTTTTTTTCAATATCGCCCAACAGTTCCATTTCAAGTTCATCATTTCTTTCACTTTTATCTTTTATCTTTTCACTTTTCACTTCTTCGATCAACTCTTTATTCACTTCCGAAAAATTGTTGACGAAATTCAATGGATTCTGAATTTCGTGCGCGATGCCGGCTGTGAGCTCCCCGAGTGAAGCCATCTTTTCTGCCTGGATGAGTTGCGATTGCGTTGTTCTTAAGTTAGCTAGTGTTGTTTCCAGGACTTTATTCGTTTTTTGTTTTTGCCGGTTGTTCCTGTAAAGTATCAAAGCAATGAAAAGAAAAACAGCCACACCGCCCACCAGGCCCCATTGCTTGACTTTATTTTGGTAAGCTATCCTGGCCGCCTCCTGTTCGGCCATTCTCCCCTGTTCCTTCATCGTTGATGACTGAAGTTTCAGGACTTTCCGTACCCCATATAAGCTATCCGTGGCTGCAGAAGCTATTTGATAATATTTTACCGCTTCTTTTGGATCTTTTTCGGCATATAGTTCAGCCAACAAGGTGCTTGCTGCCAGTATGCGATTCCTGTAAGAGAGCATTTGACCAAGTTTCAATCCTTGTTTGGCATAAAAAATGGCGGAGTCATTTTCTCCCATTTTTTTAAAGGCAACCGCCATGCCGTTGCATGTCGTAGCCGCTTCCCTGAACTCAGACTGCCCAATAGCAACCTCATTGCTTTCGCGATAATATTTTATTGCAAGCGGAAGGTCTTTTCTTTTAACCGCAATGTTTGCTTCCAACCTCCGATAGATCACCACCCACCTGGCATTTCGCCCCTGCTTTTCTTCAAGCATTCTCGCTTTCTTTTCAGCTGCATCGAGGTCGTTCAGTTGCTCATAAGCGTCACCCATGAAATATTGAACAACGGACCATTGAAAATCGTCGTAGTGATCCTTTAAAAGATCATCTGCTTTTTTTAAATACATTATTCCTTCCGGAATATCTTTTACAGCAATATAAACAACGGCTACCCTTATAAGACTGTATACCTGGTCATAAGCCAATTTTTCCTCTTCGGCCATTTTGAGTGCCCTTAACCCCAGTTCAAGCGCATAAGGCAGGTCACCTTTTTCCCTGTATAAAACACATAAAACCAGCAATGCGCGGATCTCACCTTTTTTAAAGTCGAGTTTTTGTGACACTGAAAGTGCTTCATTCGATAATAAAAGCGAGGTATCAGGATTGTTGGATCTGTATGCTTCACCCAAACTGCATTTCAACAGGATCCGAGCCGTGTCTGTTGTTGCTACAGAAAGTCTTTGAAGAAGGGATGGCACATCCTTGTAGACTTCCTGTTGACCAAAAACAGGAATACTAAAAATTATCACTAAGACGAGGATCAACATTAATCTCATGATCCGGAAATTTTAAATATTGGGAATTGAATGATAGTTGCTGCAGTCTTGTTCACTCATGACACCTGAGCTACCGGCAATTGAACAATAAACTCACTTCCCTCTCCTTCATTTGTGTTCACTGTTATTTCGCCTCCATGCGCTTTCACAATATCATATGCTAAGCTTAAGCCCAATCCTGTGCCCTGCCCTGTTGGCTTGGTAGTGAAGAATGGCTGAAATATCTTGTCTAAATTTTTCTGGGAAATTCCATTACCGTTATCCCTGACCTTAACTTCAATTCTGCCATTGTCTCTTATCGTTGTTAATGTAACAGTTGGATCATACCCCTGCCCGTCCGGCACGCGGGCATCCAGAAGATGCTTTTTCTTTTCACTCACCGCATAAAAAGCATTATTGATCAGGTTGAGGATCACCCGACCGATATCCTGTTGAATGATATTTACTTTACCAACATTATCATCGAAACTCGTTTCAAATTTTGCATTGAACGATTTGTCTTTTGCACGAAGGCCATGGTATGCCAGTCTTAAATATTCATCAGCCAAAGCATTTATGTCTGTCATTTCTTTTTGACCGCTACTGCTTCTTGAGTGTTGCAGCATTCCCTTTACGATCCCGTCGGCTCTTTTGCCATGGTGATTTATCTTTTCCAAATTGTGTTTTACATCTTCGGCGATGGCTATCGCCTCATTAACATTTCCCTTCGCTAATTCTTCCTTCATCTCTTCCAGCAATTCGTTGCTGACATCAGAAAAGTTATTGACAAAGTTTAAGGGGTTTTGTATTTCGTGTGCAATTCCTGCAGTTAATTCACCCAATGAGGCCATTTTCTCCGATTGCACCAGCTGTGTTTGTGCCTGCTTCAGATCCGTCAATGTTCTTTCCACTTGTTGTTTCGCCGCTTCCAGCTTATTGAAATCTTCATAGCGGGCATAGGCAGTAGAGAACGCATCAGCCACGGATTCAATCAAGCTCATCTCCTCTGCCCCCAGCTTATTAATGTTACCGACATATAACATTCCCTGGAGAAAAGGAATGAAATGAAGATGGAATCCACCGGCAGGTAAACTGCCAATGTATTGTTCCCGGTCTGTGATGGCACCTTGCTTCATCAGTGTATCGGCCATGATGATATAATCAGGTTCCGTCCAATGATTAAGAAAAATTTTCTTGTGTCTCCAGGTGTCTACAACTTCATCAAAAATTGGAGTGTCATATGGCAGGTGAAATGCACCAATCGCCTTTCCGTCGGGTGTGGAGAGAAATGTGTGAATGAGTCGCTGTGAATCATCCATAAGAAATATTCCGCAACGTATAAAGGGAAGACCAAGTATGGTAAGTTCATTCCATATCAACGGAGTGATCCTGTCAAGATCTTCCACCTTGCGCATGGATGCAATGTCTGCACGGATTCGGTCAAACGCTGCTTGCTTCACTGCTTCTCTTGCATTGGCTTCCGACGTTTGTAACTCCATATAACGCCTGAACGTGAGATCAATGATCGTGGCAAACCGTTTTAAGATCTTTATTTCTGACTCATCATAAGCATTCTCCGACCACGCATATAAACAACCAACAGAAAAGGGAATAAAGTGACCGTATTGTTTTTTATCTGCCTCGATAGTTGGAGCGGTTACAGGCAAACCTTTTAACAACTGTTCATAATATAATCTCATCTGTTCACCCTCCAACTCGGGATAATATTCTTCGTTTTTTAGCCACGTGTCATATATCTTTTCCAAAACAGGATGTTCAGACAAGATCACCCATCCAACTAATGAAAGGCTATCGCCATCAGCAGCCGACGTAGCAGAATAGAGTTGAGCTTTCCTCGATTCTTTATTTAGCAGGCCAACACCACACCGGATCGGATTAATTCCTAGTTTTCTCAATTCAGTAAACACCATACTCGCAGTTACAGAAAGGTCATTGCTATTATGCATAGCCATGGCCTTTCCCCGCACTTTTTCAAGCGCCGCTTCGATGGTTGCTTCCCTTGCCTGTGCCTCAGCTTTCCTTAAGTCCTGGTAACGGCGAAAGGTTAGTGAGAACACGGAAGTGAACCTTTTCATTATCTGCTGCTCTTCATCAGTATGAGCATGCAATGAATTTGTCCATATTCCACCCTCATTAAAAAAGTAAACCTGGAAGTGAACATCAGGGAAATTTTCTATGGCCCGCGCCAAATACCCCTGGGTTGAATTTAATATTTTGATGTAGTCTTCTTTTTCTTGCCCTGCAAGAAAGTAATGCGTGAAATCATTTTTCTCCTGCCATTCTTTATACATCATTTGCCAGAATGGATGATCATCCATATTAAATGCACCTACAGCTTTCACCACCTTCCCCTCAGCAAGATTGTTTACCGACCAAACATGTTGCGTTCGATTGGGAAGCATATTGGTAATGCCGCCACGAAAATTCTCAATCCCCAATTTTTCCAGTTCCGTGAACATCGTGGCCGTTGCCGCACTTACATCATCACTGGTGTGCATGGCCATTGTCCTTGCACGCACTCGTTCAAGGCCTGCTTCGATTTGTGCTTCCTTAGCCTGTGCTTCGGCTTGTTTCAGATCTTTATACCTTTTGTAAGTAAGACTGAGCACTGAAGTGAACCGGTGATATATTTTCAATTCGTCCTCTGTGAATTCCTTTTCCGCCCACGCATACACCTGGCCTTCGGGGAAAGAGAAGAAATAACCGAATTGAACAGCATCGTCAGGGTAATTCTGAGCTGAGATCTGTGCACCTATTAACTGATAATATTCTTTTATTTCATTACCACGCAAAACAGGATAATAATCTTCCTGCCGGATCCACGCATCATAAATATTCTCAAGGATTGGATGATTCTTCAAAATTAATTTAGCAGCTATTTCCATCGTTTCCCCTTGTTCATTTATTACCATTCCCATTAATTCAGCGATGCGTGGGTCTTTGGTGATCAAACCTACTCCACAACGCCGAGGCATTAACTTCAAACTGTCCAACTGCTGGTAAAAGACTTTAATTGTTTCCGCAAGGTCCTGTGAGTTGTGCATGGCCATTGCCTTTGCACGAACTCTTTCCAGGCTTGCTTCTATTTGTGCTTCTCTCGTCTGTGCTTCGGCCTTTTTAAGGTCCTGGTAGCGACGGAAGGTCAAAGAAAAAACTGAAGTAAATCTCTTCATCACCTCTTTTTCTTCTTCTGCATGAGGCTCTAAAGAATAGGTCCATAAAGCGCCTTCATTAAAATTGTAGGCTTCACGATAGAGGTCAGGAAACTCAAGGATAGGCTGCGATAAATATGCGGGGTTCGAATTTAATATCCTTACATAGTCTTCCTTTTCCTTACCTGCCAAATAACTCTCCTGGAATTCTTCTTTTCTTTCCCAACTTTCAAAGAGTCGCTGCCAAACGGGGTGCGCATTCATATCAAATGAGCCAGCTCCCTTTACGGTTTTTCCGCCGTCAATATTACTAATCGACCATACTTCCATCGTTCGATTGTTATTAATAATAGAAATGCCACACCTCAAATTTTCTATACCCAATTTTTCCAGTTCGGTAAACAGAGTTGTCGTGGCTCCTATTACATCATCACTCGTATGCATCGCCATTGTTTTGCTTCTCACCCTTTCCAGAGACGCTTCAATCTGTGCTTCTCTTGCCTGTGCTTCGGCCCTCTGCAGGTCGAGGAAACGAGTGTATGCCTGCTCAAATACTGTTGCAAATCGCCTGAACACCGCGTTTTCTTCGTCACTATACGGCACTCCGTCATACGAACCGACGGCAAACAGGATATTTTTTAAAAGGAACACTGATCTTACGTATCCCTCTGTACTATACACATACTCTTTCCTGGCTTGTGGTATATCACGAGCAACTGTATTTTCAAAAAAATTCCGGAAAAAACTATTTTTTTCTTCAACGGTGTATTGGCCGGCGAAAAAATCTTTCCCTGACGCCTTCATCTCGTCAACCTCCACAAAAATTCTGTGTTCGAAGTAGGGTAAAAATATCTGTGAAGGATAAGCCTGTTGCGGAGTAGATACCCAAACATCCCAACTTCCATCGGCCAGCACCTTCGCAAAGTTTGTGGTATCAAATCTTAATCCCAAGGCTACGAACTGCTCGGCCACAACTTTGATTACTTGTTGCAGATCACCACTCTGATGCATGGCCATGGACCGGCTCCTAACTCGTTCTAGCGACGCTTCAATTTGCGCTTCACGTGCATTGGCCTCTGCTTTTTGAAGATCAAGGAAACGCGTGTAGGTTTGTTCAAACGCATTGGCAAAACGTTTGAAGATTGCATTTTCTTCATTACTAAATGGAATGCCCTCGTAGTTGGAAACAGCAAGCCAGATATTTTTTGTTAAAAAAACGGACCGGGCAAATCCTTTACAACTCATAACCCATTCTTTCCTTGCATCAGGAGTATATTTGGCTGCTGTGTTTTCAAAAAAATGTTTGAAAAAAATATTCTTCTCTTCCTTGTTATATGCATCGGCTAGAAAATCACGACCCTTTTCTACTGCTTCCTTTATATTATTGAAAAGCCCATGATCAATATAGGGCACCTCTACCACGGCGGGATATGCCTGCTCCGGCGCAGAGATCCAAAGATCCCAACTTCCGCCGGAATGGATCTTCGCAAAGTTGGCGGCGTTAAATTTTATTCCCAACACCGACAGTTGCTCAGTCACCACTTTAACCACTTCATGAAGATCACTGCTTTGGTGCATAGCCATCGAGCGGCTCCTGACCCGTTCAAGAGCGGCTTCAATCTGCGCTTCCTTTGCCTGCGCTTCTGCTTTTTGCAGGTCAAGAAAACGTCGATAGGTAAGATTGAATACCGATGCGAACCGCTCCAATATCTGAATCGTTTCTGATGACTGCAAGTCATGTGTGGTCACCAGCAACCAGCCGTGGGAGAAAAAAGCCAGGTTGTGAACACGCCGGTCCTTTATAAAATCATCCTTTACCGCAATATTCATTTCCTGGCGTGCAAATCGTATCCATTCTTGTAATTCTGTTCCATGCAATTCGATGACGAGAGATTTCTTATTCTCTTTCCACGCCTGGTAAGTCTTTGAAATAACCGTCCGTTCATCCAATCTTGCTTTGAAGCTGTTATTGATATGACTGCCCATTTGGTCAGTTGACCAAAAATTTACTAACCCATTCGCTTCATCGGTAATGCCGATGGACATGCGATCCGGCATTTCGCCAAGTTCCTGTAATTGCTGAAACAGTATTTGCGCCGTTTCAGCCAGGTCTTCACTTCGATGCATAGCCATTGTACTGGCACGAACTCGTTCTAATGCCAATTGTATCTGGGATTCTCTCGCCTGCGTTTCTGCCTGTTTCAGATCGCTGAAGCGTGTATATGTTAACTCAAAAACTTTTGCAAATCGAACGATGATCTCTTCTTCTTCGGAGCTTAAAAATTCGGTGGCGATGATGAATAGATAACCGGCCGAAAAATTGGCACAATAAAAAATTATTCTGTCGGGGATTTGTGCGAAGATTTCATTCGCGATTTGATCCGGAACTTCGGAAGCAAGGAACCGATGATGCTCTTTATTTGCTTCGCCTTGAATCTCGAAAACATGAAGTGGCTTCTTTTGCTTCCAGTCTTCATATCTTTTATCCAACACATGATCGCCGGTTAATGGAAAGTCGATGAAGTCGGGAACGATAGTGCCATCAGGAGTTGTTACCCATGCTGTCTGTTTGTGTTGGTTTTCCTTTATAAAAAGGTATCCGCAAGTAAATGTGTTAATGTGAAGTGTCCTGAATTCTTCGTAAAGCACCTGCGCCGCTTCAGCGAGTTCATCACTTTTCTGCATGGCCATTGTTCTGGCACGAACTCTTTCCAATGCGAGCTGAATTTGTGATTCTCTTGCCTGTGCTTCGGCTTGTTGCAGGTCAAGAAAACGGGTGTATGTTTGCTGAAAGACTTTTCCAAAGCGCATTAGTATGGCATTCTCTTGATCTGAATAAGGAATACCTGAAAAATTCTCAATGTACAGACCGACATTGTCTAATAATACAGTCGAAATAGCGAGACCGGGGCAACTTAAATAGTATTCCATCGCTTCGTCCGTTACTCCGGTGATAAGCTTAAATAGATCCTGATAGAATTTGTTCTTTTCTTCAAAAGACAAGTGGTTAGCAAAGAAATCCTGTCCTTTTTCTTTGGCGACAATAAAACTGTTCCAATGGGCGCAATCAAAATAAGGAATTGTTATCTGGAAGGGAACTTCATGCTGGTCGGCCAACCAGATATTCATATCATCTTTTTCCTTATAATCTATAATAAACCCTGAATGCTCGACAAGAATGTTTAAGTGAACGAACTGTTCAAATACTACCTGGATTACCTCTTTGAGCTCTTCACTTTTTTGCATACCCATTGTTCGACTTCTCACTTTTTCCAACGCTGCTTCTATCCGTGCCTCTCTTGCCTGCGCTTCGGCTTTTTGAAGATCGAGGAAGCGGGTATAGGTTTGGTCAAATACAGCAGCAAATCTTTTGAATATATCGTGTAGTTCAGGTACCTGTTGATAGGTTATGAAAAGCAGAAATCCCTTTGAAAAGTAAGCGCAATGATCCACCTGGTAGGTAGGAAGTGGGTAGCCTTCCTTCATGATAGCATTCAATATTTCACCCACTACAGGAAGCCTGAGCAGGTATTGGTAATTCTCTTCAGTTACTTTAGCAGTTTCTTCCTCTATATACAATTCCAAACCTTTATTGTCTGCTTCCAGGTAACGGATGAATGTAGGATTTTCATCAAGCGGTGCCCGGAAGGGTGGTTGAATATCTCCCCCGGGACTGCTCATCCATAAGGTAATTGCTTTCTTGTCTTCATCCCAAATGCAATAGCCCGCAGTCCAGCTAGGCGCTCCCAAAGACTGAACCTGCTGAAAAAGTAAGCTGGCAGCCTCAGAAAGTTCATCACTTCTTTGCATGGCCATTGTTCTTGCACGAACTCTTTCCAATGCGAGTTGAATTTGTGATTCTCTTGCCTGCGCTTCGGCTTTTTGCAGATCAAGGAAACGCGTATAGGTAAGATCGAATACGCCTGCAAACCTTTCCAGTAATTGGATATGTTCGGCAGCAGGTAATTCGGGTGTTGAAAAAGAAAGATGCCCTTTAGAGAAAAATGCGGAGGTGATAACACGACGACCACTTGTATCCTGACTGCGAATCGTAACACCACTCATGGCATTGCGGTACGTAAGCCATCCTTCCAATTCCTTGCCCGTCAGATCGACCACTAAAGACTTTCTTTGTTCTTTCCAGCCCGCATACATTTTACTGATCAAAGTAGGCTCCTGGATACTCAAATTAAATGATTGATTGACCCTGTCACCGCTCCCACTCCAGTCTGTTACACTAAACTCGATCACTCCTTCTTTCTCGTTTACTATACCAATTGTCATCTGCATCAGATCCTGGCCAAGTCCTTTGAATTGCTGAAACAGGATTGCTGCCGTTTCGGCCAGTTCATCACTTTTCTGCATGGCCATTGTTCTTGCACGAACTCTTTCTAATGCTAATTGTATTTGCGATTCTTTTGCCTGCGCCTCTGCTTTTTGAAGATCGAGGAAGCGGGTATATGTTTGCTCAAACACTCTTCCAAATCTTTTAAAAATATCATGTGCCTCCAGATAAGATTCCAAGGTTATAAACAATAGAAATCCCTGTGCAAAAAAAACACAATGATTAATTTGAAACGTTGGCAATTGAAAACCCGAGAGCTCAATGTCCTTTAATACCTCCTTCACGATGGGCAGGGTTTTCATGTAACTATAAGTCTCTGCGAGAGGCCCTTCCTTCCATTCAAAGACAATAAAGTCTTCTCCTGCCTCTTTCGCCTGATAAATTTTTTTAAAAAAATTATCTTCCTTCGATGGTATAATGTATGGAGCGGCAATACCTCCCGATGGAGTTGGATTATAACCAATAAATGAATTGCCGTCACTTTGCCAGATATTAAAACCGCTTGTCCATGTGTGGATGCCGAGATCACTTATCTGTTTAAATAATAAAGATGCTGCTTCTCCTAATTCATTACTATGCTGCATCGCCATCGTTCTTGCACGAACTCTTTCTAATGCCAATTGAATTTGTGATTCTCTTGCCTGCGCCTCGGCTTTTTGAAGATCGAGGAAACGGGTATATGTTTGTTCGAATACTTTTGCGAAGCGTTTTAAAATACCGTTTTCATCTTCCGTAAATCTTTTTCCGTGATGGTTAATGATAAAAACGGAGGTATGTTTTGAAACGGCAACAGACCTGGTATATCCCCCAGAAGCTGACAAGATTTCTTTTTTCTTCTTACTACCAAGATCTGACCAGGGTTTATGTTGAAATAGTTGAGTGAAGTAACCTTTTTTTTCCTGTTGAGAAAATTCTTCTGTAAAAAATCCCGGTCCCTTTTTAATACCTTTTATTAGGTCCGTACAAAAAGGCATGTCAAAATGTGGTACACGCACTTCCTCTGAGGTGTTGGCAGTACCACCTGAACCCCAGCAGCGCAGCTCTGGTCCGACATCATCATTAATGACGACAAACGATCCTCCGTCAATCGAGAGATTCAAATTAAGCAGTTCCTTGTGGACAGTGTGAATCACCTCCTGCAATTCGGAAGTATGGTGCATTGCCATGGTGCGACTTCTCACTCTTTCCATAGCAGCTTCTATCTGCGCTTCTCTTGCCTGTGCCTCGGCTTTTTGAAGATCAAGGAAACGGGTATAGGTTTGTTCAAACACTTTGGCAAAACGTTTGAAAATATCATAGGCGTCCGGAACGGGATTGTATGTTATGAACATCAGGTATCCCTGGGCAAAAAAAGCACAATGCATGATCTGCAGGGTTGGAAATGATTGACCGACTGTTGACATCTTATCCGCAATTTCTCTGAAGACAGGGATGGAGTTCATGTAGGCATAGTGAGCCTTTAGTGCATCACCTTCCTGTTCTTCTACAAACAAGGATTCACCATGTTGTGCGGCTCCATAAATCCGAAGAAAGATATCCTCAGAGCTGGATGTTTTAAATGGCCGCTGAAGGCGGTCTTGCCCGGCCATCCATGCAGTCGCAAATTTTCGGTCTTCATCCCAAATGTTAAAACCACATCCGAAGGCGGGCACGCCCAGACTGACTACCTGTTGGAAGAGTAACACAGCTGCTGCCTGTAGCTCATCACTTCGCTGCATTCCCATCGTCCTGCTTCTTACTCTTTCCAAAGCCGCTTCGATTTGTGCTTCCCTGGCTTGGGCTTCTGCTTTTTGAAGATCGAGGAAACGCGTGTACGACTGTTCAAACACTTTAGCAAATCGCTCAAGGATTCTGTTTTGCTCATCAGTATAAGTAATGTCCCGATAATTAATAACGTCCAATGCAAATTCCTTTCTGCACGCAGATGATATGTTGAAACTCTTTGCATCAAGAATATATTTTTTTCGCTCCTCGGGGATATTTCTCGCATCTGTATGTTTGAAATAATGTTTGAAGAATGTATTCTTTTGCGCTTTGTTAAACGTGGCAGTTCTGATTCCTTCATGAAGCCCCCAGTCTAAATAGATCGCGTTGATCACATCGATGTCCTTATAAGGAACATATACCGAAGGAACGGCAGTTGCCGGAGTAGCATTCCATACGTAAAAACCTGCAGGCGTAAGATTGGTGGTAATGTTTGACGCATCAAAACCAAAACCCAATAGAATGAGTTGTTCGGCAACCTCCTTTATTACCTTGTGCAGCTCCTTGCTTTGATGCATTGCCATACTGCGGGCTCTCACCCGTTCTAATGCCGCTTCGATTTTTGCTTCTCTTGCCTGTGCTTCGGCTTTTTGAAGATCGAGGAAACGGGTAAATGTCAAATCAAATAAAGAAGCAAACCGATCGAGCAATTTTAGTGCTTCGGGAGTAGGCGGCGTATCGGATGAAATGCCCATCAATCCTCTGGAGAAAAACACACCATTTACATACCATGATTGCTTCCGAACTGCATTGGATTCATCCCAGCCTTTTTTCCCTATTAATGTGTTGCGCCAGTGATTATAATTTTGTAATTCTTTTCCCCTGACTGTGAATGAGAATTTTTTCTGCCGATCCAGAAAGGCCTTTTTGGCTTTCTTCATCACAAAAACCTCTTTATCCAGTTCCATTGGAAAAGACCGGTCAATTTTTTCTCCTTTCAGCGTCACGAACATCTCTCCCATTTTTGTATTTTCGTCGAAAACACAAATGGATACTTGTGAGGTAGTTGCTTTTAATGATTTGAGTTGCTGGAATAAAACGAGGGTAGTCTCCTTCAACTCATCACTCTTTTGCATTGCTAACGTTCTTGCGCGCACTCTCTCCAACGCCACTTCTATCTCCGCTTCTCTTGCCTGCGCTTCGGCTTTTGCTATATCAACATATCTTTGGTAAGAAAGCGCGAAAACATTTCTGAAACGCTTCAGCACCGCTTTTTTCTCTTTGCTAATGGCGGCAAAAGTGGAAATACCAATAGAACCAATACCTATCGAATAGAGATAATAATAGAGGCCTTTACTGTTGCGAAGCCTCGGATCATCTTTTTCGCCGATCCGTTTTCTGAATTTTTTCCATTCAGCCAAGTCCTTTCCGGTGAAATACGTTTCCGAGAAAGCATCATTGGCGTTTCGTATTTTTCTTACTTGTTTCTCTATAAGCGGATGAATACTGTATGCTAACTGGTTGGTGCTTTTCCCGATCTGGTCAGAATAATCATAATTGATAAACGACTTGCCTGCATCGTTATGAATATTGATCATCGCATTGCGGATCTCACTGAGCCCAAGTAATAAAAATTGTTTGTATAAAGTTTTGCAGACGCCAGGAAGATCATCAGGCTTGTTCATTGCCATTGCAACGGCCCTAACTTTTTCCAGCGCCGCTTCGATCCGCAACTCGTGGTTCCTTGCCGCAAGTTCTTTTTCGAGTTTCGCGGCTCTTTTTAGTAGTTTTTTGTCAGAGTGGTGATCGCGCATGTTTTATTGTGTCGATGGGATGATAACTATAAATTTACTTCCTTCTCCTTCTTTTGTTTCAATTTTTATGTCGCCGTTGTGCCCCTTGGTGATGATATCGTAAGCCAGGGAAAGGCCTAACCCTGTGCCTTGTCCTGTTGGTTTCGTAGTAAAAAAAGGCTGAAATATTTTGTCCAGGTTTTTTTGAGGAATGCCATTGCCATTGTCAGCAATAGTTATAATAACCTTATCGTCAACTTTTTTTGTGCTTACAGAAACAGTTGGCTCGTAGTTGTGGGGTAGGGTTAAAGGTATAGGGTTTACCTCTTGCTTCACTTCCCTAAACCTTGCACTTTCTGCCTGCCTTTCCGGTAGGCAGGCCTTCTGCCTTTCGTTTACGGCATAGAAAGCATTGTTGATCAAATTGAGGATCACCCTCCCGATCTCCTGCGGTATGATATTTACTTTCCCGACATTCTTGTCAAAATCAGTATTGAATTTTGCATTGAACGATTTATCCTTTGCACGAAGACCGTGGTACGCTAGTCTCAGGTATTCATCTGCCAATGCATTGATGTCTGTAAGTTCTTTTTGACCGCTGCTGTTTCTGGAATGCTGCAACATTCCCTTTACAATGGCGTCGGCACGTCTCCCATGGTAGAGAATTTTTTGGAGATTTTGCTTTACGTCGTTAACAATGGCGGCAGCATCTTTTGTATTTCCTTTTTCCAATTCGGCTTTCATTTCTTCCAGCAGTTCATTGCTCACATCAGAGAAATTATTGACGAAGTTCAATGGATTTTGAATCTCGTGCGCGATGCCTGCAGTAAGCTCACCCAGACTGGCCATTTTTTCTGATTGCACCAGTTGCTTTTGCGTGGCCTGTAATTCCACGAGTGCATCTTCGGCATGTTTTCTGGCGGCTTTTATTTCAACGAGATCCTGCTCGGCTTTCAATGCATGTGCCTCTGCAATTTTTAAATCGTTGAACCGTGTAAAAGTAAGATTGAACACGGCGGCAAATCTTTCCAATAGTTGCATGGTTTCAGCAGGTTGCTCATCGGGTGATGCCATTCCAATAAATCCTTTTCCGAAGTATGCTATGTATTGTAGTCTCCTTTTTTGGGAAAGTCCTCCTTTGAAGGGAACATTAAGGCTATTAAGAAATTTAAAGTATTCATCGAGTTCTTTGCCATGCATGTCAATGATCAGCGATTTGTTTTGAGCCTTCCACCCCTCATACATTTTTTTCATGGAGGGATTATCATTCATGTTAGTCGAATAAGCCATGGCTATTTTACTTCCGTCTTCGTCCGTGATCCAGAACTCCGCTTCACCCGTTTCGTCTTTTACAATGTTAATGTATAAGCGATTGGGCTCTATGCCAAGATGAATGAGTTGCTGAAAGACGACGGCGGCGGTTTCTGCGAGTTCATCAGATCTTTGCATGGCAAGTGTTCTGCTCCTTACTCTTTCGAGTGCTGTTTCGATTTGCGCCTCTTTTGCCTGGGCTTCGGCTTTTTTTAAATCAACAAATCGGCGGTAGGCGAGGCCAAAAACATTTGCAAACCTTCTTAGTAATGCCCTGGAGTTTTCATCAGGTTCGATCATTGTAGTCATTACCAGTGAGCCACCTGCAAAATCAGCTACAGACCAGTAAGCCCTTTTAAGCTCCGGGATCTGCTCTTTCATGCTCTTTTCAACTACTTCAAACACCTCAGGAGCCTTCTGTTTAAGCATTTCAAGAAACTCCTGCGCCCTGGCCCCTTCGTTCATCAGAACATAATCTTGTTTGTGCCGGGCATAGCATTCCAGCATCTCCTCTATAATTTTTACTCCCCGTTTTGGAAATTGAGACCGTATTTGAATAACCTCACCCTGTTCATTCGGAGAAAGCAGCGCTGCCCATGATTGAAAATAATCAGGCGAGTCATCATAAAGATGTATGGCACACGTTTCAAGTTCCCGTTGACCAAGGAATCCGAGTTGTTTTCTCAATTCATTCGCCACCTCTTTCAGCTGTTCTGATTGATGCATTGCCATTGCACTCGCTCTCACTCTTTCCAATGCCGCTTCAATCTTTGCTTCTCTTGCTTGTGCTTCCGCTTTTTGGAGATCCAGGAAGCGGGTATATGCCTGGTCGAAAGCAGTGGCAAATTTTCTCAATATGTTATTCTGTTCCTGGGTGAATGGTGTTGTATCATACTTTCCAATGGCAACCCACGTTTCTTTTAGAATTATGCTTGACCAACAATAACCTGGCGCTTTGTAAGCACCTTCCCTTAGTTCCAGAGGTGTATCGTTAAACTCTGTCTTACTGAAAGTATGGTCAAGCCAACTGTCTTTTTCTTCTTTATTGAAAACCTCCACACTGAGATCAGACCCGCCTTTTCTGTACTGGTCAAGGGCTGCATAAACGCGATGAAAAAACGGATGGTCAAACCATGGAAAAACAGCCCTCTTAGTAAACGATACTCCATTATCAAACATCCCGAAGAGCCACAGATCCCAATCTCTATCACTGATTCCATTGCTGAAATTTGCCACCTGAAGGTCAAAACCCAGTTGAAGCAGCTGCTCTGCAAGCGTATTGATCACCCCGATAAGGTCGTCGTGTTTCTGCATCGCCATCGTCCTGGCTCTCACTCGCTCCAGTGCCAGTTCAATTTCTGCTTCCCTTGTCTGCGCTTCTGCTTTCTGTAAATCGAGAAAACGCGTATAAGCCCGTTCAAACTCTATCGCAAATCGTTCCAATATTTTATTTTCATGTTCCTGTAGCGGATGCTTTACCATCACACCAAAGCAGCCATATTTCATAAATCCTTCGACGTAATATAATCCATCACTAAAATATTCAGGCTTCAATTGTTCCACACCTGCAATCAACTCACTCCACGCAGCAAAATAATTTTCAACACCGGCGGGTGGCACATGATAAGCGACAACAGGCGCATTGCTTTTCCAGTCAATCAAACACTGTGCAGTCGCCGGTTCATTTTTATCCAGCGGGTAATTGATGGCTTTGCTTTTGAATGAGTTATTTTCTGCCCATGCAGCCCAAAAAATATGTCGCTGGTTTTCTTCATCTGGCAGCCATAAAAATGAAAAAGCTGAAGGAATGTTCAGTTGCAAGACCTGTTCATGAAACACACGTAACGTATCATCCAGCTCCTTTGAATGCTGCATGATCATGCTTTGCGCACGGGCACGCTCTAATGCTAGTTGTATCTGACTTTCTCTTGCCTGTGCTTCTGCTTTTTGCAGGTCAAGAAAACGCGTGTAGGCCTGGTCAAAAACCTTCGAGAATTTTTTGAGTATCTCATTCTGAGCCTCTGAGAACGATCTTTCGGAGTACCTGACAACATGGATCGCCGTGTTCCTGGCGATCGCAACCGACATGCTAACGCAATTCTGACTTAAAAGAAATTCTTTTTGTTGTTCAGGAGTATACCTAAAGTCCGTATGATCAAAAAAGTACTTAAGATATTCATTTTTCTTTTCAAGATTATAGAAGTTCGAAATGATTTCTTTCCCGGATTGCTTTGCTTCAAATAACTTCGTGAAGTAGTGGATATCTGTGTAAGCTACCGCAACTCCCGAGTGCTGCTTATCCTTTATGTTTTCCAACCACCAAACAGTGTCTTTTGACGCTTCTTCAAATATGATGATAGCCGCCGTGTCCAACTCGAAATCCAAATCATTAAGTCGCTCAAAGACGGAATGGATCACTTCTTTTAACTCATGGCTTTTATGCATGGCTAAAGAACGAGAGCGTATTTTTTCCAAGGCAGCTTCTATCTGGGCCTCTCTTGCCTGCGCTTCCGCCTTTTGCAGATCAAGAAATCTTTTATACGTGAGATTAAACACATTGGCAAACCGCTTCATCACAGCCTTTCCTTCTTCGTAGAATTCAGATTCGCGAAAAGCAAAGAGGCCACCCGTGTCAAATGAAGCCATATAGTAATACTGGGTTGTTGCTTCGGTTTGCGACTGTGGTAAACGGATGTTGGTTTCACCTACTGCGCTGTAATATTGAAACAAGTCCTCACCTTGTAGTGTATAAGAAAAATCGGTTCTCTTTACCCAGGCATCAAAAGCACCTCGCAACAGGGGATGAATATCCATGGATTCAGCGCCCGAAACCTGGACTGTATTTTTTTCATCCGACGCCGAGGTTGTCCAAACCCCTACATGCCTTTTTTCTTTGTCAATAATTCCGATCCCGCAACGCAGCATCCCGAGATCCAATTTATCCAGTTCTTCAAATACGATGGCTACGGCTGGATTGAGGTCATCAGCTTTATGCATAGCCATAGCCTTGCTTCTTACTCTTTCCAATCCAGCTTCGATCTGTGCTTCTTTTGCCTGCGCTTCGGCCTTTTGCAAATCGAGGAAACGGGTATATGCCTGGTCAAAGACCTTTGCGAATCGTTTGAGTATGTCATGGTCTTCTTCCGAGAAAGATCTTTCCGAATAACTGGTGAGATGGATGGCTGTATTTTTGGCAAAAGCAATAGATATCGCAGCAAACTCATTTTCTAAAAGAAATTTCTTTTGATCTTCGGGAACACTTTTAAGATCGGTATGATGAAACAGGTATTCGTACAATTTAAGTTTCTCTTCCCCGACATAGCATTTTGAAAACAATTCTTTGCTTTTTTCTTTTGCATCAAACAGATCTTCCAGGTATGGAATCCCTGAATATTTAATAAGTATTCTCGAATACTGTTGATTGATCTTATTTTGCATCCACCATACAATATCTTTCGATCCTTCTTTAAAAATGATGATGATCGCTGTATAAACTTGAACATTCAGTTCCCTTAATCTTTCAAAGACTGTATGAACTACTTCCTGCAGTTCGTCACTCTTATGCATGGCTAATGAACGGGAACGAACCTTTTCCAATGCCGCTTCTATTTGTGCTTCTCTTGTCTGTGCTTCCGCTTTTTGCAAATCAAGGAAGCGGGTGTAGGTTTGTTCAAACACGGCTGTGAACCGTTTAAATATATCCAAAGCGTCCGGTATCGCCTGGGCGGAGAGGAAAATCAGGTTACCATGCTTAAAATTAAAAACATTGTTAATTTGAGATTTCGGCAATGCAAAACCTTCCTCTACTTGTTTGGTCGCCATTTCCTTAAAATCAGGAAGGCTAAACATATATTTGTAATGTTCTGCCAATTCCTCCCCTCGCATTTCCTCGACGTAAAATGCTTCATCTTTCAGGCGCGATTCATTCATGTGTATGAAAGTTCGGTGTTCTGTTAGTGGTATTCTGAAGGATGGCTGAATAGCGCCATTTGTACTCATCCAACCGGTGCAGGCTTTTTCCCCTTTTTCCCAGATATTATATCCGCAACTCCAAACCGGGATGCCCAAGGATTGGACCTGCTGAAATAATAAGTTTGCGGCATCCATTAGCTCTTCGCTGCGATGCATCGCCATCGTTCGTGCTCTTACTCTTTCTAAGGCCAATTGAATCTGCGATTCTCTCGCCTGTGCTTCGGCTTTCTGCAGATCAAGAAAACGGGTATAGGTTTGTTCAAAGACTTTTCCAAAACGTTTAAATATATCGTGTGCTTCGGGCATCGGGTCATACGTAATGAACATCAGGCTTACTTTAGCACCAAACACAAAATGCTCATATTGATGTGAGGGAAATTCAAATCCCATTTCCAGAATCGATTTAAATTGCTTTTCGCCGAACTTGCTTAATTGACGATAGGTTTCAGCAAGAGCCTCTCCTTCTTCATAAGTAACAAGAAATTCATCACCTCTTTTCTTGGCACTACTTATTTCAATCAGAACTGGTGTTTTCGTTACATCGATAGTATAAGGTTCCATAAATCCGCCTTGCGGATTAGTTACAAAATCCGTATAAAAATTATTGTCGTCACTCCACACATTAAAACCTGTTGTCCATGTTTTAATACCAAGATCGTTTACCTGTTTAAACAACAATTCTGCTACATCAGCTAATTCATCACTCTTCTGCATCGCCATGGTTCTTGCACGAACTCTTTCCAATGCTAATTGGATTTGTGATTCTCTTGCCTGCGCTTCGGCCTTTTGCAAATCGAGGAACCGTGTGTAGGTCTGTTCAAAAACTTTTCCAAGCCGTTTGAATACATCATGTGCTTCCGGTACCGGTTCATAGGTAATAAACATCAGGCTTACTTTTGAACCAAACACAAAATGTTCATATTGATGAGAAGGGAACCGGACTCCGTCTTGCAGCATTATTTCAAACTGTTTCTCACCAAGCTTGGTAAGTGCGCGGTATAATTGTTTGATCTTTTCTCCTTCAACATATTGCACATCGAATTCGACTCCGCTTTTCCTGGCATTACTGATATCTCTTAATGCCTCAGCCGTCTCGGTGAGTACTGTATAAGGCTCAATAAAACCGCCCTGGGGACTTCTTATATAATCTACATAAGAATTGTTATCGTCACTCCATACATTAAAACCGGTTGTCCAGGTTTTGATTCCAAGTTCACTGACTTGATTGAAGAGTAATGCCGCCACATCGGTGAGCTCGTCACTTTGATGCATTGCCATCGTTCTTGCACGCACTCTCTCCAGCGCCAGCTGGATCTGCGATTCTTTTGCCTGCGCCTCCGCTCTTTGCAGATCGATAAAACGGGTATAGGTCTGATCAAACACAAGAGCAAATCTTTCCAGTAAACGGATACTTTCATCTGAGCGGTTTTGATTCGACTGGACATTGAGCAAGCCTTTCGAAAAGAAAGCAACGTTGATGACACGTCGTGTTTCGTGGGGGTTTCGCTTAGCTCCGCCCATACTTTCGCGGTAGGTTGTAAATTCATAAAGCTCCTTTCCACTGAGATCGATCACTAACGATTTATCACCTCTCTTCCAGGCTTTGTAGATCCTGTTGGTTACATGTGGTTCATCAATCGAAAATTTGAATACACGGTCCATTTGATTGCCATACATCGTGACCCAGTATTCGATCACATGTTCGTCTTCATTGACAACTCCAATGGTAGCCTGGTCAGGATTTTCACCTAATTCCCTGAACTGTTGAAACAACACATAAACTGCTTCTGAAAGTTCGTCGCTTCGTTGCATAGCCATCGTTCGTGCGCGAACTCTTTCCAGTGCTAATTGAATCTGTGATTCTCTTGACTGCGCTTCCGCTTTCTGCAGATCGAGAAAGCGCGTATAGGTTTGTTCAAAAACTTTTGCAAACCTTTTTAATATTGATGCAAGCTCATCGGAAAGTTGTTCGGATGCTATCACCTGCAGCAGACCATGTTTTGTAGCAACGCTTGATAAGAAAAGCCGGTCGATATTCATCATTATTTGCCATATTGATTCGGGAAGATTTCCAATATCCGTTTTTGTCTTCAGCGTTTCTTCCCAGCTTGCTTTGTCTTTCCCAGCTAGTTCAAATGTTGCATAGGGCAGTTTGTTCTTCCACGTGTTAACCTGGTATTGATAAAGGGGATGATCGAAATAAGGAACTCGATAGGCTTGAGGCGGAATTGTCTGGTCATTATCGGATAGCCAATAATCTGCTTCCAGCGATTTTTCATCGAATAGGACAATATTGCAAAGCGTTAAGTTGAATCCTAATTTTCTCTTTTCCTGAAACACAACAGCAACTACCTCACTTAATTCTTCACTCTTGTGCATGGCCATTGATCTGCTTCTCACTCGTTCCAGGCCCGCTTCGATTTGTGATTCTCTTGCCTGCGATTCGGCTTTCTGCAGATCAAGAAAGCGGGTATAGGTTTGTTCAAAAACTTTTGCGAAGCGTTTAAAAACTTCCCATATTTCCTGTACAGGTTCATAGGTTATAAAAAGCAGAAAACCTTGCGAAAAAAAAGCACAATGCAAAATTTGAAATGTAGGAACAGAACGTCCTGCCTGCTCCATTTTTTCCATAATTCCTTTAAAGATCGGAATCGTCGACATGTACCGGTAATGGGCCTCAAGTTCCTTCCCTTCCTGTGCTTTCACATATAAGGATTCCCTTCTTTGCGCAGCTTCGTAAATCTCATGAAACACATCTTCTGTGCTGTTTGCAGTGAAAGGTGGTTGGATCATGCTTTCCTGAGCCATCCAAAAAGTCGCGGTTTTTTTCTCTTCTCCCCAGATACTAAAACCGCAAGCAAATGACCTGGCTCCCAATGCTTGCGCCTGTTGAAACAACAACGCTGCTGCATCTCTCAATTCTTCACTTCGCTGCATCGCCATTGTTCTTGCACGAACTCTTTCCAATGCCAATTGTATCTGCGATTCTCGAGCCTGTGCTTCGGCTTGTTTTAAATCGTTAAACCGCGTATAAGTAAGATCAAAAACTTTGGCAAACCTAAGCAGGACGTCAAACTGATCGTTTGACAAAGGTTCAAGCGTGGCTACAGACAAATACCCAAAATTGTTGAAAGAAGAAGACAGGTACACTTTTTCTTTCGATCTCATATTGGCGATTACAATTTCCGGCAATTGCGAAAGTTCTGTTTCCGCAAATAAAAATTTGTCCCACTCTTTTTTTGTGTCTCCTTCAAGTACATATTGAAATTTCAGTTTCCGTTCCCGCCAGGCATCAAGCAGCGCCAGGTAAGGTTTGTGTTCGTGGTATTTTAAAAACAAACCGACAGGATCTGGTGCCTCAGGGTGCGACATCCACCAGGTTTGTCCCATCGTTTGCTGATCAATAATATGAATGAAGCTTCTGTCCAGGACAAAATCAAGTTTGCCCAATTCTTCAGAAACTGTAGCAATCAATTCTTTTAGCTCATCCGATCGCTGCATCGCCATTGCCCTTGCTCTTACTCTCTCGAGTCCCAATTCTATCTGTGACTCCCTTGCCTGGGCTTCTGCTTTTTGAAGATCGAGGAAGCGAACGTATGCCTGTTCGAAAACTCTCGCAAATCGTTTTACGATCTCAAAGTCCTTATCAACGGTTAGAACTCCGGCCCAGCTATCGATACCGAGAACAGAGTTTTTTTCTGCCGCAAAGGAAACTGTCCAACTTTCCGCTTCTATCATCATGGTCCTTATCTCCTCGGGAATTCTCGACTCGTTGTGTTTACCAATGTAATGGTAATAGTCGTTCTTTACTTTTCCCGAGTACGACCTGTTGATAATGTCTTCCCCTTTTTCTACCGCGCTCCATAAATCCTCAATAACTGAATTCTTAGCAATTTCATTATCGTAAGGCAGACTAACCTTGATTGGGGCCGTCACCCGGGAAGCAACCCATAGTTCGATATTTCTTTTTTGTTTTTCAAAAACAAAGATGAGCGCCGCGTCAAACGAAAGTCTAAGCTCCACAAGCCGATCAAACAACGTCACAACTACATGCTCTAACTCATCAGAATGATGCATGGCGAGCGAACTTGAACGCACCTTTTCGAGAGCAGCTTCTATTTGTGACTCTCTTGCCTGCGCTTCTGCTTTCTTTAAGTCAAGGAAACGGATATATGATTGTTCAAAAACATAAGCGAAACGTTTGATGATGTTGTTTTCTTCTTCTGTATAAGGGATGGAGGCAAAATTTGTAATGGAAAGAATGATATTTCTTAAAACCACACATGAGGTAGCCATACCTTTAGCATTCAACACAAATTCTCTCGATTCCTGGTGTTCATATTTCGCCAACGCCGTCTCAAACACATGCTTAAAGTAACGGTCCTTTTCTTTTTGTGTCAGCTGAAATGTAAAGAAATCATGACCTTGCCCCACTTCTTCCTTTAACAGGTGAAAGATCCTGTGGTCAAAATAGGGGACGAAAATGGGAGAAGGAATTGACGGATCAGTTGTAGCCAACCAGATATTGTAGCCCTGGTCAGTATAGTCGGTCAAAAAATCTGCGCTGTCAAATCGAAATTTAAGATGCCTTAGCTGATTGTGAACTTCCTTGATTACTTCGCGAAGGCCTTCACTGCGGTGCATTGCATTCGCCTGACTTCTTACTTTTTCTAATGCAGCCTCAATCTTTGCTTCCCTCGCTTGTGCTTCGGCTTTTTGAAGATCAAGGAAACGAACATAGGCCTGTTCGAAAACACGGGCAACACGCCTCAAAACAGCAATATTTTCTTCAGAGAATAATTGTTCTGTCCAGCTATTGGCTATAAGCAATGAATTTTTTTCGGCTATATTAGTAGCCGTATAACTTCCGGCTTTTAGTATGAATTCTCGTAACGGTCTAGGTATTTTGGATTCATCATTATGTTTAAATACATATTCGAAATACCTGTTCTTCTCCTCAAATGAATAGTGTTTATTGATCACGTCTACACCTTCTTCTTTCGCTTTCCATTCATCCAACGCGATAGGATTATCTGCAAAAGCTTCTTCATCATAGGGCAGATCATGAAAGCTGGGAACCACTTTTTCAGGAGACACCACACCTATAACCGCATCTCTCGAACCCTCCTTTGATAAAACGATCGCGACACCGCCATCAAATATTAATCCCAGCTCTTTTAGTTTCTCAAATAATACAGCAACAACATTAACGATCTCGTCGGATCTATGCATTGCCAGCGACGTGCTTCTGATCTTTTCAAGCGCTGCTTCGATGATTGCTTCTCTCGCCTGTGCTTCAGCTTTTTCAATATCCAAATATCTCCGGTATGCTAATTCGAATACGTTGCGGAAACGTTTGAATAATTCAATTTCTTGTTCCTGCAGCGGACTGTATGCCGACATTCCTATTCCAACCGGTCCTAATGAATACCAGTAATAATTCAGCGTGTCAGCGTTCTCCAAATAAGTGTCGATAAATACATTTGTGCCTTTCTGATAGTTAAGCCAATCTTTCACTTCCTGCCCTTTAAATGAATATGTCCAGACCTGGTTGGGCCCTTTGAGCATTTGCTCGGCAAAGTTTTGACTCACGGGGTGATTAGCATACTCAACCTCTGTGATCAATTCCTTATTATGTTTTGCATAAAATTCATAATTCACATAGATGCCCTTACTTTCATAAAAAATGGCCGTTTGAACGTTCCTGACATCTTTTACTTTCAGGAATTCTAATTGACTGGAAATAACCTTGCACACTTCCAGCATGCCTTCCGGTTTCATCATACTCAGCGCAACAGCCCGCACTCTTTCAAGGGCCGCCTCAATTTCCAGTTCCCGGTTCTGCGCCTCAATGGCTCTTGATTTTTTTTGGAGATCTTCAATACTTTCTTCGAGCATAACAGATAGTGTCTGCTTATCGTGTTCAAGCCGTTCGAGTTTGAATTTTGAAAGGCTTCCTGCTTTGTCTACTTCCTTTATAGATTGCAGAAGCAAATCTTTCTCCGCATCCGATAGCCCGGTTGCTCTTTGAATATTATCTGCTATGCCCTGGAGTTTCGGGTCCATCTTCAGTTTGCATTTTCTTTTAGCAACGCCAATGACACCGTCATGTTATAAAAATCATAGCTCCCGTCTGCCCCCCGACCAATCTCACCAAAGGAAAACAAACCGATCATGGGAGCATTCCACATTTTCCTCAAGCGCTCTATTTCATCACTCATGTAAGGGCCGAACGCGATCTCACGTCCCTGGCACGAGAACATGATCATGGCATCCACATTACCCAGGTTTTTTGCGTACTCCTGAAATTCGGTTACAACATTATCCACTACTTCAAACCCGGGTAACATTGAAAATTTCACTTTGGATCCTTCGGGCAAACCGCCGGCAAATACAACAAACCGTTTCTCAAAATCTGCATGCATAGGAGTACGCATAAGTGGAGAGCCATTCTCTCTCTGCAGTTGTATCTGGAAAAAGCTGGCGAGGTTTAGTATATGAACTTGCTCCTTTAATTCCTCATTTGCTTTTCCAGCGTAGCGCAAAACGACGTCCAGGGCGGGCTGGTCGTCAATTGTATAAACAATGTTCCCCTCACTTTTTGTGATGACATGTTGAATCCCTACTGGATCGCATCCACCTGTAGCATATCCCTTCAGGCTGATCCTTTCTTCGTCAAGAATCACGGCCACGATTCCATCGTGAGATATTTTTGAATGAGCGAATACAAATGTATCCATTACCTGAAGACTGCTGGCGGCCAGACCGCCAAAAACATTTGTCTCGGCTCCAACTGATTCCAGTATTCCTTCAATAATTTTTTCTCCATCTGTTCTTATTCCTCCTGAAGCGACAATAAAAGCAGGTTTTTTAAAGATCGCTTTTCCGGCTTCACCAATCAACCTGGAAATTTCTTTTGTCGAGTTGTTGCCTGTTTCCCTGAATTCTATTTTGAAATATTCTGGTGGAATGTCAAGCAACATCACAACTATGGAAGCTGTATCAAAATCCTGATCGATGAATTGTCCGAATGAGGATGCTCCGAATACTGCAATTCCTCTTTTATGAAATGAGTCACAAATAGTGAGCACCTCATCTTCTTTTGGCATAAAAACGATAGCTAATGTTGGCGTGAATCCGTCATTCATGCTGCGGTGCAATGCAGCCTGAATGTCTTCCGGCGATTGTCCTTTTATTGATTTTGCTTTCATGAAAAAATGGAGTGTTTATTTTTGTTTTATCCATTTCAATCTTCGTTTGTCAACATCGTTATATAATTCCAGGGTATCTCCTTTAAAGATAAATCTTCGTTGTACGGTCGTATTCCAGGCGGAAGGGATCGTATGAGTTAACCGATAATGTGTAACAATGTCTACCGAATCTGAAACTGAATAGTTGCCCGTATAGGCATAGTTCGATATGAATTCTTCCAATGAAGCCTTCAATTGTTCAGCAGGCATGCTATCGATCTTCGTCTTTAACTTTCCCGGATCAATACTTTCATCTTCAGAGAGCGTGTTAAATTGTTCATATCCTTTGGGCGTGATTTGGACGGCCATATGACCAATGCCATCGTATATAATATACCCTGTTCCGTCGCTGGCCCATTCATCATGCCATTGACCTGTTGAATCCTGCACCTCGATTTTGAAAAGCTTGTACATGCCCACCAGTAGCTGGTTACGACCTGGTTTTGACTTCTCTGAGCAAGCCAGGAGTAAAACAAGTATAATCAACAGGGTGAAAAGCTTCATGTTCCTTTATTTACGTAGACATCATTTACTTCACGGCAACAAGAAATTGCAACCCGAATCGATGAGATTTAGAAAAGGCTCTTCGACCAAAAAATTATGGAGGCAGCGCCTGTTAAATGTACCGGAATATGCTCATACCAACTATTGCGAAGATGAGTAAGAAGGCAATGATCCTGGAGGCCGTACGCAATTTCTTCGCAAGCATAGCCAGTTCTTGCAACTGTGGCGTCGTGGGAGGTCCTCCCGAACTAGCAACCGACTTCCCGATTTTTGCAATTTTAAAACTGACCGGCCGACTAATTGTAAAGCCAATAAGAAACGCGATAATAGCTAATACACCACCTGTAGTAAGCACTTGCCCATTTTTAGTGGACAACCATACAGCCTGCAAACCTCCTGAAACTTTCCATATCAATAAGGCTCCTGCAAGGACAGTTATGATTGCCAACAGCATCATAACGATAGGGAATCGATTGGTCTTTGCAAGCTGCTGCATGAATTTAACTCCATCGGGACCAGCAGACTTGACGGCAGGGTCAAGAAAAAAAGCAACAAAGATCACTGTGCCCGCCCAAGATATTCCACAGCCAATATGGAGCAGGCGCAGGATAAGCAGATAGGTTTGATCACTCATGTTAGTTTGGGTTTAAAAATTTCTTTAAGATACAAAAAGATGAACCGATAAAGATTCAATTTTCCCGGCGTGGATATTTTTTGACAAGTGTGGGCGTTGCAAGAACAATCGAGATTAGATATTAAGATATTAGGAGATTGAAAGATTACGATAGCACAATATTATGATTTCACAATATTCAAATATCCCAATCACGAAATGGATTAGTTTATTGAATAAAAAAAACCGTCCCGATCTACGGGACGGTTTGAAAATTTCTTAGCGATCAGATCAGACCACTGCTTCAGCGGCCTCGTTCGGTAAATTGTCTTTAACTGCTTTTATTTTTGCCGGTTTTTTTAATTTCTGTTTTTGCTTCGCGACTGCCTTTGCTATATCAGCCGCAAACAGTTTACTTGCTTTTTTGAGATTGCTGTCGAATTTTTTTTCCTTTACACTCGCCCTGTATTCAGCCAAAGCGCCTGATAGCTTTTCGTATACTATTTTCCTCGCTTCTTTTTTAGATAATTTAGGAGAGGTTTTTTCTTTAGTCTCAGTCATACAATATTTTTTTAGTAACCTAAATTTAATTGTAAATTAATATTGTCCAATATTAAGTTTTGCCTGAAATAATTTCTCCGCCCAGGTTCCCGCTGGAAAAGGGGGTTAGCCATAATTAATTTTTCTTCATACCCCGCTGAAGGACAAGGCTTCCCGACTATGAAATGGGGTTTGATGATACTGAAATCGTTGCCAACTTGGTTTGCAGACTACCTGGCATGTGAATACTTTTACATCACCAACGCAGATTAAAAAGCTAGCCAGCTCCGGAAATCTAACCACTGCTTCACTTGTTTGCATCTTGCCTTCTTCGATTGCGTTAACCGGTTTCAAAAATGTTTTGCTTCCATATTTGTCACGGTGATTGCTCCATATTACTGATTTATTAAACCCGTTTTTAACCAAAAAATGAAGTATTATGAAAACAAAAATTAAAAATTTCGGAACCATTGCCTTAGTTGTTGCATTAAGTTTCACAGCAACCGTATCGTGGGCATTTGACGGAACAAAGGATACACCTGTTGTCTCATTGAAATATGTTGGTCTCATTCAAAACCAACCAACGTTTCAATTGGATCTTAACAGTGTTGAAGAAACGGACTTCTATGTTTCGATCAAAGATCAGGACGGCCAGGTGATCTACAATGAAAAAATAAAGGCAAAAAACTTCACCAGGAATTACCGTCTTAACACAAGTGTTGATGATGCAATTCTCAAAGTTGAAGTAAGAGAAGGTAACAAAAAGCCGGAAGTATTTACCATCAACCGGAATACACGGTATTACGAAGAAACAAGCATCAGCAAACTCTAACCTGATCCGTAATTATTATAGGTGTTTTAGTAAGTCCCGTCTACGGCGGGACTTTTTTTTATTAACCCTGGAATTGCTTCCTTATCAAATTCAAAGCACTGCCCGCCCTGAACCATTCGATCTGCTGCTCATTGTAAGTGTGATTCAGCAAGACTTTATCCTCTGATCCGTCCCGATGATGAAGCACCATGGTCAAAGGTTTACCGGGAGCAAACCCGGTTAGCCCGACAATATCAATGGTATCGTCTTCCTGGACTTTTTCATAATCCGACTTATCAGCAAACGTTAGCGCTAGCATGCCCTGCTTTTTCAGATTGGTCTCGTGTATCCTTGCAAAGCTTTTAACAATGATTGCCCGAACGCCAAGATGTCTTGGTTCCATCGCCGCGTGCTCCCTTGAAGAGCCTTCACCATAATTCTCATCTCCCACCACAACTGTACCGATATTCAACTGTTTATATTGACGTTGGGTTGCCGGTACGGGTCCATATTCACCGGAGACCTGGCTTTTTACAGAATCAGTGTTATCGTTAAAGAAATTGATCGCTCCAATGAGCATATTGTTACTGATATTATCAAGATGTCCCCGGAATTTTAGCCAGGGTCCGGCCATTGAAATATGATCGGTTGTGCACTTGCCTTTTGCCTTGATCAGTAATTTGAGACCGGCGAGATCACTGCCTTCCCATTCCGGAAATGGAGAGAGCAATTGCAATCGCTGGCTGTCAGCTTTGACAACCACCTGCAAGCCACTGCCATCTTTTGCTGGCTCCTGGTATCCGGGATCATCTACTGCAAAACCATGCGGCGGCAATTCAAAGCCCTTGGGTTCAGCCAATTTTACTTGTTCACCTTTGCTATTTTTCAATGTATCCGTGATCGGGTTAAAAGCAATAGTACCAGCCATCGCTAAAGCAGTAACAATCTCGGGAGAAGCCACGAAAGCGTGCGTGCTGGCGAGGCCATCATTTCTTTTTGCAAAATTCCTGTTGTATGAAGTCAGGATCGTATTCTTGCGGTTGGGGTCGTCAATGTGTCTTGCCCACTGGCCGATACAAGGCCCGCATGCATTTGCAAGGACTACACCTCCTACTTCTTCAAACTCTTTAATGAACCCATCTCTTTCAATCGTAAATCGAACCTGTTCACTTCCCGGAGTAATAGTAAACTCGCTAACGGCTTTCAAGCCCTTGTTGATCGCATCCTTCACAATAGAAGCCGAGCGGCTCATGTCTTCATATGAAGAATTAGTGCAGCTGCCAATTAAGGCCACTTCCAATTTTGATGGCCAGCCTTTTTCTTCTACAACGGCTTTCATTTGTGAAATTGGCGTCGCAAGATCCGGTGTAAAGGGACCATTCAGATATGGTTCAAGTTTGTCAAGATCCAGGTACAACACTTGGTCATAGTATTTTTCAGGATCATTATAAACTTCCTCATCAGGACGAAGATGCTCACGAACTCCATCGGCTAATGCTGCCACTTCCTCACGATCCGTTGCACGCAGGTAAGCGCTCATTTTTGCATCATAGGCAAACAATGAACAGGTGGCGCCGATCTCGGCCCCCATATTGCATATGGTCCCTTTTCCGGTTGCACTTAAGCTGTCAGCACCATCTCCAAAATATTCGACAATAGCACCAGTACCGCCTTTGACTGTCAATTGGCCAGCTACCCAAAGTATCACGTCTTTGGCGCTGGTCCACCCATTTAACCTACCGGTAACTTTCACACCGATCAATTTGGGCATTTTCAATTCCCAGGGAAGGCCCGCCATGACATCCACAGCGTCAGCACCGCCTACTCCGATTGCGATCATTCCCAAACCACCCGCATTTGGTGTATGAGAATCGGTCCCGATCATCATACCACCCGGAAATGCATAATTTTCCAGCACCACCTGGTGAATAATGCCAGCGCCTGGTTTCCAAAAACCAATTCCATATTTATTGGAAATGCTGGCCAAAAAATCATAAACTTCTTTATTGACATCGATCGCAGTTGCCAGATCCTTCACGGCTCCCACTTTTGCTTGTATCAGGTGGTCACAATGCACCGTGGAGGGGACAGCCACTTTATCCCGCCCGCAGGTCATAAATTGTAACAACGCCATCTGGGCTGTTGCATCCTGCATGGCTACGCGATCAGGGGCAAAATCCACATAATCCTTACCACGCTGGTAAGGTGCTTGCGGCAGTTGAAATGTATGGGCGTATAGAATTTTTTCGGCGAGAGTCAGGGGCTTACCTGTTAATTTCCGGGCTGCTTCAATTTTGCCGGGCAGTTGAGCATAGACTTTCTTAATAAGATCAAGATCAAATAACATGACAGTTCCGTTTGAGGTTTAAGGTTTGATGTTCGAAGTTGAGCAGAGATACTTAACATCAAACTTCGAAATTCTAACATCGAACCTGGATTTCGGGTGCGAATTTACTTAAATAACAATCTTTAAAAAAATCAGTTGAGATAAGCGGGATATTTTTTAACACACAATACGAAGTATGTGGTGATCTTTTGTTGCAATAAAAATCAAAAATTTTTATATTAGCTACATGAAGAGGTTTAAAAACTTCGTCGAGTGGCATGCTTTCGGAGTTTGTTCGGCCATTGGTGGAAAATTAGGCATCGCGACCAGTCGTATCCGCATGTGGTTCATTTATATTTCTTTTCTCACAATGGGTTCTCCTATTATTATTTATATGGTGCTCGCTTTTTGGATGAACATGAAAAAATACATGAAGGCAGCAAAACGGAATCCCTGGTATTATTTATAATTCAATTCGCCATTACTTTCAAAATATAGCAGCTAACATCCGGATTCTTTTGACTGGTGAGAAGATGTCGCCTGGAAATACCTGCAAAGTGCATTTATGATCGATTGCTTTAAATCGCCTATTTGTTTGTTCATTACCGGCAGGGCAGATTGAAAGCACCCTTCTTTCTCCACTATGACGTGGTTGCCATATAACAGCCGTTCAAGATCTCCGTTCATAATTGTAATACTATGCAATCTCATATCGCGATCTTCTTTTGTACGAATGAGTGCATAATACATTCTTGAGTGGTATTTAAATTCCAATGAAATGATCTTATCCATTGTCAACATTTTTTACTTAATAAAAATTATTTGCAGAGACTAATAACCGGCACAGAGATTAGCAATAATTGCCGGAGATTCAGTCTTTGAAATCAGGAAGTATGTTCAGTTCCGAATTGCGGAAGCTGATATTATGTAGAGCACAGGATATTGTAGAATGCGAAAGCAAAGAATTTGCCGTATATTTTAAGGGGCGATGTCTGCAATGAGAAAATACCGGGAAAACTTTCACCAAAAGAAAAATGATCCCTGTGTGGAATCATTTTCCCTGTCTTTTTCAAATTAGGTCTAACGACGAGATCTTTTAGATAACCAAATTTTTTATTTGTGAGAGGCCATAAATTTGGACAAACAGTTATGTCTAACGTGTCAAGTGGAGAACCAAGGTTCCTTAAATTAACTCCTGGAGTTTTGAGATAACCTTATCGATCTCTTCTTTCGTATTATGCTTACTGAAAGAAAAACGAACTGTTACAAGATTGGGATTGTTATTGATTGCGTGAATGACATGAGAGCCCTGGTCGGCCCCACTGGTGCAGGCACTTCCGCCCGAAGCGCAGATATGATTAATGTCGAGATTAAAAAGAATCATCTCAGATTTTTCCGTTTTTGGCAGCCCAGTACTGAGGACCGTATACAAGCTTCTGCCCTCTACATCACCATTAAGCGTCGAGCATTTCACATTCTTCCTGAGCTGCTCGATCATGTATGTCTTTAATGACTGGATATACTTACTGTCTTTTTCAAAATTGTTCATAGCCATTTCAAGAGCTTTGGCAAACCCGACAATACCATACACATTTTCGGTGCCGGCGCGCATATTACGTTCCTGTGCACCACCAAAAATAAATGGCTGAATTTTTACATTGTCATTTATATATAGAATGCCCACTCCCTTTGGACCGTGAAATTTATGACCGGATCCTGAAACAAAATGAACAGGAGTCTTTCGCAGGTCAAGTGGATAATGCCCTACGGTTTGCACGCAATCCGAATGAAAAATAGCATTATATTTTTTGCAAAGGTTGCCCACGGCATCTATATCCAGCAAATTGCCGATCTCATTATTCGCATGCATCAAAGTAACAAGGCAACGCTTTTCATGAGACGCCAGCTGTTGTTCAAGATCATCGAGATCAACGTGACCATTAGCCAAAAGCTTTACAAAACTTAAAGTCACATCCCCTGAACCATAATGCTCCACGGTGTGCAACACTGCATGATGTTCGATCGGCGATGAAATAATATGCCTGCACCCAAGATCATGAATAGCAGCGGAGATTGCCGTATTGTTACTTTCGGTTCCGCCACTGGTAAAAAATATTTCGCCTGGATGAGCATTCAATAACCGGGCAACTGTTTTTCGTGATGTTTCGATCGCCAGTCTCGTTTCTCTGCCATATGAATAAATGGAAGAAGGATTACCAAAATAGGTGGTCATATAAGGAAGCATCGCCTCAAGTACTTCCTTATCCAGAGCGGTTGTCGCAGCATTGTCTAAATAAATTCTTTCCATTTACAATCGTATTCAGGTATAATTCCAGGGTCTAAAATTGCGGCGCAAAGATAAGAATTGAGAGGAGTTTGGCCATCGTTTTATTAGTGCAGTGCTCAAATCCTTATATAGAATCAGGTGAATATTATTCAAAATGTTGGCGGAAAGCATGCAGCAATTTTAACGAAACGTGAAGTTTAGTAGCGTATATTTATATTAATCCCAACCCAAAAAAAATTTAAACCAATTATGAACCCTTTTTGGACACAGATAATCATTCAGACCACCTTAAAGCACAAGCGGGATAAAAATGACAAGAGTCAAGAATATTCCAACTATGAGCTTGCCAAGGGATGGCGCGAATTCAGGATCAGTGTGATACGGTTCATCCAGGATCTTGTCTTGATCACAATGGGAATTTTTTCAGCGGCCTTTGGATTCAAAGGTTTTTTACTCACCAACCGGTTTATTGATGGCGGAGCGACGGGCATCTCGCTATTAATATCAGCGCTTACTTCCATTCCCTTGTGGGTTTTAATTATCTGTGTCAACATTCCTTTCATGATCCTCGCCTTCAACACGATCAGCAAAGCGTTTGCTATAAAAACAATCCTGGCCATCGCGGGGCTGGCTCTTGTCCTTGCCACCGTGAGCTTTCCTGACGTAACAAAGGATAATTTGCTGGTGGCGGTGTTTGGAGGCTTTTTCCTGGGGGCTGGTATTGGCTTATCGGTCAGGGGCGGCGCGGTGATCGATGGGACCGAAGTGCTGGCCATCTTTTTGAGCCGCAAATTGGGAACGACAATTGGGGACATCATTATTATCATTAACGTTGTCATATTTGGAACAGCTGCGTATTTTCTGTCCGTCGAAATTGCATTGTACTCAATGATCACTTATTTGGCAGCATCGAGAACTCTTGATTTTGTGATAGAAGGTATCGAAGAGTATACCGGTGTTACAATCATTTCTTCTCACAGTGAAGAAATCAAGCAGATGATCATCCAAATGCTGGGTCGGGGTGTAACTGTTTACAACGGGAAAAGCGGCTTTGGTAAGAAAGGCGAGGCGAGAGACATTGAAATCGTTTATACAGTTGTAACAAGACTCGAGTTAAATCGCCTCAACACTGAAATTCTAAAGATCGATCCAAATTCTTTCGTCGTGATGAGCAGCATCAAAGACACCAAGGGAGGTATGATCAAAAAAAGGCGTCTCAAACATTAGCCATTATGCCAGAATATATTGACATTACAGACAGAAAAAATCTAAACTTATTATTAAGCACACTTCAACCCGGAACACCTGCTTTATGGGGAAAAATGAACGCTCAAAATATGATCGAACATTTGGTGGAAGCGGTTGAATACACAAATGGAAAACGGGTGGCGGTTCTTAGATTTCCAAAAAACAAGGCGAACAAACAAAGGGAAGATCTTGTGAATAGTGATTTTGTAATACCTCCGGGAGCGCAGGGTTACCTCCCTGATGCAACAAAAACAAAAAGGTTTAAAGACCTGGAAACTGCGATTCATGAATTAAACAACGAACTCGACGCTTTTGAATATTTTTTTAAGACCGAAGGAATAACATCGACGCATTTTGAGTTTGGCCCAATGAATCATAAAGAATGGATCATTTGGCATGGAAAACACTTCACACATCATTTCAAACAATTTGGATTACTTGGGGGAAGCTGGGATGCAGAAGTTAGAAGTTAGAATTCAGAAGGCAGAATTGAGAACATAAAAATAGAATTCAGAATAAATTTCTGCAATGGATTGCTGTTTACGACCCATAACCCATAACTTACAACTCATAACCTACAACTCACATCAGCTCCTTAATATCCTGCATTAACCTTGACGCGATATTGTTAGCCTTTGTTTCGTAATCACTTTCAGCATAAATCCGAATGATCGGCTCTGTGTTGGAAGTGCGGAGATGTACCCAGTCTGCATCAAATTCTATTTTTAATCCATCTTCCGTATTAACAGGTTGATTCTTATATTTCTTTTTTATTTTTTCAAAGATGGTTTTTACATCAAATCCATTTTCGAGCTCGATCTTATTTTTTGAAATAAAATAATCGGGATACGACTGCCGAAGTGATTTGATGGTTTTGTTCTGAACAGCCAGGTGTGAAAGGAATAAACCAATTCCTATCAACGCATCGCGGCCGTAATGAAAATCAGGAACAATGATACCACCATTCCCTTCGCCGCCAATGACTGCGTTTACTTCCTTCATTTTTTTAACCACATTTACTTCACCCACTGCCGAGGGAAAATATTCGCCTCCATGTCTGACAGTGATTTCTTTGAGCGCTTTCGTGCTGCTCATATTGCTCACGGTATTGCCCTTTTTCTTGGCTAACACATAATCTGCTACGGCAACTAACGTGTATTCTTCTCCAAACATGCTTCCATCTTCACATACAAAGCACAAACGGTCCACATCCGGGTCCACTGCAATACCAAGGTCGGCGTCATGCTTCATTACTTCATTGCTTAGTGAAGACAGGTTTTCGGGCAATGGCTCAGGGTTGTGAGCAAACCGGCCATTTACTTCTTTGTTTAAAACAACGACATCTTCAACACCCAGCGCCTCTAAAAGAGCAGGAACAAAAATGGCTCCCGTAGAATTGATGGCATCAACGACAATTCTAAAATTTCTTTTAGCGATTGCCTTTGCATTCACTATGGGATAATTTACAACTGCATCAATATGCTTCTGCAAATAGCCATCATTTGTTATGATCGTGCCGCTCTTCTCAACGGTGGCAAAGAAAAAACTATCATTGGCTGCTTTGTCCAAAACTTTAGCCCCGACGTCCGCTGAAATAAACTCCCCTTCCTGATTCAATAATTTCAAAGCATTCCACTCTTTCGGATTGTGGCTCGCAGTGAGGATGATCCCGCCATCAGCCTTTTCCATTTTCACGGCGATCTCAACGGTGGGTGTAGTTGATAATCCAAGATCAATTACATCAATACCCAGCGCAATGAGGGTATTACAAACAAAATCGCGGACCATTTTTCCACTTATGCGACCGTCACGTCCTATCACGATCTTTGTAGACGTAAATTTATCCTTATGCTGTTGCTGGATAATAGTGCCAAATGCTGCCGTAAACTTAACAATATCAACAGGGGTAAGACTTGTTCCTGGTGTTCCTCCTAGGGTCCCTCTGATCCCTGAAATACTTTTGATCAATGCCACAACAAATAGTTCAAAGGTTAATGATTATATTCGATTAGCCGGGGCAACAAAAATAAGAATAGAAAAGGGTATATGGTTTGATCAGGACATATATTTTTGATGTTTAAAATCAAAAAACGAGTGATTAAAATCAATGATATTTGTTAAAGAAAATTTGTAATGACTCAAGCCGCAAGGAAAGAATGGTTCAGAGATTGGTTCAGTTCACCGTTTTATCACAGGCTTTATTTTGAGCATGATGAAAGGGAGGCAGAAGAATTTATTCATAAACTGGTGAATTTTTTACAGCCGAAACCCGACGCCAGGATGGTGGATGTAGCCTGTGGCAGAGGTCGTCACAGTTGCATGTTGGCAAAATTGGGGTTTGATGTAACAGGATTTGATCTTTCATTTGAAAGCATTGACTATGCAATGCAATTCGTCCAAAAGGACTCCATTGGAGAGAGTGATAATTTAAGTTTTTATCAACATGATATGCGATACCCGTTTTGGGTGAATTATTTCGATTATGCCTTTAATTTTTTTACCAGCTTCGGATACTTTGCCACGAGGCGCGAGCACGATGACGCCATTCGAACGATAGCAACGAGCTTAAAACCGGGTGGCATTTTTGTGATCGATTACCTGAATACGCATTACGTGGAAGATCATTTAGTTCACAATGAATTAAAAAATGTTGCAGGTACCTCATACCAGATCCGTCGTTGGGATGATGAAACACGTTTTTATAAAAAGATCATCATCCATGACGCCTCGTTAGTAGTTCCCGAAGAACACACCGAACGAGTCGCAAAATTTTCTCTCGGCGACTTTACTGATATGCTTTCATTTCAAAACATGCAGGTGCTGGAAGTCTTCGGCGATCATAATTTATCTCCCTATGATATAAGAAAAACTCCACGGCTGATCATTGTGGCAAAGAAAAAAGCCCGCCTGTGGGACGAACAGGAGAGCAATCATTCCGGCGAAGAAAAAAGATTATACAGCGACGGCCGAAAAACTGACCCACTAACCTGACCGGTCGGTATTCCAATGTAGGTAGCCGCCCGTAACTCATAACCCATAACTATTAACTCAATAGTGATTACTCATTACTCATTACGGACCACTCACTATTCCGCCCAACTCATCACGTAATCCTGATTTTCTATTTCCAGCGCCTCCTTTGTCAACATGAGCGGATGGAAAGTATCTACCATTACAGCCAACTCCTTTGTTTCTTTTGCTCCAATACTTTTTTCGACAGCACCGGGGTGCGGCCCATGAGGAATGCCAGCGGGGTGTAGGGTGATCATCCCTCTGGTTACATTTTTTCTGCTCATAAAATCTCCATCAACATAATAGATCATTTCATCGCTGTCAATATTGCTGTGATTATACGGAGCAGGGATAGCCTGCGGGTGATAATCAAACAACCGTGGGCAAAATGAACAAACCACAAAATTGTTTGCTTCAAATGTCTGATGGACTGGTGGCGGCTGATGTACACGGCCGGTGATCGGTTCAAAATCATGAATGGAAAATGCGAAAGGATAGCAATATCCGTCCCACCCTACTACGTCAAACGGATGAGTGCCATAATGCAAACCATAAAGCACTCCTTTCTTTTTTGCCTTGATCAAAAAGTCTCCTTTTTCATCATAGCTCGGTAAATTCTGGGGAGGTCGAATATCTCTTTCAGTATAGGGAGAATGTTCGAGCAATTGCCCATACTTGCTAAGATACTTTTTTGGAAAACGTATTGGGCTGAATGACTCAACGATAAATAACCTGTTACTAGCATTGGCAAATTCGACCTGGTAAATGGTTCCGCGCGGAATAATAAGATAATCACCATAGTCAAAAGGCAATTCACCATACATTGTTCTCAGCATGCCTCTTCCTTCATGAACGAAGATCAATTCATCAGCATCGGTATTTTTATAAAAATAACTGGTCATGCTTTCCTGCGGTGCCGCCAGGACAAGATGGCAATCATTATTCACAAGCACTGCTTTGCGGCTTTGTAAAAAATCTTTTTCGGGTTTTATTTTGAACCCGTCAAAACTCCGGTGCTTGAGCATTTTTTCTTCAGCGATCGTTGGTGCTACACTCAGCTGTGGCTCCGTTTTTATGATTTGTGTCGGTGGATAATAATGATACATCAGAGAGTAATCATTCGAAAAACCCTCTGTTGAAAACAGTTGTTCGGAAAAAAGTTTTCCGTCTGGCTTGCGAAATTGGGTATGACGTTTATGAGGAATGTTCCCAAGTTTATAATAGTAAGGCATAATTAATGGTTGAGAATTTAGAATACTAAAGAATCAGAATCGATAGGTATTATAAAAGTTCCTTGTTTAATTCTAATGACAAAAGAAGGAAAACATATTTCCATCTTCTTTTGTCAATCCAGTACGTGAAGTTCCTGTAAAAAGGCATTCACAAATTTAATAAAGTTTTTAAGCTTGCTGTTTGATAAAAATTGCTCCATTCAGTATGATCCTGTTTAGGGTATTTTATCCTTCCACACAGGAATTTTTATGACACTATCGTTGTACCATTTTATTTGCAGCGGCACCTTGCCGTCTTCGAGTGTTTCATCACTTACATCTTTTCCCGTCCCGAAATTGACCTGTGCGCTGGAGTTTTTATTGATATCCAACACAACGAGTAAACGGCTCCCTTTACTTAATTGGCGGCATACCATTCGTGTTCTGTCAAATGAAATCAATTCGAGCTTTCCGGGAGTTAACAGATTTCTTTTGCTCATATCTTTTGAATAACTCGCTCTGCCCATATAATACGATAAGTGAAAATATCGTCCATCAGGCATTATCTCAAATAATGCGATACCTATATCCATGTCCTTTTTATTGATGCTGGCTTTTAACTCCCCTTCAAACATTCCGTCGATCGAGACGGGTTCATTAAATGGTTCACTTATAAAAAACAGTCCACTGGTGGTATCTGTTTGCCGCTCAATGATAGGGAAAGGATAATAATCATTGTTGTTGCTGGTATTCCGGTCTGCTAGGTTCACTGCTTGCTCGAGAAAGGCAGCTTTGGCCGGCTTTTTTAAGGACAATTGATAATAATTCCCTGCTCTTATGTTGGTCAGGTAAAACGTCAGCACTTTATTATGCATTCTTGCCAGTGATGAAGCATGTCGCCATTCATTTTTCCCCATCACTTCATAGTTGATCTTATCTTTCAGAATGGACGGGATAGGTCGGTTCTTTATTATATGATCCAGCCATTGATAAGTTATTTCCCTTGTGTCAATCAAGGCAACAGGGTCAACGGCGTAGTCTCGTAATACCGGCACTCCACCTCTCTGCGCCCCGAAATGATCATAAGGCCCGATAATTAAATAATGATTCGCCTTTTTGTTGTACTTGTAGTGTTCTCTTAGATAATGCAAGGCAGAAATTTGTCCGTCATCATAAAAGCCAGTGATCGTTAAGACAGGAATGTTTATTTTGCCGTACTCTTCTTTGTATGGAATCATATTTTGCCAATACTTGTCATAAGAAGGATGTTGCAGCCACCGCTGTAGCCACATATTAGGAGTACCGTCTACGCTATCAATTTTTTTATAGGCCGCTCCACTTGCATACCAATTATTTTGCAATTGATTCCACCGTTGCGGGTTGTTATATGTTTTATTGTCCAGGTACTTATTGTTGGTGACGAAAAAAGCCCATCCGTAATTGGCATTCAAAAAAATATTGTTTTCCATTGGAAGGCCAAACCCAGGAATTGCGGCAACATAAGGAACAATTGTTTTTAGAGCAGGGCGCAAATATTTTGTAGCCGCCCATTGAACGAAACCGCAATAACTTCCGCCGTACATTCCCACTTTCCCATTAGTCCACGGTTGTTTGATGATCCAATCGATAACTTCATTCACATCGTTTGCTTCATGCTCGTAGGGCTCAATGGGATCAGGGCTCAGTCGCTTGCCACGCGCATCGGCTACCACGCCCACGTAGCCATGAGCCGCTGATTGCATCGCCTCGTACAGGTTTTGATCAAGGTTTGAATAGATTGTAAAAAATAGGGCAGCAGGCTGAGCAATGCTTACGTCTCTTTTTCTTACTACAACAGTCGAAAGAGTTGCACCGTCTTTTGTCTTTATTAATACACTGTCCTCAATTATATATCTCCGGATGCCGTCCTGCCTTAGCAACTCTTTGGCAATGGGTTCAATGTTTTTATAAACCAAAAAAACATAATAGCTTCTGCAAAGGCCAAGGGCATCATCAATATCCAGGCTGTCCTTATTCTTAAGATTCAATAAAGTATTTTCCAACCCGCTTTGTAATTCATCAATACCATTGCGGGTTAAGAAAGCAGTATAGATGTGCAATGCTTTCTTATCATCCAATCGCGTGAACAGCTCATTAAATAACTGTTCAAATGCACTGTTAAAAGGTTCGCTCGTTGCAGCTTGTTTGAGTTTTGCCCTCACATATAATTTGTGCTGGACAGCCGTCAAACTCCAAAATTGGGGGTCCGTTACTTTGGCGGCAAAGCGGATAGAATCCAAAGTAACATCTGCTTCTGAATATCTTCCGGCTAATATCTGCAGCCGGAATAAATTGCCAAGAGAATCCGCGTCATCACTTTCTTTATAATGTTTGATGACATCATTTGCAAGATGAGGTATCGCCCTGGCTAATTCAATACTATCAGAAAAGGCCGGTTTTGGAAAGTAAAATTTTTGAGCAGTTACACAGACACAAATGCCAGACACAAATACAAGACCCGCTATTTTTTTCATACTTGGCTTGTCGTTTCAATATCCACAACGTGGAAAAATTTCTTACGCCTAAAGTTAGGAAATACTAATTTTCAGTTTTGCAGATGGTGAAATTGCCAACAGTTGGTCTATTGATGATTCAAAACCGAAAATTATTGCTTGCATATAGCAGGAACAAAAAATGTTTTTACCTGCCCGGTGGAAAAATAGATGAAGGAGAAACGGCAGCTATGGCTCTATGCCGGGAAATAGCTGAAGAAATGAATATAACCATCGATCAAGATGAATTAAAATACCACACTCATATTACAGCTCCCGCTTATGGCGAAGAAGATGGGATCATTATGGAACAGGACTGCTTCTTTCTTCATCGAAATGTAGCCCCGCAAGCTTCC
>Ga0163163_10000285_pt1 | contig 50448 bp, 38 predicted proteins | sample S65metaG_FD_119766 | JGI IMG/M metagenome (GOLD analysis project Ga0163163, IMG submission 119766) | Switchgrass rhizosphere microbial communities from Kellogg Biological Station, Michigan, USA - S6-5 metaG | ecosystem: Host-associated > Plants > Roots > Rhizosphere > Soil | place: USA... | reverse complement strand
TTTTCAGCCGTCTTTGAACTCTGGGGAAGTTTTTACCACGGATTGCACGGAGAACACGGATAAGACGGAAGAGAAATTAACTGTCTTGCCAGAACTGCGGAGAGGAAATCATCGCGGTGAGGCGCCAGGGGAAGAAAGCTTAGGCGCTTTCTGGAAGGCTTTTTTTTGGTTTCTGTATTTATTGTAGTCCCCGTCTTATCCGTGTCCTCCGTGCGATCCGTGGTTAAAATTCTTTGTGTTTTCAGCCGTCTTTGAACTCTGGGGAAGTTTTTACCACGGATTGCACGGAGAACACGGATAAGACGGAAGAGAAATTAACTGTCTTGCCAGAACTGCGGAGAGGAAATCATCGCGGCGAGGCGCCAGGGGAAGAAAACTTAGGCGCTTTCTGGAAGGCTTTTTTTTGGTTTCTCTATTTATTGTAGTCCCCGTCTTATCCGTGTCCTCCGTGCGATCCGTGGTTAAAATTCTTTGTGTTTTTTAGCCGTCTTTGAACTGCCAAATTCTTTGGTTTTTCAGTTTCTAATTTCGGGCCGTTGGTAACTGTGTTTTATGTTTGCCCTGTCTTATCCTGTGTTCTCCGGTCCCATCCGTGGTTAAAATTCTTCCACCTCTTTCCGTAATTCCCCCGACATCCCCGTACGTATTTTACTCAACTTGTCGGCACTGCGTCGGTGGCGTATAACAGGCCTGGCTGGAAGAAGTCGTTTCAGAACGATGATTTAGTGCGGAAGACTAAACGCGGACGACAGCTTTTAGTGGGGATTTGTTGGGGGTCGGGGACGCCCGCCCCTCGACAATACCACTTCACCCCCTGGTTACCACCAATCATCCCTTAACCATTTGTTTTCAGCTATTACGTGGTAAAAACAACGTGCGGCAGATCGGGTCTGTCCTGATGGCCGATAAGTTGTATCACAGAAAAAAGTTTTTATAGAAATTAGAGACGTAATTTGATTCCGAAAAGACGTACCGTTGCAAATTGACCGGCTGTTCCCGGCGGTCCTCCCCCAACCGCTGTTCGGCAGAAATCCTCAATTCGAGCCTGTGCGTGTTCTTTTAACGCGGATATGAGAGAACGAATATTCACTTCGCTCAAGGGTGTTGCCAGCCGACTGATCCCAAAAGTTCTGAAACGGCGACGGCGAAGGATTAAGATCGTGCGCTCAGTCGGGGATGGCAGCCGGTACAACGAACGGCGGGGCCAACGGACGACTAATGGCGATTCAGGGGTAAGTCCGCCTTCACCCCGGCCCTCTCCCCCAGGAGAGGGAGAAGAGCGATAAAAAAAGTAAAAAAAACCTTGTCATCCAAAAATTCATGTGTTATAAAATGCGGCGCTGGAAACCTGGGGCATTACGAGGGAATTCATAAGCGCAGCGCGAAGTCAGGCATGTTGTCAGTTGGTCGTACCCACCAGTGGCCGCTGATTTTAGTTCAGAAGAAAAAATATCGGGATAGAGGCGGCAAACAATTGCTTTAATTAGCGAACAGATTCGATGAACAGAGGTATATCAACCACGCCTTACCAGTCTGCGAGCGCTATCTCGGGAGCGATTGCCCTTCGCCTGGTCCTTTGAAGGAACAATTTTATGAAGAGATTAATTAATATTCTGAATTTCATCGGAGCCAGTGTTCTGGGGGTTGTCGATGCCTTTTGGTCGGCGGCGGATGCCATCTTCCGCCCCAGACAAGAATCTCACCTCACGCCACCTCGTGGACAATTTACAAAGACATTATGAATAAGAGACTTCGAAAAAACGCGTTTCTCAAGCCCGTTCTTGGTCCGGCCTTGACTCTAATGACTTTGCTGGTCGTCGGCTTTGCGCATACAACTGATGCTGCTTTGATCTCGTTTTGGGGCTTTGACACAGCTCCAACCACTTCGCCGATTACTGCTACTAGTGGGGTTGGCAGTCAGCCAAGTGCAACATTAACGGTCAACACTGGCGCGTTCGGCTCGACGACGGGTACAACTGTGAATGACCCCAGGGGAACACCCGCCGCGACGTTTGCGCTGCAGTTCACGGCTAGTGGCGGGGGAAGTTACACTCTGCAATTAAGCGGTACTGGTCTTTCTAGTTTTACTATTACTTACGCTGGAAGGAAAGATACAGGCAGCGGTGGAACCCAATTCTGGGAATGGAGCACCGACAATACTACTTTCTCAAGTACGGGTGTAACGCAACCGGCTGCCCTAGGGGCTGCATTCGCTACCGAGACTGTTAGCTTCACCGGCGTGACCGCAATAAACGGTGCGTCAACTGTATATTTTAGGAATACCTTCGGCGATAAAGAATCATTTGATAATATACAGGTGAGCGCTGTCCCAGAACCACTTCACTATGCGTTGGGGCTTTTCGGGATAATTTTCGTTGCGGTCCGAACCCGCCGCTTCTGGTTTGCCCAGTTACAGCCCGTTTGATAGCCGATTTTCAGGCAAAACTCACGGCGTTCTCTTGAGGTGCCAGATCCTTAGCTTCTTGAAACGCAGTCCGATTCGCTAGCGTCGAGATTTACTTGCTTCGAAGCGCGAAATCCAAAGCGGCATCATGTCTCCCTTTCGTTTGGCGCGTGCAAAAACGAAAAAGTGGCCAAGGTCGAGAGTTCAACGTAGGTCGAGGCGTGAAGCCAAATCGGGCCCGTGCTGCCGCAGTCCCTCCAAAACGCCTCAGCTTGCCTATTCTGGCAAAGACACCTTTACGGCGGCGTGTAGGCCCGATAAAACCGCCTCACCATATTTGTCTGACTGAAATTTGTGTAATCGAAACGGTTTGCACTCAGAACGTTGGTCGTGAGGGAGACCCAATTGATTAGATTCGTTGAGGCCTGGATAACGAAGCCTTGAGGGGCGGTGCCGGTGACTGTGAGACGAAAGCTATTGTTTGTCAGCCATAAAGGTTCGATCAGGGAAAGCGAGGTCGAGGTGCCATTCACAGTGACAGACCAGGTGTTGGTCGCGCGGAGCAGGTTTGCCGGATCGGTCCGCACCAGCGCCGTTGGATCATAGACCACCGCGCGGATGGTGTGTGTTCCGGTCCCGAGAGAATTTGGCGGCAACTGGAAGGTTGCGTTGGTTTCACCGTTGATTGCGACGTTGTTCGTGTACCACTGGACATAAAGATCATGGGTGGTGGGTTGCAGCGCAGTGATGCTGAACGGGAGTGTTTGTGAGCCAGGGACGTTCAGGTTCGTAGACGCAGGGGTAAAAGTGTCGATGGGCCGGATGGCGCTGTAGATAGATTTGACGAGCGCTTCGGAACATATCTCGCAGAAAGGCTCGCCCAGGGTGCGCATCTTGCAATCGAGCTTCGGCCGATACCAGCCGGTGAATTGGTACTCCGCGCCTTCAAATAAACCGACGACCTGCGCGTTAGTCGGATCTTCCGGCGTGGGCAAGGGCGTCGTTGGCAGGATCCACGCATTCCATTTGACCAGGGCCCGATTGGTTTGCGCGGTCGCATTTGGTTTTTCGATGGGGACAGAGCCAGGGAAAGGATCACCATATTCATCGGCCAAACCCGCAAAGGCATGGCCGGATTCGTGGCGAACGATCTCAGCGGAATCCACATGGAGCGAGCTGATCAAAATCGAGCCGCCCGAGCCGCCGTATTGCAAATCGTTGACGAGTAGCATTACCAGGTCGTATTCGGGCACGAGATTGGTCAGCAGATTGATTACTTTGCCTTCGCCATTGTTGTAATTGGCGTCCCGATCGTTGGGTGGAATGGTCAGCAGTTCGGAGAGGCCGAAGGAGTCATAGGAGCTGTTGAAATAGGTATTTTTGAAAACGCCAGCCGAGGGATGATCGGAGCCGGAATCGACCGAAGCGATCGAGATGGCGAAGGCGTTGAAATAGGAGCGGTACTCCTGGTACGGCGGTGTGGATAACAGGTTGTTCACCTCGTTGGTGGCGTCGATGAGGAATTTGCCCAATTGATTGGTTTGATATCCTTCCGAAAGCACGACGAGGTTGATGCGATTGGCGGCGGGGCCGTTGGTAATGATGGTCGAACGAACGGCCTGGGCGCCGACGAGGAAAGGGGTCAGGCAAAGAAGGAAAGCGGTTAAGAGGGGTAGGGAGGGATTTTGACCACGGATTGCATGGAGAACATGGATAAGACGGAAAAGATGAGGAGGATTGGAAAGAGAAGAATTTTGACCACGGATTGCACGGAGAACACGGATAAGACGGGAGAGACGGGAAAGAGAGGACCGGACTTGCCAAGGCTTTTGGATTTTTTCTTGTAATTGTCTCATCCGTGTTCTCCGTGAAATCCGTGGTAAATTTCTTGTTTTTGACGTCTTTGGATGGGGTGAGGGTCTGTTCATAGAGAGCCTCCAGGATTGTCGAGCGTGCATTGGGACCATAAAACTGATCGAGGACGAGGACGAGGACGAGAACGAGGATGAGGACGATGGGAGAGAGAAGAATTTTGACAACGGATTGCACGGAGAACACGGATAAGACGGGAGAGACGGAAAAGAGAGGACCGGATTGGCCAAGGCTTTCGGATTTTTTCTTGTAATTGTCTCATCCGTGTTCTCCGTGGAATCCGTGGTAAATTTCTTGTTTTTACCTACTGGTAAATGAGCCGATAGAAAACGGCGCCGTTTCCAGGCACAATAGTCAGGGTATACCGGCCACCGCCGAGGACGGGTGAATTGGTGACGGGCGCCCAGGAAATGGGTGGGTTCAGGCTGGGAGTTTGCTGGGCGGCGAAGCCTGTGGAGGCGTCCGGCCAGGAGAGTGTAATCGAACCGCCGGCTTTGCTGATCAACAGCGACGGAGGAGGGATGACTGTCAACGTGACGATGGAGCTGGTCACCGAGCCCCCCGAGGTGTTGGTGATCACGACCGAATAGCTGGCAACATCGCTCGGACTGACACTGGTTAAAGTCAGGTTGGTTGTCGTGGCTCCCGACACATTACCGCCATTGTTGAGATTGGCAGTGTTTTTCCGCCATTGGTAACTCAAGGGCGAACTGCTGGAAGCTGCCACGCTGAAGGTCGCGGTAGTTCCGGCGGTGTTGGTGCGGCTGACCGGTTGGCTGGTGATAGTAATGGGCGAAGCAGCCGAAGGAACCAGAACACCGGCGGAGAACTCGGACGTGTTGTTTGCCGAATCCGTGGCCGTTGCGGTGATCCATTGTCCGGCAGTAACGATATTCGTTAACTGAACCGTAAACGCGACATTGCAACTGGCAGCCGTCGTGACAGAAGCATCCCCCAAAAAGGTTTTGCCTTCGATATTGCCCGAGGGCTCGGGAGTCGCGGTGGCATAAAACTGAAGCAGGAATGTTTGATTGGCTGCGCTGTTCAGCGTGCCGCGTACAATGGTGATGGTGCCGGTGCTTTGGGCGTTGGTCAGGATGGGGAAATTCTGGTGCAGATTAGCGCCTGTGCCGGAATCCGTGTCGCAATTGTCATTCTGTGTGACACCGAACGTGCCGAGATCAATTGCGAAGCCAGTCGCGGCCGAACTGCCATTAAAGAAGAAAGAGTTGCCGCGGACCAGGATTCCGGTATTGCCGGTGGCATCCCGGATACGCACACCACTGCGCTGGCTCAGTGTGGCATAGGCAAACACATTGCCAGCGCCTGGCGCGGCGCCGCCGATAACCGTGCCGGTGCCGCCGCCGGTCACGCGGATTTCGACTCCGTGCCATTCATTGCCAAGCGGTGAGAGGCCATCGGCTTGCGTGCCGACAAAATTGCCCTGGATGATGTTGCCGCTCGCGCCGGTGCCGCCGATGGCAATGGCATCTCGCCAATTACCTGAAATGAGATTGCCTGCACCGGTGATCGTGCCGCCGATCAGATTGGATGGCGAACTGGAAATATCGATTCCACCCGCAATATCGACGACCGGCAGTGCAGGACCGTTGGCCACCGCGCTGGTACCGGTTACATCCGTGCCGATATAATTGCCTTGCACGGTATTCCCTGATGCGCCGGTTCCTTCGAAATAAATTCCTATGTTGCTATTGCCCGAAATGAGGTTGCCTGCTCCGCTGAGCGCGCCGCCGATGAGGTTGGCGAGCGCATTGGTGATTCCGATGCCGGAGCCGCTATTGGCTAAGGCGACGGTGCCGCTCAGGTCTGTGCCGATGAAGTTCCCCTGAATGACGTTATTGCTGGCGCCGGCGAGGTACAGAAACAAGCCGTTTTGATTGTTACCGGAAATGATATTGCGCGCTCCGGCCAAAGTGCCGCCGATGGTATTTCCGGCCGACTCGAGACGCACACCGGAGAGAGTGTTACCCAAGTCGGAATGCCCGGATTTATCCGTACCGATTAGATTTCCCTGGATGAAATTGTTTCGCGCGCCGTTGCCATAGACAAAGACGCCGCTTTGAAGATTGGCGGAGATGAGATTACCCGCCCCGGCCGCTGTGCCTCCGACGATATTGTTGCTGGCAAAGTCAGAGAGGACTATGCCATTCAACGAGTTGCCCAGCGCATTAGTGCCGGTGAAGTCGGTGCCGATGAAATTTCCCTGAACCAGATTTGCGGTGACGCCGGTGCCGCCGAGCCAAATCCCGCTCTGTTTGTTGTCCGCAATAATGTTGCGGGCGGAAGTGGTTGTGCCACCAATAACATTGCTGGAAGCGCCCAGGATTCCAACCCCGTTGAATTGATTACCCAGATGGCCGGCGCCGGAAACGGTTGTGCCGATGAAATTGCCCTGAATCTGGTTGCTCACCGCGCCATTAGTGATGAACACGCCGTATTCGCCGTTGCCGGAAATCACATTTTGTGCGCCGACATTTGTCCCGCCGATGATATTGTTATTTGCGCCATAAATGGTTATCCCATCGACAACGTTGCTCAAAGCCAGCGAGCCGGTGACATCCGTCCCGATAAAGTTGCCTGCAACCCAGTTGTCGCTGGCAGTGGCGGACAACAGGTACACCCCGCTTTGCAGGTTACCGGAGATAATATTACGCTGGGCGGCGTTGGTCCCACCCACAATGTTTCCCGGTGCGCTGGCAATGACGATACCGTTGTTCTTATTGCCCAATCGTTTGCTACCGGAAACGTCTGTTCCAATATAGTTGCCCTGCACCCGGTTGGCTGTAGCGCTTGGGTTCTCAATGAAGATGCCGGCAAGGTTGCTTCCCGATAAAATATTTCGAGCGGCTGCGTTCGTCCCGCCGATCAGGTTGGCCGCCGATTGATAGATATAGACTCCACCCTCGCCGTTACCGGAGTTATTGGTCCCATTCACGTCGGTGCCTATGTAATTGCCCTGAATTACATTTGTGCCATTTCCCTCGAGCCGAATACCGGAGCGGAGAAATCGGTTGACGACCAGGCCGCGAACCGTGCTATTTCCGGACAAAATGAGCAAACCGTTGGCATTGGCACCGGCACTGGCGCCATTCAACTGGATAATCGGCTGGCCGGTAAAGTTGGTCTGAGTTGTTCCGTCGATGGTGACCGGGTCGGTAATCGAGGGTAACGCTGAAAGCGGTGTTATGGTGTAAGGTTTTGTACCCGGGATTTGGAAGCTGATTAGATCCGAGCCGGGGTTGTTATTGGCATCGATGAGCGCCTGACGCAAGGAGCCGGCGCCCGCGTCCGTAGTGTTCAGGACAGTAAAGGTGGAAGTGTACCCGACAATAGGAAACAAAAACATTCCCGCGAAAAACAATCCCGGAAACCGCCTCAACGGTCTGCATGAAGTGGTGTTCATGGCAGCGGCCATGGTAGCACAAAAAAGTGTCGGGGCAATGTAAAAAAAGCTATTGACATCTAATGATGCTGCTGTTACAAAGACACGCAGAGAGACCCTGTCAAACTGACGTAAAGGGATAACGATTCCGATGAAAACAAAATATCGACTCTTTCAATCAATGACCGTTATGGGAGCGTTGGTGCTCGCTTTCTCGGTCACCCTCACATCAAGCTTGTTCGCGGCGGAGAATTCGCAAGCGGACACTTACAAGAAAATACTAAGCAAGGTTCCTCCGCCGGAACTAGCGGCGAAGGCAGCGGAGCTGGTTCGTAAAGCGCCGGTGGATGAACAGAAGTCAGTCGCCATTGCGGTGGTTCGGGCGGCTGTCCAGAAGAACCCGACTGCTGCGCCATTCGTGGTGAGTGCTGTAGCACGAGCGGTTCCCAAGGTTGCAGCCGTGGCCGCAGCGACGGCAGTGGCATTGCAGCCGAAACAAGCGGGGCTGATTTCCAAAGCGGCGACGTCGGCAGCACCGGATCGAGGCGGAGAGATTGTTTTTGCTATTTGCAAAGAGATGCCTGCGACCTATCGAATTGTGGCGATTGGTGCTTCGGAGGCCGCACCGTCGGCCAACCAGGAGATCCTGGCTGCTGTTTCCCGGGCCATTCCTAATTTGAAACCGTATATTGAAGAAGCGAGCAAAGCTCCGCTGCCGCCGGATGGCTATGCTTCGGCCATGGTCGGCATTATTTCGCATGCAGATAGTCTGGCGACAACTGCGGGAGTTTCTGCGCCGGCACCTGCACCTTCAACGACGGCGTTTGTTGCACCGCCACCGCCCCAACGTCCGCCGTTTACACCAGGCGCAGGGCACCCCGGCGAGACCAATCGTAACCAGACAGTGGTGGTACAGCCGGGCGAGGGTCGGATTTACTCCGGGCCTTAGGTCGAGGTTGGTCGTTTCTTGCTATAAACGGGCCACCCCTACGGGGTTATAACGGGGCCACCTCCACGGGGTTCTGTGTCGCGATTGTACCCGCCCAAAACTTTTCTGCGCCTTTTTGCAAACCCCGCTGGGGTGACTGGTTTATTGACCCACGTCGGTTAGGATATTTTCTTTCTTTTTGTTTTTCGGTCCTCCTCCTCCTTCTCGTCCTCGTCCTCGTCCTCGATCCGGTTCAGCGCGTGATGGGGTAGGGTAGGGATCGAGGACGAGGACGAGGACGAGAAGGAGGACGAGGAGGAGGGCCCCTCGACACGCGACACGCGACCCTCAAGCCCCCACACTCGACACTCGACACTTTACCAACCTTTGCCATCCTTACCCTGTGAATGGGTCGAAAAAGGGTTGGATAATTGCCGTCGCCGCGCTCGCATTACTGCTTGTTCTTGGAGCAGGCGTCTGGTTTGGACGTCCTGCGTATCATGGCTATAAAGAAAATCGGGCGGTAAAGCAGGCCGAGGCGTTTCTTCAACAAGGCGATTTGCGCAATGCCAATCTCAGCTTGAGGATAGCATTGGCTTTGAATTCATCGAATCTGACCGCCAATTTGATGATGGCGAATCTGATGGAGCAGGGGCAATCACCCGCGGCGATTTTCTATCGAAAACGTGTTTGGGAGATACAACCCACGTTGACAAACAAGTTGTTTCTCGCGGCTTGCGCTTTGCGTTATGAAAAACCTCCTTTCCCGATGACTTCTGCGCTTCTGCGTGAAATGAGCGGGGCAGGGGAGACTAACACTCAGTATCATCTGGTGGCTTCGCAATTCGCCCTTAGACTCAACCAACTGACCAATGCGGAAAGTCATTTGCAGTCGGCCGCGAAGCTTGCCCCGACGAATCTTTTGCATCAGCTCAACCTGGCTACGGTGCGTTTGCAGAGCGCGGATACGAATACTGCCTCCGCGGCGCGGCGTGATTTAGCGGCGTTAACATCGGATCCGGCACTCGGTCTCCCGGCGTTGAGGTCGTTGACGGCTGATTCCGTCACACGCCATGACGCGTTGGGCGCGGCTGAATACGGCCGGAAGCTTGGGAGTCATCCCCAGGCCACGCTCGATGATCGCCTGCTCGAGTTGACCGCGCTGGACGAGGCGAAAGCCCCAGGTTTTCCCGAGACGCTGGCAAGGGTGCAAAGCGAGTGCAAAACCAATTCGATTACGCTGGCTCAGTTGGTTTCGTGGATGAATGGACATGGGCAAGCGCGGCCTGCGCTCGACTGGCTCGCGACTTTGCCGGCCCCGATTCGCGAAACGCTACCCGCGCCGCTCGCAGAAGCGGATTGTTATATGACGCTTCGGGATTGGGCGGGGTTGCAGGCGCGACTGGTCGGGCATCGATGGGAGGAGCAGGATTTTCTTCGATTGGGGATGCTGGCGCGCGCGTTGCGGGAACAGAATCAGAGCGAGATGGCAGGACGGAATTGGCGGCTTTCGCTCAACGCAGCGAAAACGCGACCGGAACAGTTGCTGGTTTTGTTGCAGATCGTGCGGGGATGGGGTTGGGAAGATGAAACCAAAGATTTGTTATGGGCAATTGTGGAACGCATGCCAACCGAGGAATGGCCCCTGCAGATTTTGGAGCGCGGTTACGCGGCAAAGGAGGATAGCGACGGGCTTTACCGCGTGTACCAGACTTTGCTGGAGAAGCATCCGGAGTCGTCCTTGTTCAAGAACAATGTAGCGACCATGGGTTTGTTACTAGGTCGGAACAAAGCCCGTTCGGTGGTACTGGCGCGTGAAGCCTATGATGCGAGCAAAACCAATGCGATGATCGCTTCGACCTACGCATTTGCCTTGCATACCGAAGGTAAAACGGCCGATGCCCTGAAGTTATTGCAGACTTTTCCTGAAACCGAACTGCAACGTCCCGAGGTGGCGCTTTATTATGGCGTGCTGCTGGCGTCAGCCGGAGAGAAAGGAAAGGCGGAGGGTTATTTTGCGGTGGCGGAGAAAGGGAAGCCGTTGCCGCAGGAAAAAGCGCTGATGAACGAGGCGAGAAGGAACTGATGCTGGATGCGTGCTGGATGCTGGATGCTGGATACTGGATGCTGGATGCTCGCGATGCCGCCGCGTGCTGATCGTCTTATCTAGAATCTAGTATCTAGTATCTAGTATCTAGTATCTAGTATCTAGTATCCAGCCCCCAGTCCCGGCCTTTTCATTTCGAAGGTGCCGTGGTCGTACTTATTCGAGTATTTCGAGAAGAAATTGGTGCCGTCGGCGTGGCCATCATAGTAATAAACACCGCCCGCGAAGAAGCCGAGATTGGCCTGGCCTTGAAAATTCCAAGCCTGGCCTTGCGGCTGGGCCCGCAACGTGACGGTATAGCCGAAGCTAAGGACCTTGCCGTATCTGGCATGAAATCGCGCCCGATAAGTGTCTTCCGTTTTTTTGGTCACCACACAACGCAATTTGCCGGTGTGTCCATTCACATCACTGCGCCAGGCGCCTTGCCAGGGACCTTCAAGTTGAGTCGGTTGGACCGGCTGATGAGAGGCGGTCTCCCAATCGTGATTGAAGCTGGAGCAACCGCAGAGAGTTACGAGGAGTAGAAGGGTCAAGGGGATTGCCCTGGCCCGTGGAGTTCTGATCTGAAGCATGATAAAGGATAAGTGTGAGATGGGTGGGAGGCAACCATGATTGAAACCGTTGGAAACGGTTTCAATCGCGATGCCAATTCAGTTTCACCCAGCTGAAGCAGGGTGTTAATGAGACGGGAATACTAGTGGGACGCTTGGGAATGTCAGGTGGTTTCAGGCCGTCTCATTAACACCTCGCTTCAGCGAGGTGACTGTGGGTGCGATGTAAATTGAAACCGTTTCCAACGGTTTCAATCACTATCATGCCACTTCAAGCCATACCGTTCGACAAATAGTCGGAATTCCTGTGCAAAACTTTTCTTGCAGTGGTGTTCCTCCTGTTTGGCAATATAATTTGCCACTTCACCAATGCCCGAATGGGATACAGCAAACACTCCGTATCCTCGACCCCAAGCAAACTTACCTGGCACGAGATTGCCTTCGTTAATCCAATGAGAGGAGCTGCCCTTTAGGAGATGCATGGTATCCTCGATTGAAAGATTCGTAGGCAGATCGATCAACGCGTGAACGTGTTCAGGGTTGACGTAGTTGATCTTCATATAGATCCCTTTTTCAGACGCGTACTGTGACAAATAGTTAGATAGCTTCGGCGCGGCAGACTTCGAGAGCAAAGGCCTGCGCTCCAATGTTCCCCAAATCAAGTGCAGCCAGACCCGAGAATAAGAATGCAAGGACATGAACGATGTTTAAGCGCTCGGTTGGAAGGTGCAAGGCTGAAACCGTTGGAAACGGTTTCAGAATCGTGGCAGTTCCAGTCACCTCGCTGAAGCGAGGTGTTAATGAGAGGGGAATTTCCGTTCGCCCAGCCGAACATACGCGCTGCAAAGCCGTTTCAGACGCGTGGCAGTCGCAGTCACCTCGCTGAAGCGAGGTGTTAATGAGAGGGGAATTTCGGTTCGCCGGCTGAACATTCGCGCTGCAAAGCCGTTTTAGACGCGTGGCACCTCGCTAAAGCGAGGTGCTAATGGAGTGTTGACTGAGCCACTTCGCCGCAGCGAGGTGTAAACGAGATCCGCCCCCTTTTTTAGAGGCGTATTATTTTCCACCTTTTAAGTCGTCAAAGTAGTCTTTGACTGCGCCCTGGTAGGCGCGGGGGACTTTTTCCTGGCTCAACGCGCTTTGGGCATCGGATTGGGCGCTGGCGGCTGCTTCCTCGTACTGGACTTTGCTTTGGCCTTTGATGCTCACGCCTTTTAAAGTGATGCTGGGCATCTGACCGCCCGGCGAGAATTGGCCTTTGACCTTGGTAGGTTTGAGAGCATCGGATAGCTCGCCGTCGCCCCGGTCGGTATGGCCGCGACCATCCTGGTCAGGACGAACGAGCCCCGAGTTATCCCAACGATCAGAAAACGGACCGTTCCAATCTGCGGTTTCATCCTCGGCCCAGGTGCCTACGCCTCTGCCTGGTTTGCCACCTTTTCCGATCCCAGGTTTGCCGTTCTTGCAAGCGCCCCAACCCTGACAGGAACCAATGCACATCGAAGCCTGGTTCATGTTTTCGAGGGTGGCCGCCAGTTCCTGGGCGTCGCCCATTTGTTGCATGAGTTTATCGAGTTCTTTTGCGGCATTAGCCAGGGACTGCGCAGCGCCTGGTTTTTGGCCGGCCTGAAGCTGTTGAGTGGCTTGTTTCAAGTGGTCAGCGACCTTGCCGTAATTGCCGGCGGGGCTGACTGCCTTGGAAACCTCTTCGGTCAGCTTTTGCAAATCTTCCGGAGAAAGCTTGGCCGAATTGAGCTGGCTGATCATTTTCTGCAGCGTTTGCTGGGCGGCTTCCGGCTGGCCATTTTTGAGTTGTTCGGCCAGATCTTTGCCCAGCTTTTCCATTTGCTGTTGAAGCTGCTGCAGCGATTTTGCCATGTCTCGCATTTTTTCCAGATCGGTGACTGCGGCCTGCAAATCTCTTAACACCATGTCCGGTTGGTTGGCAGCGAGGGCGGAGATGGCTTCATCGAGTTGCGGCAATTGCAGGCCCATCTCTTGGGCTTGTTTGGAAAGAGCGGAGAGCGCCTCGGACATTTTCTGACGTTCGGCTTCGTTGCCGGGAGAATTTTTGTCGGCCATTCCTTTGGCGGCTTCCTGCAGTTTGGCCAGATCCTTTTTTAACTTGTCGAGGGCGTCGGGGTTGCCGGTGGGAGTGCCTAATTGTTTTTGCAAAGAATCGATTTGCTTTTGCAACCCGGAAGCGGTTTGCGAATCGTTTCCGGCGGGAGAACGAGCCGCTTGTTCGAGGCGTTTCATGGCGGGATCTTTGCCCAGTTCCTTAAGTTCATCCTTAAGTTTTGTGGCGAGGTTCGCCAGGTCTTTCAACGCTTCGGCACGGGTCAGTTGTTTTTTGGTTAACTGATCTCCGAGATCCGTCACAGCTTCGAGCGATTTCTGGGTGGGTTCCAGCAAAGGAGTTCGTTTTTGGAGATCGTGCCGGGTCAAGTCGGCCAGTCTCTTTCCAATTTCCTTAATGTTAGCTTCGTCCGCTTTTTTCTGCAGGGAACTTTTGCTGCGGTACTCGGGCACGAAACCCAGTCCCGCGGCTAAAACCAGGACAAGCAGAGCCCAACGCACAACTTTGACCGGCAGATGAAAGGGCACGAGCTGACGCGGGTTTATTTCTTTAGCCCGCCCGGCGGCATCGGCGAGCACGAGATCGCGCCAGGAACCATTTTCGGATTGAACTTCCAGCGCGGTGCTGAGGCGTTCTTGCAAATGTTGCTTTCCATCCACCCAGCGGGCGGTTTGTTTTATGGGCAACTTGCGCCAGCCTCCGAGCAGCAGGCCAGCGAGCATGCCGCAGAAAGGCAGCGCGGCAGCAAGCGTCAGGGTCCATAAAGGCAAGTCCCGAACATGGTAAATTCCGATTAACAAAAAGGAGAGTAGCGCGCCGGCAAGTAAACCGATCCAAAGACCTCGCAAAGCTCGCGACCAACGCCGCCGCCGACTCGCTCCTTCCAGCGCCGACTGAATGATTTGCAGTTCGCTCATGGCCGTCCTTAACAGTGCAGTATCAGGATGCTTTTGACAACTAATGATTTGACAGGGCGGGAAGGGAAACGTTTTGGAAAAAGACTGGTGAAAAGGCCAAGATGGTCTACCGGCAGCGGACCCGGGATTCTGTATTCTGCGCAGTGCTATATGAGAAACTCGCCATTTTGCCCAAAACTCTTCTGAAGACCTGAAACAGGCAAAAGCCAAGGAGTTTTGCCACGGATAAAACCGGAGAACACGGATTGGACAGGAAAAAAATAGAGGTTTTAAGTTCCCTAATGTTTCATCCGATTTTTACAGATGAAATGTAACTGCGAATTTCTCCTTCGTCTTATCCGCGTTCTCCGGTTTTATCGTGGTAAAAATCTCCTGTCTGTCGTTCCTGTTTGGTTGGCGGCTATGCCGTGCCGTGACTCGGTTCCCCTGAAAAGCGCGTGGCATCCTGGACCTGGTTCCGTTATAATCCAGCGGATGAAACTGGAAACAGTTGGGGAGGACTTCTTCGCGGAGTTTCCAATCGGGCTATGTTGAAGATTCTTTCGATCACTGGGTACGTCGGGATGATTGCCGGCTTGCTCGGTTTGCTAGCCACGCGAAATCTTTTCTCGTCCTCCCCCTTCGTCATCTGTCTACAGGTGGTGGCGTTTCTGCTATTCCTTTGGGCGCGCGTAACATTCGGTCGACGCAGTTACCATGTGGTGGCCGATCCCACTGAAGGTGGCTTGGTGACTAGTGGACCATATCGCTACATCCGGCATCCGATCTACGCGACGTTTTGCCTGTTCACCTTGGCTGGAGTAGCGGCGCACTGGTCCTGGAGCAGCGGGTTGGGTGGCGGGCTGATTTTGGGCAGTGCAGTGCTGCGAATCTTTTGCGAGGAAGCATTAGTGGGGGAGCGCTATCCTGAGTATGCTCAATACAAAGCCAGGACTTGGCGCATGGTCCCCTATGTTTATTGACGCCTCAGTTTTAGATGGGCGGTGGTTTTCTGGGGTGGGAGAGTGCTCCTAAAATTTAGAGTCCGAAGGCTGCAGATTCAGTTACGGTGTTGGCTAGCAGGAAGGGTGACTGACCCCTGCTTTTATTCCTTTCCTCATAACAAGCTGCCGTAATAGCGACCCGTTTGGGTCGGACGCGGGGTAAAGTTCTTGCAGGGCGAGAAAAACTTCATCCGGGGAAATACTCGCAAGGCAATGCGCCTCGCCGCTATGACAGGTGTGGGACGAAGGATTGCAGATGCAGTTCAAATGCTCAATTATCCGTTGTTTTTTCCCCACTGGCCCCCACTGGCTGGCAGAAGTGGGCCCGAACAATCCGATGGTTGGCACGCCCAGGGTAGCCGCGAAGTGCATGGGACCTGTGTCATTGGAAATGACTGCGCCAGCACGTTTGATCACAGCCAGAAAAGTGGCGAGATCGAGTTGGGGCAAGACCATGGCTCCTGCGACCAGTCGCTTGAATTCCTGCAGGGCCACTTGCTCTGCCGTCCGGATACCAGCAGCAAATGCCAAGCGGTATCCTGCCGCCGCCGCCTTTCGATAGAACGCTGCCCAGTGGCTTGGTGGCCAGCATTTCTTGGCCATCCCGGCACCGATAAAGCAGAGCACGGTTCCTTTAGGCAGCAATTGTGACGCAACCGGGTCGAGAGCCGGATCGGTGTGGAGAGTGATTTCAACCGATGGTGGCGGCAAAATACCCCAGGCCGAAAGGACATTTACCGACCGCAACGTTTCATGCCGATTCCGAGACGCCGGGCCAATGCGGCGCGTGTAGCAGAAACGTCGGCCGAGAAATCCGCCATCATAGTCCAATCCCAGCCGTTCGCGCGCTCCACACAAAAAACTCAAAATGGCACCTCGATCGTTGCCCCCGAAGTCCACGGAACGATCAAATCGTTCAGCCCGCAACGAACGAATGAGAGGCCAGGATTGCTTCCAGCTTGGCTGTCCACGCGTTCTGTGCATGGCCCATACCTTGGTGAGCCCAGGTTGGCCCAGCAACAGTGGCGCTGCGACGTCCGGGACAAGCACGTGCAGTTCGGCATGGGGAAAGCGGTTGCCAATGGCTTGAAGAGCGGGAATGAGAAGCACCAGGTCTCCCAGCGACCTGAATTGTATCGCTAGAATTTTCGCCGTCAGTGCCGGCGGCCCGGGCGCCCGCTCTGGATTCACACATAAGGTGAACTCGTTCTTCATGCCTTGGGCCCGCACGACGCTGGCTCCGCCAGCTTGCATTAGGAAACCACCCGAAGATGACAATTCGGTTAAGCGTCCATGACAATTTTGTCATCTGAGATCGGTAAGTATCGGTAGGTATGACCGCTCAGGATGGCACTCGAGCCTCCTGCTCCGTCAAAAGCACGTTGGTGGGCGGCGCTTTTGTCCCGGGCCTATTAACGTGATTGTGAAAAATTTGCGGAAAAAGTATGTTTCGGTGGAAACAGGGTTGGGCCGCGGTTTGCATTCAGGGCCCTTCAGGCCCGGCACCACTCAGCACGGGTGTTGGCCTGAGGATGCGGCCCAACAAATCACTCGGGGTGTACAGAAGCAAACAAAGAAAACGAAGAACTTTGTCTACGCGCTAAAGGGAGATCGGTCAATGCCACCAGGCATTTCAATGCCTTCATCGCGGAGGGACGCATCTACTGACGCACAATTATTCAAGGAATCACGACTCCAGCTAGCCTATGTTCTGAGTCAAAGTCCTTAAATTGTTTTTCGGCGCCACCACAGCATTAGCTCAAGTCCCGTACGGTTGGGATAGGAGCGCGGCACCCATTCCTCATGTAGTTCGAATTGCCCGGAGAACCGCTGCACCAATTCTTCACGGGTCGTTCCGAACGGCGGGCCGTCTTTGTCTGGAATCAAATAATTGACGGCTAAATATTGGCCCTCAGGTTTGAGCCAACGTTCCACTGCTCGAACATAATCGTCGCGCTGATCGGGCTGGATCGCGCAAAAGAGTGTATGCTCAAAAATCCAGTCGAACTGGTATGGGGGAGCATCTGAGAGAAAATCCGAGAGTTGAACCTGTGCGTCCAGGCCTGCCGAACGGACCCGTTCGGCCGTCAACCGGATAGCGCTGGGCGCGATGTCGCAGGAGAATACCTGGAACCCTGCCTTGGCCCAGGCACAAACATCATGACCCGTTCCGCAGCCGGGAACACAAACCGTTTCTCGTTTTAGTGAGGGGTGTTGGGCCAGAAAATCAACAAGCCCGGGCGACGGCTCGCCTTTCTCCCAAGGCATGTCGCCTGACTGATAACGACCTTCCCAAATATTCACGCTCATAATTAGCCGCTATTGTCGTTCTATGCACAAACTATTGTAAATACTTACTTTGCTCTGATCCTCATGGCGGAGCCAGCTATCACTCCATTTTGTCGTTGACGGCGACCGACCGCCAACGCGGTGAGAACAATATAGGTTGCATGAAAGGCAAGAACGGGAGAGACACACTTTTATTTTTGTGTAAACGAGTACCAATAAAAAAAGGATCAGGTTAAAAACGAATGAGACACAAGCGCGTCATTGTTACTCATTATGGCGGGCCCGACGCACTTTGGGTGGTTGAAGAAGAGTGCCCCAAGCCGAAGAATGGTGAAGTGAGGGTGCAAGTGCTGGCTGCCGGCGTTTGCCTCCCCGACCTACTGATGCGGGAGGGTGTTCATCCTGAAACGCGCCCGACGCCGTTCACCCCGGGGTGGGATCTGATTGGCGTGGTGGATCAGATCGGCGCTGATACCTCTGGAATCGAACCAGGGCAGGTCGTTGCCGCGCTGCCGATCAGCGGTGCGTACGCGGAATTCGTCTGCTTGCCACAAAGTGAACTGGTTCCGGCACCACCTGGATTGGACGCCGCCGAGTCTGTCAGCCTCGTACTAAATTACGTCACGGCGTACCAGATGCTGCATCGTTCCGCTAAGGTCAGACCGGGCCAGCGCGCTTTGATTCACGGGGCCGCAGGCGGGGTCGGCTCGGCGCTATTGCAGCTGGGGCGGCTCGCCGGGCTCGAGATGTTTGGTACTTGTTCATCGCGCGGGGCGTCGGCCGTTTCCGACCTGGGCGCTGTCCCGATTGATTACCAGCATCGCGACTTCGTGAAAGAAATTCTCCGCCTCACGACCGAAGGCGCAGACATCGTCTTTGACGGTATCGGTGGCACCCATATGTGGCGATCCCGCAAGGCTCTCCGTCCCGGCGGGAGGGTAGTGGTCTATGGCCTTACTTCCTCGCTCAGCGGGGGACGATTGGCTCCGGGTCGTCGTCATCGCTATCGTGGAATCGCCATCTTCGGGTTGTACATTGCTGCCGGCTGGCTTCTCCCGGGCCGGAAACGGGTGATCCCCTACAGCATCCAGTGGCTTAAACGGCTGAGGCCGGCATGGTTTCGACAGGATTTGACCACCCTGTTTGGTCTCCTTAAAGAGCAGAAGATCAAGCCGCTCATCGCGCGGCGATTTCCGTTTGTCGAGGCAAGACAAGCGCACGAATTGCTCGGGAAGGGAGGGGTGACAGGCAAGATCGTGCTCGTGCACAACGGGTCGTCGCTTAAATCGGGAGCAGCATAATAAATCACTCGAGCGAATACGGGTGCGCCGCGGCGGGTTGGGGATAGGGACCTGAGGTTCCAAATCGTTGGCAGCTACTCTTGCTTAAAGTCCCTGCTCAGCTATAGTCACTTCAATACCGGAAGGCTGATCAATCAAGAAAAGGAAAGACTCGAAATGAGCGCTCCGAACCAAGGGCTGTCTATGCCGACTGCAATGCTCGACAAATTGCACGAAGTCCAGCGTCGGCAATCCCGCACTTCATTGAAAACCGGCTTATTTTTTGGAGCGGCAATTCTGATCATGGCGATGCTGATGGCGATGGCCATCGATGGATGGGTGGTTCTGTACGAGCAAAGCGCGAGGTGGACCCTGACGCTCTTGGCGCTGGTCTGCGCGGCAGCAGGATTTGTTATTGCTGGCCTGGTGCCTCTTCTACGTGAGCGATCGATGGCCTCGGTTGCGCGCCAAATCGATCAGGCGCATCCGTCGCTGCAGGAAAGATTCTTGAGCCTCACCGAGCTTTCGCAATCCAAGGATTCGCCCGAGGTTCGCGGGTCCGAGTCGATGATCCGCAAAGTCGCGGAGCAGGCCGATCAATTAAGCGGGGCTGTCACTGCTGAAACCGTGGTTTGCCTGACCGGACTCGCGCGAGCCAGAAATTGCCTTGCCATCGCGGCTGGCATTCTTGCGCTGGTATTTGTCCTCGATTTTTCGAAGGCAAAAATCCTGTGTGAAAGATTTTGGGCGCCTGGGGCCAACATCACGTTAACCCAGGTCAGCTTGAAACCGGGGGATATGGTCATCGGAAAGGGCGAGCCAGTGACGTTTGAAATAACCACCGCCGGCAAAATTACAGATTCGGCAAGTATCCTGTTCCGGTATGCAGGCGGGCAGAGGGATACAGTTTCGCTCAAGCGAACAGGAACCAATTCGTCCTTTGCTTATACCAAAAGCGGCGTGGGAGAGCCATTTGAATACAGTGCGCGTGCTGGGGATGCTCAGACTGCGTGGCATAAGCTCACCCTGGCAGAACGTCCCAATTTGTCGCAGTTGAAGTTGAAGATTACTGCTCCTGCGTATAGTCATTTGCCTGATATCGAGAAAGATCAACTGCCTCCCCAATTACGAGTTTTGGCTGGAAGTGTACTGCACGCCAGCTTCCAATCGGATCAGCCGCTTTCGAGCATGACCTTGCGTTTTTCGGATGGGAGCGCGCAGGCTCTGATTAAATCAACGGAGAACACCTATCCTTTCGACGCGCTGCTCACCAACAGCTTTACCTTTACCCCGTTGCTTACAAATCTTCATCACCTGGAAAATCTGGCGAAGCCCTCTTGTGAGATTGTTGTCTATCAGGATGAAGCACCCGCGGTTAAGATCACTTCTCCTAATGAGGAAATCACCGCCCGCCCCGATGATGTCGTTAAGATTGATTTCGAAGCTAAAGATGACTTTGGCATAGCCAGTGCCAAACTCGTGGTGACCGTCAAAACGGAAACGAACACCTCTTCAGTTATCATTCCTATTCCACTCAAACCGGAAGAGGCTGGCGCAAAAAGGGTGCACAAAGAGATCGATCTCGACCTGGCGCAATTTCACTTAAAGCAGGATCAGGAATTATCCTACGTCGTCCAGGTCACGGATACTAAACAGAACCTTTCTTCCGGCGCCCCTGAAGCGTCGCAAGAAACGTCCCAAAACAATTCTGCATCAGAGTCCGCTCAAAAGTCGTCTGAAAAGACCGGGAACCAAGCTCAAAATAATGGCGGTTCGGCCACGAATAATGCTCTCGCGTCTGCAGCGCAAACAAATTCCACAAAGCTACGACCGGATCCTCAAAAGCATCTGGCGATGGCAACGAAACCGCAGGAATCCAATTCGCGTCCAGGAGGGAGTCAGCCTCCTCCGAATGATATGGTCAAACGAGTATTGGATGCCGGGCAGTGTTCGTCCTGTCAGCCCATGAGGATTCTTGTCGATGAATGGGGACGCTCATTTGAGGGTCAGATGCGGGAGAAACTTGAAATTGCGATCGACCCGGTTTTGAAACTGCTCGATGAATTGCTGGAGAAAGCGCTCGAATTGACGGATGCCACGCTCACCGCCGGCAAATCCGCTGAGGGCCTGAGCCAAAAACAGAGCCCTGCAATGGAAGACGCCAGAAACCGTCTTTGGCAGGCAGACAGCGCTGTGACCGAATTGAATGTGAAGACTAAGGATACGGCATACGCATTCATTGGGTTGCAATTATATGATATTCGGGAGGCGCATATTTCTCCGGCACGAGAGGCTCTTGGCGCGGTTTCGCTCGAGACCGCTCGAAACAAAGAGGATGTTGCTTATCTTGAAAAGGGCTCATTCGAGATTGTGCGCGCTCGGGAGAAGTTGGCTGCTTTAACGCGCAATTATGCTTCTGTGAAGCGCGATTATAAGCTGGCCGATGCCATGCAACGGCTCAAAAAGATGCATCAGATCTTCCTGGAAGATTCCCAGGAAATGCTTGGCTCCAAGAAACCCGTTTTGAACCCGCAAGAGCGCAAGGTGGCCGAGGTGGATGATGAATACGTCGAAAAGCTCCGCAAACTGCTGGAAAAGAAAAAGGCGATCATGGCGGAGTTGGCCAGGATCCTGGCTGACGATCCTCGCATGCTGCGGAGATTTATGGCCGCCCAGCAGTTAGAGGGGACAAGTTTGCGCGATCAAATGACCCTGCTCGCTCAACGCCAAAAATTGCTGACAGAAAATGTGACACGATGGAATGGCGCTGACGAAAAACAAAGAGCGGAGGTTGCGCGTCAGTTCCTGGCTGCACAGGGTATTGAGCAGGGTGAAATAGCTGAGCGGGCAGCAAAGATGCAGGAAAACATGCTGACCTGGCTTCCATTGGACGCTTCGGACACGGATCTCGTGAGGGACTGCCGTAATCTGTCAACGGAAGTCGCGCGGTTGGCAACGGAGGCCGCCTCGAAAGCCCGTCCGGAAACGAATGCTGCTTCGCTCGAGGCCGCTCACGCTGCGTTGGAGAAATTGCGATTACTCGATGGTCGCTTACTTCAACTTGAATGGAGCGAAGGGATGAGCGCCAGCAGATTGAAGCTTTATGCCGCCAACCGGATGACTGAGGTAGCCAATTTAATTACCAGCCAATCTGGTTGGATAAAAAAAGTGGAAACTCTAAACGCCGGAGATTTTCCCCAGGCGGTGGAAGTCGATCAACACCGGTTGACCCTGGATACAACGACTCTGAGTGAAAAACTGGACGCAATTTTGGTTCAGATAAAAGGGCTGTCGGAAAAAATCGCCACCCAGGCGGACGATCTGAACGGCACTGTACACAAACAGATTTTACCCGAGCAATCGGACGCTACGGAAGCCCTCTCTAAAAAGGCTGTCGCTCAAGCCATGGGTCATCAGGCCGGGGCGACAACGGCCTTTGCAACCGGTGAAAAGCAATTTGATGAGCTCCTGCGACTCATTATAGCGAAAATCGATGAAGCGCCCGCGCCTACGGATCCGGGCGAAGCCATGAGTTTGGAAGAGATGCTGGCCATGCTCAAGGAGGAGCAAAAGGTTGCTGAAGGCCTTGGAATACCTTGCCGGCCGATCAATGTTTCGGTCCAAAAAGATTGGATGAAGTCCGGTTCCAGCTCGGGACAAGGCCGGGCCCAGGCTCGCGCCGCTCAGGCCCAGGCGCGCCGCGCTGCCGAAAAGGCCCAGCAGGTGGGAGAGCGCATCACGAAGACCGCTCAAAAACGTGCGTCCGATTTAGCCGCAGCCCAAACAGGCCCGAAACGCCCATCCCGTTCCTGGAACACCATCGTCTCACAACTTGGAGAGGACCTCCGCCAGGGCCGGGACAACATCCCACCCGAACAATACCGCCAGGCAATCGAGCAGTACTTCAATACGATTTCAGAAAAAATTCCCGCAGGCGCGGTGAAATAGGTAAGGTAAAACCAGGGGACTGCGGCGGCACGACGCCGCTTTGGCTTCGCGCTGCGCGATGAGACGATTCAGCTCATTTCCCATTGGTAAATCCAAGCACGGTGAAGCTAAAGCGGCGTCGTGCCGTCGCAGTCCAGGAAGAGGTTATCGTTGATACACTGGCAGCAGTTGGTAAGGTGGCGTCAGGGAAAGCACTGCCATCGCGGTGGTATAAACGTTTCCATAGACTGCCTCGTTTCCCGCATCCACTTCGAGTGGCCAGGAGCCGTTAGCTGCCTGGCTGGTCAAAAGTACTTTTGCCAACCCGGGAAAAAACTGTTCCCAATAATGCCCGCCCAGTTGGGCCATGGCCTGGCTGCAATAATAGGTGCTATAAAAGAACTTGTCTGCTTCACCTATCAGATCGCCAAACCTTCTGTACGGATGCGCCAACAACCAATCGCCTGCGGCTCGAGCCATTGCGCTTTGATGATCACCACCCATCGACAACGATAAAATTCCAACGCCTGCCAATCCCCGGCTGGGTTTCATCCCTACGCCACCCATTTTTTTGTAGTAGAACATTCCGCTGGCCGGGTCGAAAAGACGGCGAACGTAGGCCATGGCCTCGTCCACGTATTCCTGCGGTACATTAAACTCGGCATTTCTCGCTGAGCGCAAAAACATGAGCTGCCAACCGGTCACGGACAGATCCGAATCTCCCGGAGCGCGCGTGATAGTGACATATCGCCAGCCCCCTTTTTCCTCCGCTGGCTTTCGGCGGAGTTGTAGTTGACGGGAGAATTGGAGGGCTCGCTCAATTGCTTGTTTTACAGCCATCGCGCGGGCGCCGTTCACTTGGCCATAGACCTCACCCAGCATTAATCCCGAGATAGCGTGGTTATAAACTGCCGCATACAGGGCAGTTTCTCTAAAATCGGTAGGGTCGTTAGTCTCTTGAGAAATCAGACCATCGGCACGCTGGCGGGTCAGGGTAAAATCGATTGCTTTGTTGATGTGCGAACCGTACGGCCCAATTCCCGGTTGATGGCCCCGTGACAAAAAAGCCATTACCGACAAACTGGTCACTCCCGGCTGTCCTGTGGGCAGCGTGGCAAACGAACCGTCAGCGGCTTGCTGCGATGCCATCCAATTCAAGGCCCGATCAACAGATTTTTCCACTTGCTGCCATCGATCGGGAGAAAGGGCCGACGCTAATGGCAATGAGGCATTTGTCCTGATGATTGCGGTGCTTGTTTTCTGCTCCGCTGCGGCTGGTTGGTTCACAGAGTACCATAGCAGCAATGCAAGCAGCAGGTTTCGAGATCTCATGATTAATTAAAGTAATTAAAGTCATCTTTGGTAAACCGGGAGGAGTTGGTAGGGAGGTGTCAGCGAGAGCACTGCCATTGCGGTGGTTAATGCATTCCCGAAAATGGCATCACCATGAGCTGGCTCAGGCGGCCAGGAACCATTTGTTCTCTGAGATTTCAACAAGGCATTGGCAAGTGAGGGAAAGAATCCTTCCCAGTAGCGACCGCCTAATTGAGCCATAGCCTGACTGCAATAGTAGGCGCTGTAAAAAAAGCGGTCGCCCTCTCCGATGATGTCTTCCAGCCCACCAAATGGGTGCGCCAGCAGCCAATCGCCTGCGGCTTTGGCGAGCGGAGTCTGGTGCTGTCCTGCCATGGACAACGACAGGATTCCAACTCCGACTATTCCGCGACTGGTTCTTCTATCGGAAGGACCGGCAGAATAGTTGAACATTTGAACCGGTTCCTCCCAACACCGATTAACATATGCCATTGCCTCATCAATGTACAACTGCGGCACTTTGAATTCCGCATTCTTTACCGAGCGCAAGAACATGAGTTGCCAGCCGGTGACGGACAGATCGGAATCTGCGGCATCGGGTCCGAAGCGCAAATGCAGGTAGCGCCATCCTCCTTTGTCATTCGCATGAGATTTCGGCCTGGTTTGCAACTCGCGGGAAAACTGAAGCGCCTTTTCGATGGCGTTTCTTGTTTTGGTGGCGGTTGGTTCGCGCACGTGACCGTAACATTCACCGAGCATCAACCCGGCAATGGCATGATTATAGACAGCGGTATGCGAAGGTCCTTTGTCCTCGTGGGCGGGACCGGGAATGGCATAACAAATGAGACCGTTGGATTGCTGGCAGGAAAGGACAAAATCAATCGCGCGGTTGATGCGTTGGCTGTAAAGTCCAAGACCCGGTTGATGGCCTCTAGAAAGAAATGCCAGCACGCAGAGGCTTGTCACGGCCGGCTGTCCTTGTTGCAAAGTGGGAAATGATCCATCGGCCGCTTGTTGCGAGGCCAACCAGGAAAGGGCGCGATCGACCGATTCCTCGATCTGTTGCCACTTCGCTGCTGGAAGCACCGCCGCCAGTGGTTTGGCCGATGCACTATTGCTCGCCTGGTTAGTGCTGGATTCGCTTTCTGCGCATTGGCCGGCGGCAGCTCCAGATCCCAGCAACAGGCAGAAGAGCAATAGTTGAAACAGTACTTTTTGCACAGACGCTTCCAAAACTTGTAGCTCCCGTTATCGCTGATAGATTGGCAGCAATTGGAAAGGAGGTGTCAGAGTCAATACAGCGAGGGCGGTGGAGTAGGTGGGGCCAAAAATTTGGTCACCACCCCATTCCGCTGGCCAGGATCCCTCGCTCGATTGGTTTTTGAGGAAGGACTTTACGAGTGGAGGGAAAAAGCTTTTCCAATAAGCGCCGCCCAGTTGCGCCATGGCCTGGCTGCAATAATAGGCGCTATAAGAGAAACGATCTCCCCGCCCTCCAACCGTTGCTCCATAGACAGAGAAGGGATGTGCCAGCAGCCAGTCCCCGGCTCGTTTGGCGATCTCCGTTTGATGTCTGCCCCCGAGGGACAACGATAAGATCCCGGCGCCCATCATGCCACGACTGGAATAATGGTCGCTCGCATCCAGACCGTAATAAAACAAGCCATTGCGCTGATCGAAACAATGCTCGACGTACTCAAGCGCGGAGGTGACAGCGCCATCGGGAACAGGGAAACCCGCGTTCTTAGCCGAGCGCAAAAACATCAGGTGCCAGCCGGTGGCGGACAGATCCGATGTTGCTGAACGAGGTCGCGCGCGATAAAAGTCGGTCACGTAACGCCAGCCGCCGACGTCTTGTTTCGATCTTTTCTCAGGTTCACCCTGTATCCGGAAGGTAAACTGGAGCGCTTTTTCCACGGTCTGCTTGATGCGCGCCTCCTGGTCGCCTGTCGCTGAACCATATACTTCCGCAAGCATCAGACCAGCAATCGCGTGATTGTACGTGGCAGTTTGGGAAGCACCCCATTCAACGAAGGTTGGCTCGATATGGCCATAGTTCAACAATCCGTCGGGGCGTTGACTTTTCAAAACATAATCAATGGCGCGGATCATCAGCTTGCCATAACGTCCCGGGCCTGGCTGGTGACCTCGTGAAAGAAACGCCAAAACGCAAAAGCTTGTGATGGCCGGTTGCCCTGTGATGGCTGAGGTAAATGAACCGTCGAGCTGCTGCTGCGAAGATAACCAGTTCAAAGCGTGGTCCACTGCTTTCTCGACGCGCGACCATTCCTGAGGATCCAATGCCTCAGGCAACCCCGCGCGGGTCTGATCGGGCGCAGTTCGCGATTTTAATACTTCATTTGTGGAAGGGAGAGCGGCAACTCCAGTGTTGGCCAGGACCAGGATTACCACAATTACAACCAGGAGGTGCATCAGCTTTGAGGTGAGGTCCATTCTTATTCGAGTATTCTCAAAAAGATCGTTTGGTTCCAATCTCCTTCATCTCTGATAGACGGGCAACAACTGATAGGGTGGAGTCAAGGAAAGCACTGCAAGGGCCGTGGTATAGACATTGCCGAAAATAGAATCGCCACTACCAGGCTCGGACGGCCAGGAACCGTCCGTCTGCTGGCTTTTTAACAAGACTTCAACCAGAGGCGGAAAGAACTTTTCCCAATAGCGTCCGCCCAATTGGGCCATAGCCTGACTGCAATAATAGGTGCTGTAGAAAAATCGATCGTCGGATCCAGGAATGACCTCGCCAAAGAATCTGTATGGATGAGCCATCAACCAATCACCTGCCGAACGCGCCATGGTCGTTTCATGCTGGCCTGCCATGGAAAGACAAAGGATGCCCGCTCCGGTCATTCCTCTAGTCGTCCGAGTGCCGGCACCGTTGAACAGTTCGTAGTAGAAAACGGCGCTGGCCGGATCCCATAACCTGCGCACATACTCGATCGCTTCATTTACAGATTTTTCCGGCAGCGCGAATTCCGCATTTTTTGCGGAACGGAAAAACATGAGCTGCCATCCGGTGACTGAAAGATCAGAATCGATGCCCGAGCGGTAAACGGGCACGTAACGCCACCCCCCTTTGTCGGAAGGGGTTTTAGGTCTTAATTGCAGCTCGAGTGAAAACTTGAGCGCGCGTTCGATTGCTTCCCTCACCTTTTTGGCGCGTGTGCCACTGACCTGCCCATAAACCTCTCCCAGCATCAACCCTGAGATCGCATGGTTGTAAATTGCGGTGTGGGAGGCACCGTGGTGCACGTGATACGGGCCAGGCGTTTGGTATGAAAAGAGGCCATTAGTCCTTTGGCAGGATAATACAAAATCGATTGCGCGATTGATGCCCTTTCCGTACGTGCCCACCCCTGGTTGGTGTCCTTTCGAGAGCAAAGCCATTGTGCACAGGCTGGTTACTGCCGGTTGGCCGCTTTCGTAAGTGGGAAAATCGCCATCTGTTCCTTGCTGTGATGCTATCCAACTCAGCCCGCGATCGACCGCCTTCTCAACCTGTTGCCATTTTTGTGGGGCCAGCACAGAAGCGAGTGGTTTGGCGTCCTGAAGTTTCAGATCCGATTTGGCGGTCTTTTCATTCTGGCCGGCGGCGGGAAGCGAGCCAAGCCCCAACAAGACGGAATAGTAAACAGAGCGTCGAAAGTTTGCGAATGTGCGAACCGTGTTCATAGCAAGAAATATTCTCAGCGTTGGTACACCGGCAGCAATTGATAGGGCGGTGTTAGAGAAAGCACCGCCAGCGCCGACGACATGGCGTTGCCAAAAACGGAAACGCCGGACGTTTCATGCGCCTGTTCCGGAGGCCAGGAACCGTCGGCGGCTTGCGCTTTCAACAGCACTTCGGCCATAGGCGGAAAAAACTTTTCCCAATAATGGCCACCCAATTGCGCCATGGCCTGGCTGCAATAATAAGTGCTGTAGAAGAATTTGTCGTACGACCCAATCACCTCTCCAAATTGCCGATAGGGATGGGCCAACAACCAATCACCAGCCGCTTTCGCCATCGGCGTTTGGTGCTGACCGGCCAGGGAAAGGGATAAAATGCCCGCTCCAGCCATACCCCGGCTGGCGCCAAAACCGCCGCCACCGGAGAGCGCGTAATGAAACATGCTGGTTTGAGGGTCAAAACAGCGGTGGACGTACGCCATCGCTTCCTCGACGTATCCCTGCGGCACATTGAATTGGGCATTCTTGGCTGAGCGCATGTACATCAATTGCCAGGAAGTAATCGAGAGATCTGCCTGAGGTTGATTTCCTTGAACACGGATATAACGCCATCCGCCTTTATCTGCCGGTGCTCTGGGTCGAAGTTGAAATTCGCGCGTAAATTGCAGACCCTTTTCAATCGATTGTTTTACCTGACCAGCGCGCGGTCCGGTGACTTCTCCGTACACCTCTCCCAACATCACGCCAGCAATGGCATGGTTATAAATTGCCGTGTGGGATGCTTCGTACCTTTGCCATTCCAAACCAGGGGCCTCTTGCGAAAACAATCCATCGGATCGCTGACAACGTATTGTAAAATCAATCGCTCGGTTCAGGCGTTCTCCATATTTCCCTCCTCCAGGCTGATGCCCCCGAGAGAGAAAAGCCATGATGCACAGGCTCGTGACCCCTGGTTGGCCCGACCGGATAGTTGGGAAAGAGCCGTCGTCGGCTTGCTGAGAAGCAAGGAACGCCAGGCCCTTATCGACTGAACTCTCGATCTCGTGCCATCGAGCAGGGGAAACCGCGTCGGAGAGACGTTTGACCGTTGCAACCCTTGGGGACGGATTTGCGGGCCGCTCTCCTTCTTCGGCGCTTGCGGCATCAACCCTAATACAGACCCAAAGGAAAAAAATAATACTCCTTAAAAATCTGGTGGATGAAGAACTCATATGAGCCACCGTACTATTGAATGTTCTGCGACCATACGCATTTTTACCACATGCTGTCACTGTTTTTTCATCTGCTTGCCTTGTTTTGACAATCGTGGTGAGCTTGGTTTCATATAGCCATGGCGAATGTAGTTTGGAGAGCATCCTTGCTGTTGCTCGGTATCTGTTGCGGTCGGCTGGGCCTTTCGCAGGAAGCAACAAATTCGGCTTCGTCATCATCGAGCCAGGCATCCTCGGGTGCGTCTGACGGCGGACGCAATGCTATAAAGGAAATTAGTCCCGGAATTTTTCAGATTGGAGACGTGAAAATTGATAAACGGCAGCGGACTGTAGCATTTCCCGCGGTGGTGAATTTGAGACAAGGAGCCATGGAGTATTTTTTGGTTTCTAGCTGGGGCAAAGTCCACGAAAGCATTTTGCGCACGGAGAGCCAACCTTATCGGATGCATGTTGGGATGTTGCTTTTGGGAGCCAAGGGGGCCGGCACGAACGATGAACAACTGATCGAAGCACCCGCGCCTTTCGTGTCACACCCGTCCGAAATACGTGTGCCTGGAGACAGGATTACCATCGAGATTCGCTGGAGAATCAACGGAAAAGAGACCCGGCGGCGCGCGGAAGAACTCGTTTATAATATTCAGAAAAAATCCAGTTTGAGCCGTGGGTACTGGGTCTATAACGGTTCTTTCATGGACGAAAACACATTTCTCGCGCAAAGAGAAGGCTCGGCCATTTCCCTGGTCACCGATCCGGAGGCGCTGATCAATTATACGGGACCCGGCCACGATAACGACTCGGTTTGGATCGCCAACACCAACCGGTTGCCTCCTCCGGATGTGCCGCTGGAGGTTGTGATCAAGTTGGCGAAGACAAAACAAAAACGATGAGACCGAATCTGTGCACGGTATTCCCGCCCAAAGGGCGACAGAAAATCTCCCGCCGATTTATCGGTGGGATTGAACGCGGCGGTTAATGAGTCCCGTGAGGGACGGCAGAAATGATTCTGTTTCTAACCATCCGCTTGCAATTCATAATTGAGAATCGAGAGACAATAGATGGCCGCTGTTTCCGTGCGGAGCACCAATCGGCCGAGAGAGATTGGAAGGTTGCCTGCTGAGGTAATCAGCTCGACTTCTTGAGGACTGAAATCACCTTCGGGCCCCACCCAAATGCACAAGGATTGCGGCGGGGTTTGCTGGTTCGTGCGATAGATTTCGAAATATTCTCGCGGGTGACGGCTTCCCTTTTGAAGGGAAGCAATGAGCGGGAGGTCAAATTTCTCTTTGCGAGCCAGGAACTCATGGGGAGTTGCGGGTGGTTCCACCTGCGGAAGCCATGCTGAGCCGCATTGCTTGATCGCTTCGATTGCCACAGTGCGCCATTTTGCCGCCTTCAGCAGCTTTTCTTGCTGGGTGACAACGGATGAAACAACACGCTCTGAAATCAAAGGCACAATGCGAAATGCCCCCAACTCGGTGGCCTTTTGGATTATCGACTCCAGAATTTTTCCTTTGGGTAAGCATTGCAGCAACGTTATCTTATAGGGCAGGGGAGGAACAAACCTCTTTTCGGAGATCGATAATTGCACCTTGTCTCGATCGTAGCCCTCGACAATGCAGTGCATTTCCCATCCCGCTCCATCCAGTACGGTCACTGGATCCTTTTTGCGAATGCGCATTACGCGAACCGCATGGTGGGCCTCACTGCCAGTTAAGAAAAGCACCGGTTCTTTGCACTGTTCCGGCGGAAGGTAAAAGCGAGGCATGGGACCTGGCCTGAGGGGCTCTACAAGCAGTCGTGCGTGAGCTTGGACTGCGGCGGCATGACGCCGCTTTGGTTTCGCGTTACCCATCGAGAACTCACTCTCGACCTGAATTGGTATCGCTTCCTCCAGCGGAGCCAAAGCAGGGACGTGTCCCCGCAGTCCATTATTGCGCTCCACCCATTCATAAGCCTACTGAAAAAGGTTTTTGGCTTTTTCAAAAAAGCTTCGACTCAGCGGATTCTCATTTCCGCTGCAGAGCTCGGCAAATTCCTGAAGCTTTGCTTTTTGAGCGGATGACAGGTGAGTAGGGACTTCGACGTTAATGCGGACATGCAGGTCGCCGTGACCATAGCCCTGGATATTTTTAACGCCTTTGCCTCTCAGCCGGAACATTGTCCCTGGCTGAGTGCCTGGCGGAACCTTGATGCTGGTTTTGCCGTCCAGCGCAGGCACCTCAATTTCGGCCCCAAGCGCCGCCTGAACGAAGCTGATGGGAACTTCGCACAGCAAGTCATCCCCATCGCGTTGAAATATTTCATGGGGTCGGACGTGAATGACTACAAACAAATCGCCGGAAGGGCCGCCTCGAAATCCTGCCTCGCCATTTCCGGCGGAGCGCAATCTCGAGCCACTATCGACACCTGCTGGAATCCGCAAGGTAATTTTTGACGTGCGTTCCCGTCTACCAGTGCCACGGCAGGTTTTGCACGGTTTTTCGATCACCCGTCCTGCGCCCTGGCAATGCGGGCAAGTTTGGGCAATGCTGAAAATGCCCCGCGAAGTAATCACCTGGCCGCGCCCGCCGCAAGTCGCGCAGGTCTTTACTTTTGAGCCCGATTCCGCCCCGGAGCCACCACAAACATCACAACGGTCCTCTTTCGTTACCGTGATTTCCTTTTCACAGCCGTGAGCCGCTTCCTCAAAGCTGATCTCCATATCGTAGCGGAGATCCTCGCCGCGTTGCGGTTGGTTGGGGTCCTGTCTTCCTCCGCCAAACAAATCCTCAAAAATCCCACCGCCGCCGAACACCTCGCGAAACACTTCGAAAGGGTCGTGAAAACCGCCACGGCCAACACCGGCGCGACGGTCGAACGCTGCGTGGCCGTATTGGTCGTAAGCAGCCCTTTTTTGTGGATCGCACAGAACTTCGTACGCTTCGCCAAGCTCCTTGAATTTCTCCTCAGCCGTTTTATCGCCGGGATTTTTATCCGGGTGGTATTTTACCGCCAGTTTTCGGTAACTTTTCTTAATCTCTTCATCTCCCGCGGTCCGTTCTACGCCGAGGACTTCGTAATAATCGCGTTTGGCCATGTTCAGGAGGCGGGAGACTTGGCAACCACCACGGAGGCTGGCCGCAAAAGCCGCTCGCGCAGCTTATATCCTTTGCGTAATTGTTGGACTACCTGACCTTCAGGCACATCGTTGGTCTCCTGCTGGGAAACGGCCTCGTGCAGATTTGGGTCGAAGACTTTTCCAGAGGCATCCACTTCCTCGAGACCGGCTTCGATCAACACCGTTTTCAATTGTTGATAAATCATGTTGACGCCTGTTTGCAGTGACTGAGCGGCTTCGGTTTGTTCGTTTTGCGCGGCAGCCATTGCCATATCAAAGTTGTCGAGCACAGGAATCAGTTTTTGCAGCAAGCTTTCGTTCGCAAATTTTATGGCTTCCTGTTTTTCGCGAGCAGCCCGCTTCTTGAAGTTTTCGAAGTCCGCGGTTGTTCGCAGCAACTTTTCCCAGCGTTCATCCGACTTGGCGGCGCGCTCGGTCAATTCCTCCAGTTGTTCGTCGGTTATCGTCGAAGCTTCAAGGCGAACAAGCGGCTCCGCCTCATTCGGGGATCCGGTCGCTTCCGTCTGGTTGTCCATTTCGTCTTCTGTCTTTTTCATGGGAACAAATACTTCCTATGTTCAACTATAGAAAGTAAACGATTCAACGCAGTCGGGCAACCGCGATATGTGTGGCCCGTTTCGGTGAATTCTTTCCAGGCGCACGAAGATGTTCATTAGCACCTGCTTCACTTTCAGCGGGATGATCGTGCTCTGGTGTAAGTAACTGAACCGCTTTGGCGGTTTATAAAGATTCAAGGATTCTCCTGAGATTGACATTTTTCGCGACTAAATCCCGAATAACTGAGATTTTTTGGGCGTCAGCAGGTCTGGTTTTAACAGTCAGATCATGCACGATAGAAGCAACCTCGTAATTGTCCTGACCTGCCAGAAGCACCGGTATGGGCATCGCTCCAATAAGGTCCAGCACAGCGGCCTTTGGTCGGAGATTACCGGTTAGAACAATTCCCGCCATCTGTTCTTGCGTTAGCGTGCTAAGAACCGTCCAGGCTGCCATGATGATATCTTCCCGATCTCCCGGTGTGATCAACAATGCTCCGCGCCGAAAGTGACTCACTGCGTTTTGAGCGCCCATCGCCCCAACCACCACATTATCCACCAAATTGTGCAAGCCTGAGGGTGAACTCAGCAGTTCAGCCTTCAATTCGTCTCGAATCAACTCGAGGCTTGGTTTGGGTAAGATCCCTTCATGAGGTAGCACGCCCAGCAACTCGAGCCCCTTTCGCTTTAAACCGCGCCTTGCAAAATCGCTCACGTAATCGATTTTCGCGCCAATCACTTTGTTAATGATGACCCCAATGATTTGCACGCCTTCTTTGTCAAAAAGCGCCTGGTTGAGTGCCACTTCATCAATCGGTTTGCCGATCCCGCCCTGCGTCACAATAATCACCTTTGCTCCAAGAATTTTTGCAACCTGCGCGTTGGATAGATCAAATACAGAGCCCACGCCGGCATGCCCCGTCCCTTCGCATAGGACAAAATCCTTTTCCCAGGCGACTCGATCGAAGGCTTTCTGAATCTTCTTCACAAGCGCTTCATTGTTCGAGGACTGCAGGTATTTCCTGGTAAAATCCGGTTCGACAGCGATAGGGCTCATGTCGACCAGCGGACAATTCAGGCTGTACACGCTGTCCATGAGCAAAATATCTTCATCGATCTTTTGTTCCGCAATTTCCACAAATCTTTGGCCAACGGGTTTGATGTACCCCACTCTGGGATAATGTTGCTGCAGGGCGGCAATGAGACCTAGAGATACGGTAGTCTTGCCATCGTTTTGGCGAGTGGCTGCAATGAAGATACGCGGGGTTGTGGAATTCACAAATGACCTGGCCCTGAAGCCTTACCTTCGCGCAACGGCAGGCTGCGCTTCGCCGGGTAGCTGTTCGCCTGCGCCGGGGTGGAGTATGTGATAATCAATCGATTGAAGGCCAACGATGGCTGCGACCCCGAGAATATCGTGGGAATTGGAGCCACGGGAAACATCGGCTGCCGGCCGGTCCAGTCCGAGCAGAACCTGGCCATAAGCATTCGCCCGGGCAATATGTCGAGCGAGTTTGCTGGCAATATTTCCTGAATTAAGGTCGGGAAAAATCAAGACGTTGGCGTTGCCGCGAATTTTGCTTTCCGGGAGTTTGCGTGCGGCAATTTCCGGAATAAGCGCGGCGTCCACTTGCAGTTCGCCATCGAAATCAGCGTCGAGATCTTGTTCGTGCGCTTTTTTTTCCGCAAGAGCCGTTGCCGCTTGCACCCTGCCTATCGAAGGATGCGTCGCGCTGCCCTTTGTGGAGAAAGAAAGGAGAGCGACTCGTGGCCGAACACCCAGAAGTTGTCTCGCCAATTTGGCCGTCGATACCGCGATATCTGCAAGTTGTTCTACGGTCGGTTCCGGAATGACGCCGCAATCCCCCATGAACATCACGCCGTTTTCACCGAATCGTGAGTCTTCGACTTCCATCACCTGACAGCTTGAAGCCGTCGTGGTCTGGGGCGCTACTTTGATGATCTGGAAGAGGGGCCGCAGCACACTGCCGGTAAATTCGTTTGTGCCAGACACAAATCCATCGGCCTGGTGCATGGCAACCATCATGGCTCCGAAATAATTGGGCTGCATCATAGCTTCGCGGGCTTCAAAACTCTTCATTCCCTTGTAGCGGCGCAGCAATTCGAAACGGCGAGCGAAATTATCGAGATCCTCGCTTTCGGCCGGGTTGATGATGCGAATGCCTTCGAGGGAGATGTTGAGCGCCTCGGCAATTTCTTTGATTTTTGTACGGTTCCCCAGCAGAATCGGCGCGCCCAAACGCAACGAAAAAAACTGACGTGCTGCCTGGAGCACCCTCGGCTCAGCCCCTTCAGGAAAAACAATTCTTTTGGGATGTCGCTGCAGCTTCTCAATTACATTACCGATGAATCGCATGGCGCTTTAAGTAGCTCACGAGTGGCCAAACTTCAACTGCCAAACCGAACCCGGCTGGGTGATCACCCTATGGCTTCGTTGAGCCTCACCAGTACGTTACTGTTATATGCCAGAGAATACCGAGTCCAAAATCAAACGCAAACCGAGCGGTTCGTTCATGAAACCGGTCCAGCCAGATTCAAAACTGGCTGAAATCATCGGTCATGAACCTGTGCCTCGAACGGATGTCATTCGCAAATTGTGGGATTATATTCGTGGCCATAATCTGCAGGACCCGGAAAACAAAACCTTCATCAAGGCGGACGAAAAGCTTCGTGAGATCTTTGGAGGCAAGGAGCGGGTAAGCATGTTTGAGATGACGAAGCTTGTTTTCAATCATGTAACCTAATCCAGTGAGTCACTCCGGTGCCAAGCACCTAAGAAGAAGGCGGGAGCCGGCTCGCCCGCGGGACCAGAGCAAACGTCTCCTGTCATCAACCGGTTCCGCTGATTTTGTTTTTTTCAGGCCTACCCATCAGAGTTGGAAAACGATTAGTAAAGCCTTCCTGCATTCCACAGTCTGCGAACCGGGACGGTTCGGGACGGTTCGCGGGCCGCTTCAACATCACACCTGAATCTTCCACGGCGCACGCATCGGTTGTTTGATGTAGGCGTTGGCCTTTGCATCATCGATGAACCGCTGCGTCTTAGGATTGAAACGTAGCGGACGGCCTGTTTCGACGGCAATCTTGGCCAGATTGATAAGAGTACAGGAGCGGTGTCCGTTAGTTTCGTTCAATGCGAACTTTTTCCGAGTTTTGACCGCTTCAACGAAATTCGTCACTTGAGGTTCCGGATCAGGAAGTTGTTGAATCTTTTGATCAATATCTGGAATGTCAGAGACCAAATCCTTTGAAAGTTTCCCCTGCGGGCCGGAAATGAACGGAGCGGTATCTTTGTTCTCTCCGTCCAGGACAATTTCACACCCGTCGGCATATTTGATGGAAATCCGCCGCCACGGAAGAACAGCGTCACGATCCTGAGGATTGGTATCTGCTTCAATCTTCACAGGACTCTCGAGATCCTTGCCAAGAATATATTGGACTGGGTCCAGGTAATGCTGGCCCATGTCGCCCAATCCACCGCCATCATAATCCCAATAACCGCGAAAGCTCTGGTGAACGCGATGTGGGTGATAAGGTTTCACTGGCGCTGGCCCCAGCCAGAGGTTGTAATCAAGTTCTGGCGGAATTGGCTGCTCAACAAGATCGGTCCGACCACACCATTGGTTCTGTTTCCAATCAAAGCCTGTGGTTCCTCCAAGCGTTACCTTAAGGGGCCAGCCCAGGAGTCCAGCTTGCGCTGCTTTCTTGATCGGTTTTACATGAGTGCCCATTCCGTAGAATACACCTTCGAATCGAAACCACGTATTCAAACGGAAGATACGCTTATGCTTATTGATGGCGGCTTTCACAGCCTCACCCTCGGCAATCGTCCTGGTCATGGGCTTCTCACACCAGATATCCTTTCCTGCTTTTGCGGCAGCAATGGAGATTAATGCATGCCAGTGAGGCGGGGTTGGAATGTGAACGATGTCGATATCTTTGCGGGCCAGGACATCGCGAAAATCTTTATACCCTTTGACATCCGGGCCTCCTGCTTTGAGTGCAGTTTGAAGATGCTTTTCATCCACATCACAAACCGCTAGCAGCTTGCAGGCGGTGTTAATTGAGGTGACGTGCCCCATGCCCATGCCGCCGGTGCCTATAACCGCCCGAGTCAGAATTTCACTGGGCGGGGTGACCCCGGGACCGCCGAGTACGTGCCGCGGAACGATGGTCAACGTCGCAAGGGACGCGATGGAGGTTTTAAGAAAGCTGCGTCGGGTAAATTGATGGCGTTTGTTCATGGGATGGAGTTACTAACATGAACTGGAAAAAGCGATACGAAAATGTTGAGGGACAGGGTGAGGGGCAAGCATTTGATTTGCTGGCTCTAGCCAGGTCATACCTGTAGGCTCACATCTATGTCTGTTCTACGTTGCCGAGTTGCAAACGTACTGTTGGCATGAGCCCGGGCCGAAACCGTACTTACGAACGGTGGCGTTGGCAGATCTTCTCTATTACCTGGCTCGCTTACGCAGGATTTTATCTCACGCGCAAAGCCTTTGCCGTCGCAAAAAACGAGCTAAAAAAACCAGAAGTCATGGGACTGACCCGTGGCGACATGTCCTGGATCGATGGCGCCAATTCGGTTGCCTATGCTCTAGGCCAGTTTTTGTTCGGCACACTGGGAGATAAGCTGGGTACGCGAGCCATCATTCTCGTCGGGATGCTGGGTTCAGTTCTCGTTTCAGTAGCGATGGGATTCTCAAGCACGGTAATAATGATGGGTGCGCTATTCGCCGCCCAAGGCTTGTGTCAGGCCAGTGGTTGGGCGCCTCTTTCGAAGAACGTCGGCGAATTCTTTTCACAGCGCGAACGAGGAAGCATCATGGGATTCTGGTGTACCAATTACGCGTTTGGTGGTTTCATTGCTTCCGTTTTGGCGGGCAAAGCGGCGGAGAAATTCGGTTGGCGTTATGCCTTTTTTGTTCCTGCGATCGTTCTCTTTTTCATCTGGGTTCTTTTTTTCTTCTTGCAACGTAACAGGCCGGAAGATGTCGGATTGCCTCCTATCGAAGAATATCATGGCGAAAAGGAGGCGGTTATAGATCCGGCGGAAACCCCCGCTGCTGAGCCGGAAGGTTCCTGGAAAGTCGTGAGCGAAGTATTACGCAACAAAATGGTTTGGCTTCTGGCGATGGTGTACTTCCTGGTCAAACCCACGCGTTATCTGCTGCTCTATTGGTCGCCGGTTTACATAAACGAGTTACTCGGCACGGGCACGGCAAGCTCGGGTCTTCTTGGCAGCATGTTCGACCTGGCGGGACCTGTAGGCACTCTGGCCGGAGGACTGATTTCAGATCGAGTCTTCCGATCAAAGCGGATCCCCGTCTGCGTTATTTCTTTGTTTTTGTTAGCCATTTTCATGCTCGCATTTCGATATTTACCCGCAACCCGGGTTGCGATTGGCTCCGGCATGTTTATCATCGGTTTTTTAATTTATATTCCCGATTCACTTGTGGCTGGCGTGGCCTCGATTGATTTTGGCACAAAAAAAGGAGCATCCACCGCGAGTGGCCTGGTGAACGGCCTGGGCTCACTCGGCCAAATTATTGGAGTGACATTGCCGGGCTGGGCGGGAAAGGTTCTTGGCAAGGGTCACGATATTTGGAACCCAATCTTTCTCTGGCTCGGAATCGCACTGGCAGTAGCTGGATGCCTGCTTTTACCTCAATGGAACCGAATGCCCCCTACAAGAAAGTAGTTAAATTTTGACTACTTCCCGGCGCCTTTGAGTAAATCGGCAGCAATGGGTATAACCTGCGCTTCGGGCTAGCGCTACCGCTTCGGCAAAATTCATTCCTACCTCTTCAATGGCGTGCGCGTCCGAAGCGAACGTGATGGGAACACCCACCTTCGCTGCCATTTCAACAATTTTCGGGCTGGGATAAATCTCACGGCAATTTTTTCGCAGGCCGGCGGTATTAAGTTCCATCGCTACGTCATGTTTCTTGGCTGCTTCCAAAAAGCGGCTAAACAGATGACTGCAATCCTGGTCGGGATAAAAGCAGAATTTCTTGCACAAGTCGGCATGAGCAATGATTTCGAACAAGCCGGATTCGGCAGCCATGGTCAACCGCTCAAAATAGGCGGTCCACACTTGATTCGGATCGCGATTTTTCCACTCAGAAATTTTCTTGGGATTGTCCAGGTCCCAGGAATCAGAGACATAATGTACCGCACCGATTAAATAATCCCACGGATGCCGCGCTGCCAGGTCACGGATCCATTGCTCCTGGCCGGGGATAAAGTCTACTTCCATGGCCAGCTTGATATTTAATTGAGGATGCTCTCGCCGCGCTTTCTTAACCTTTTCCACGTAATCGTCCAAATCTCCCTGCAGCATGTGCCAATCATCCCAATCATCGCGAATCATGGGATTATGTTCAGAGAAACCAATTTCAGTGAGGCCGATCTTGACGGCGTGTGCGGCAAGCTCAGTCGGCTCACCTGCAGCGTGCCGGCAGAGCGGCGTGTGCATGTGGTAATCGGCGGGTAGAGACGTCATCGCAAAGAAGGTATTGTTAACAGGAACAGGGCTTTTCAGCAAGGCAGATGCGTGAAGGGTCGTAAACGGCGATTAGAAGTGTCCCGTCGGAGTGCGCCCGTCCCCGGGCGCAGCAACTTGCTCAAGAGAAACGCGCTCCCGAGTCGCTAACCACTATTGGTCGAACATTTCTGCGCCCGAGGACGGGCGCACTCCGAGGGCTACGATCTCTGCGGAAGAGATGACGGCGTCCTCAGCCCAGGATGTGCGTCCGTTGCGGATCGTATGGGGCGCGCAAGAAGGCGTTGGCCGGATATCTCTGCCCGGAAACATTGATTTCAAATCTGCCGGATTTAACGAAATCTTCCTTGAAGGGCTCAGTATTATTGACATATCCCATGCCCACAGCGCCACCTACTGTATGCCCATAAGAACCGGATGTAGTATATCCCACCGGTTTGCCATCCCGATAAATCGGTTCGCTACCCCAAAGAACTGGCTCTGGATCTTGTAGTACGAAAGTTACTAAACGGCGCTTTAAGCCTTTCTCCTTTTGCTTTGCCAGGGCATCGCAGCCAAGAAATGGTTTGGACCAATCGATGGCGAAACCGAGACCGGCCTCCAGTGGCGTGTCATCTGGCGACAGTTCAGCGCCCCAAGCGCGATACCCTTTTTCAAGACGTAGCGAGTTAATAGCGTAATGGCCTGCGTTGCTGGTCTCCAAATCTTCGCCGGCCGCCATCAAGGTATCATAAACAAGCCCCGCCTGATCCATTGGAACCTGCAACTCCCAGCCCAATTCGCCGACATAAGTGATGCGGACAGCGCGAACGGTTGCTGTTCCGATCCCGATCATTTGGCTTGTAAAAAATGGAAATCCCGCATTTGAAAAGTCTGCGTCCGAGACACGACTTAGCAAAATCCGTGAACGCGGGCCCATAACCCCGATGACGGAAAGTCCGCGTGTGACATCTACCAACTCGGCCCTTTCATCGGCTTGAACATTCCGAGTGATCCAGTCGAAATCGCGAACGGTTTGAGAACTTCCGGTTACCACGAGATACTCCGCAGGCGCAGTGCGAATAACTGTCAAATCGCTTTCGGTTCCTCCCCGGGCATTGAACATTCCGGTATAGACAGCATGGCCCAGAGGCACATCGACATTATTTCCACAAAGTCTTTGCAAAACCTTGACCACATCGCGTCCTTTGAACACGAACTTGGAAAATCCGGTTTGATCGAAAATAGCCACAGCTTCGCGCGCGGCACGATGCTCGGCGGCATGGCATTCGAACCAGTTTTGGCGGCCGAAAGAATATTCGGCAGTAGGCTTGAGATTTCCGCGAGCAAACCAGTTCGGCCGTTCCCAGCCGTTTTTTACCCCAAAACATGCTCCTTTCCCGGCAAGGCGATCATGGAGGGGGCTCTTGAGCATACCGCGAGCGGTTTCGAATTCGCGGTTTGGCCAGGCCATTTGGTAATGGAGCCCGAGCACCTCGGCAACCCGCTCACGCAAGTAAGTCACGTTATTCGACCAGGGAGCAAAACGGCGAATGTCCACTGACCAAAGATCCAGGGTGGGCTCCCCTTCGATCATCCATTCGGCGAGATATTTGCCCGCGCCACCAGCACTGGCAATGCCCACAGAATTGAACCCGGCAGCTACAAACAAGTTTTTCATCCCAGGCGCCTCGCCCATGATGAAATTATTGTCGGGTGTGAAACTTTCAGGCCCATTAACGAACTTGGCGAAACGCGCAGTTTCCAGTGCGGGGATCCGGTGTTTACCGTTTCTCAACGGTTCGGAAAATTTTGCCCAGTCCGCTTCGAGAAGTTGGAAAGAAAAGCTGTCTGGAATTTTTTGTACCATCCATGGTTTGGAAAAATTTTGAAACGCGCCGAGCATTACCGCGTCACCTTCCCCACGAAAATAGATGCACAAATCGGGGTCTCGTCCTACAGGCAAGTCATCAAAAGCACCAGGCAACGATTCTGTCACCACGTAATGGTGCTCCACCGGATAGAGCGGAATCGTGACGCCGCAACGCAAACCCAATTCACGTGTCCACATTCCACCGGCTAGAACCACGTACTCGGCCTTGATGGTTCCCTTTTCCGTTTCGACTGCAGTGGCGCGCCCGTTCCGATGCTGGACCTTTAACACGCGCGTGTTCTCGAGAATGCCAGCTCCACGACTTTGGGCTCCTTTGGCAAGCGCGATGGCCAGCTCTTTTGGGATTACCTTCCCATCGTGCGGGAGCCATGCCGCTCCGAGCACATCATCGATTCGTAAAAGCGGCCATTTTTGCTGTGCGACTTCCGGACTGACTAACTGCACCTCCACGCCAAACCGTTCGGACATAGCCGCGGTGCGTTGCAGTTGGATCATTCGCTCGGGGGATTTGCCAACAATAATACTGCCAACTTGTTTCCAGCCCACGGAATGGCCGGTCTCTTTCTCCAAACCCGAGTAAAGCTCGACGCTATACTTGTTAATGCGCGTCATGGAATTGGTTGTGCGCAGCCTGCCAACCAAACCTGCCGCGTGCCACGAAGTGCCGCCTCCCAGCTGGTTTTGCTCGAGCAGGACGACATCCTTCCACCCCAGTTTTGTCAGGTGATAGGCAATGCTGCAACCAATCACCCCGCCACCAACAATAACGACTTTTGTTTCTCTAGGAACTGAGGAATTCATGCTCAAATGAGGTTTCGGCCGCGGCATTTACGATATATTTTGTCATCCCTTTTAGTTCAGCGTTGCTGCGAAATACAGATAGCTGCGGCTCGTAATTCGTGTAAACACTCGAATAGAAACACTGTCTTGCAAATTCCAACGGGGGTGAAACGCAGAGCCGCAGAGATCCAAAGACGCAAGAAGTCAGTTAAAGGAGACTTCTGGTTATGTCTGAATTGCGTCTTTGCATCCCGGCGTCTCTGCGTTGAAATTATTTGCGGGAAAATGCCCCTTCTTTCGTTAACATCCGCGTTTGGTTCCCCTGAACCAAACACAACCGCAGTCCGGTCTAAGCTAAACACCATAATAGGTTTCATAAACAAGCCGAGCTTGTTGTATGGCTTCGGGCCAGGTCCAGCTTGATTCAGTAAAACGATCCGGGCTCAGGCTTTTCGCGTAGGCGCCAGGTTTTGGATCAAGAAGTGATTCCACCAGCAATTTGCCAATGCCACCCGAACCGGAAATGCCGTGAGCATTGCAGCCACCCGCCATGACAAACCCTTTAACGCGGCTGCTCTCGCCAATGATGAATCGGCCATCTGGTGTGAAGGTTGGCCATCCCTTTCCGATAAGCTTTTTTTCAGATGCTTTTGCGCCTGGAAAAATCGGAGCGAAAACAGTTTCAAAGTGATTCAACACCGCCCAGTCGGGTTGCACTGTCGGCGGCGTGCCTTCCAGCGCATACGTCCTGGGATCGGTGCTTAGAGCTTTGTTCTCCCAACCACCGAGCAGCAGCCCTTCATCGCGAACACGTCCATACAACGTTAATTCGGGGACGCGAAAACACGGCAGCTTTGGCGACAGGCCAGGCATCGGCACGGTAACAAAATACTCGTGGCGCACTGGAACTATTGGGAGTTCGAGCCCTGCCAGCTTGGCGATATGGTACGCGTGAGCGCCTGCCGCATTGATCAGGTAACGGCAATTGGCAGAACCAAGATTGGTTGTCACACCGGTGACGCGGCCATTGGCACAGTTGACCTGCTCCACCCGTGCCGAAGTCGCGAATCGGACACCCTGTTTTCGGCTTTGGTGTTCGTAAGCACGCACCACACTTCCAGGAGTCATGAAACCATCCGAGGGACACCACAAAATGGCTGTCGCTTGAGCCAAATTCATTCCGGGCCACCGCCGCGAAGCCGCCTGTTGATCGATGAACTCAGCTTCCAGGCCCGCCTCATCGGCAGCTTTCTTGAGTTGACGAAACTCATCAGCCCGTTTTTGGCTCAATGCGATTCGCAATGAACCCACTTCGTTCCAATCCGGTTTGCTCTCGGGGTCTTGCTGCAACTTCCGAAAAGTGGCTACCGAATGCATTGCCAGTTTAATCCGTTCAGCGGAGTCACGAACCTGCCCGCATAGTCCTGCTCCCTGGGAAGTTGTGACCTGGCCAAGTTGCTCGGCTCGTTCCAACAACAAAATGTCCTTCTTCCCCGCTTGTGCCAGAGCGTAGGCCACTCCACAACCAATGGCTCCGCCTCCGATAATGATGATTTCAGCGTCCTTTAACGGTTCCATGAAAAATGATCTCTAATGTCGGAAAAAGAATTTAAGGCCGTATGTTCCGTGTCGTTATTTATCCAATATGTGGAATTCGAACTCGCAAGCCATCTTTTTTTGGAAACAAATCCAGGACTGTCGGTGGGTTCACCGCATTATCACTTTTTCGCTTCTATGCGTTTCACCTTCACGTTGCCCTCGTTGGCAAGCCCGGCTATAACTCAGGCGTGTACCTGGCTGCCGATTATACGCCGGAGTTTGACTCGTTCAAGGAACGCCTCCTCGAGCTGGCCCAGCTTCGCTCCGTCGCTGATCTGCTCCGCCGCGTGGTGACTCGCCTGGCCGAGCCCCCTTACGTCGCGCTCGCGCGCATCTGGCTCGTGGACAGGGGCGACCTCTGTTCATCCTGCTGCATGCGGCTGAAGTGTCCGGATCAAACCTCTTGCCTTCACCTGGTCGCCAGCGCAGGGAGGCCCCACGCGGACCCCAAGTCGGATTGGTCGCGGCTCGACGATGAGTTTCAGCGCATTCCACTCGGCGTGGGGAAAATCGGCCGCGTGGCGACCACCGGCCAGGCCCTGGTGGTGAAAGACGTGACGCGCGACCCGTCACTGTTGTCTCGACGGGACTGGGCGACGGCGGAACACATTCATGGCTTCGACGCGCAGCCCATCCGATACAAGGACGAAGTGCTGGGTGTGCTAGGCCTGTTCACGCGCATTCCCATTCCTGAGCAGGGCCCTGCCTGGTTGCGCATTTTTGCCGATCACATCGCCGTGGCGTTCGTGAACGCGCGCGCCTTCGAGGAAAACGATCGACTCCGCGCTCGGCTGGAGTTGGAAACCACTTACCTCCGCGAAGAGGTCCGCGAAGCCAAGGCGCTGGGCGACATCATTGGCGAAAGCGACAGCGTCAAGCAGTTGCAGCGGCAAATTGACATGGTGGCCCCTACGGATGCAACCGTGCTAATCCTGGGCGAATCCGGTACCGGCAAAGAACTGGTCGCACGCGAAATCCACCAGCGGAGCCGTCGCAGTCAGCAACCGCTCATCCGCGTCAATTGCGCCTCGGTTCCGCGCGAGCTTTACGAGAGTGAATTTTTCGGCCACGCCAAAGGCGCGTTCACCGGCGCGATCAAGGACCGCGCCGGCCGATTCGAAGCGGCAGACGGCGGCACGCTCTTCCTCGATGAGGTAGGCGAGATCCCGGCCGAGTTGCAGAGCAAACTTCTTCGAGTTCTCCAGGAAAAACAATACGAGCGCGTCGGCGAGGAAACTACTCGCACCATCAATGTCCGCATCCTCGCTGCCAGCAATCGCGATCTGAAGGCAGAAGTGGCAGCGGGCCGGTTCCGGCAGGACCTCTATTACCGGCTCAACGTCTTCGCCATCGCAGCCGCCCCGTTGCGCGAACACAAAGACGACGTCCCCCTTTTGGCCGCCCATTTCCTTAAGCAAACCGCCCGGCGGCTCAAGGTGCCACTGCCCAGACTCACCAAGGCGCACATGCTCCAATTGCAGAGCTACGACTGGCCGGGCAACGTGCGCGAGATGCAAAACCTCATCGAACGCGCGCTCATCCTCTCGCAGAGAGGCCCGCTTCGATTCGACCTGCCGCAAGCCGAGGGCGAGGCTCCCCTGATGGGTGCCCAGACACGTGTGGAGGCCGGCGGTTCAGAAGTCCAGATTCTCACGGACCCAGAGCTGCGCCTGCGCGAACGCGCCAATATTGAGGCCGCGCTCACCAAGTCAGGCGGGAGGATTCACGGCCCGGGCGGCGCCGCCGAGTTGCTCAGAATCAACCCCAGCACGTTGGTTTCCCGCATCAGGAAACTGGAACTCAAAAAGCCGGTGTGACTTCTTTCGTTCGCAGTAAGTGATATTTGCGGGACTTGACCTGTTGATGAAAACCAATTCTCCTCGAGACGCAGAACGTCAAAAAGTAAATTTCTGTCTGCGTGAGCAAGGGCCCCATGATTGAGCCGCTGCTGCTGACCGCCGCCCGGGTTTCAACCTTCGACGGTGAGCGTCCACTCACCGGCGCGAGCGGCTTCTTCTTCGAGCGTGAAGGCCGGCTGTTCCTTGTGACGAGCCGGCACGTGATGATTGATGAGCTGAGTCAGCACTTTCCCAACCGCATCGAGATCGAGCTCCACACCGACGCCGGGAACCTCACACGTTCAATCGGTCTGTCGGTGTTGTTGTACATCGACGGCAAAAGTGTCTGGCGCCAGGGGAAGGATACCGGAGGGGAGATTGACGTGGCGGTGATCGAACTCGATCGTACGGCGCTGCCGCAGTCGGTTGTGCTACGGTGCTTCACGCCGGGGCATCTGCAGCGATCGCTCCAGGAGGTGGAAGTTGGAAACTCGCTGCTCATTGTCGGCTTCCCGCTCGGTTTCCACGACACGCTGCACCACCTGCCCGTGGTGCGGCAGGCGATAATTGCCTCCTCCTTCGGTGTGCGTTTCCAGGGCTTCGGCTACTTCCTTACCGATGCTCGAACTCACCGCGGCACCAGCGGCGCGCCGGTGGTGATGGCCAGCCCGTCCACCGATGCGCAACTACCGTGGAAATTGCTCGGTGTGCACTCCGCACGGATGGACATGGCCAACCGCGACTTGCAATTTGATGAGACCCTGGGATTGAATTGTGCCTGGTATGCCGATGTTCTTCTCACCTTGACGGCATGAGTCACCAGCTTCACCTCGCGCTCGCCAAAGGTGCCGACCAAACCCAGTGCCGAGCCGCGCATCTTGAAAATGAGCCTGTGTCGTTTTTCAGGACCGGCCTTTAAAGCAGATTGCTTGCTCCAGAGGTTAATGGACCTGAGCTTCCAAGTGGTGGTAGGCTGGGCGGGTGGCCAGCCGCACGTCTTCCCGAGGGCCGCCCACGGTGAAATGGTAAAGGCTTTGGAAGGTGTCGTCCGGGAGACCCATCAATTCATGCACGGGATCTTCAAAGAAACAACCGATGCCGGTCCCTCTCACACCCTGGGCTTCGGCTTCCAGGTAGAGGACTTGCCCGATCGTGCCGGTCTCCCAAAATAAATGACGGTAGCGATACGGGCCGGTCTCAAGTTCCTCCCGAAACCGCGCAATCATGCCTAAAGAAAAAGCGCCCTCGCCAGCAATGGACTGCTGACAACTGACCGACGTTGCGGTGCTCTGAAAATTTCCCGCCTGGAGCAAGTACAAGGGAAGCGCTGCATCCACGGGACGCCAGAGAAAATGGCGATGGCATTTTTCCTGCAAGGCGGGCAAATCCCTTTGCGCTCGCAGCAAGAAATACAAGCCCGGTTCCATTCCTGTGACGCGATGGACGAACAAGAGCAGATGCACGCACGAGACGGTCATTCCGAGATCGAACGGCGCGCAAGTGTCGCGTGAAAGGGTTTTATCCAGCATGGCGAAAAACTGGTCTTTCGTGATGCCTCTGACCCCATCGAAGGCCACTGCGCTTCTTCGTTGGCGAATGATTTGTGTGGCAGGAATATCCGATTGCGGCGTCGGCGCGTAAAATGGCCGGGGTGTGTCAAGTAAGCCAAGGCGGACGGAAGCAGCAAACACCCCTTCTGAAAACCGGGGTTTTGAGGTCGTCTCCGCCACACGCGAGATGATCTCCCAATCGACGTGATCGTCGCTCAATTGATTGGGTACGCCCTGGAACTCCAGCGCTGAAAATTCCGATACAATCTCCGGCGGCAAATATCGAGGAACCCTCTGCGCCCCGCTGCGGTGGACGAAACAGAGCAGTTCGGGATGCTCCTGTTCGAATTCCGGCCACCGTGTTTGATCGAAACCCAACAACTTCGCAATCTCCGCGTCTGACACCTCGTTCAGCCAGGTGACTTTCCAGCCGAGCAGATTGGCTGAGAAGCTGAGGGCTGCCAAGGCATGTCCAACGTCATGCTGGCAATAGCGAAAAGCCCGTTCACCGTACTTCCATGCTTCGCGCCAGAAGATGCTGGTCAAGGCGACGAGAAATCCATTCGTGTGAAGATGCTCGTTGATTTGCCGCCACAGCGTTTCGGGTACTTCGGCTCTGGGTTCCAGAGCGTGCAGGAAAGAGTTGTAATGAAAGAAGCCTGCGGTAATTCCGGGCAGCGCCGGCAGGATCAGATGGGCTTCGGTCGGATGAAGATTACCGCTGGAAGGATTTATCCGCAAAGCCCATGTGTTTCCAGGAATGGACTTCCAGGCTGAAAGTCCGAGCGATAATTCAAGAAAGGCGCCGATGGTTTCGCGCGTAAAATCCTGGAATGCGTTGCGGCTCCTTTCGTACAAAGCCAGGTGCCGGCTCGCGGGGTCGTTTTGCAGCAACGGAAGCCTGAGCGCTGTCACTCCTTCATAGAAGCGGAATGGATTGGGCTGATTGGCCCAGTCCAGGAACCCGGCCGACCTCGCATAGCGATGAAGATGATGCTTGGTCTGCTCGTGATAAAGCAGCGTCTCTGTGACTGCAGAATCGATCACGGTGTTCATTCATCTGGCCCAGTTGAAAAGATGAAGAGGAAAAGATTATTGGACTCGCCTCTCGGTCCTTTATCCATATTTACCCGGACAATTTAGCCGCGATCAATGTTCTGACCGCCGTAAGCCGATACAGGGCAGGTCAATTCTCCCCCTTGTTTCGATCCTTTGTTTTTGCAGTGAAGCGGCCTTAGGTTCGAGATATTGCCGCTGCCTCCAGTCTCAACGGAAGTAATGTGACCGACATCCCAACCAAAAAGAGAAAGGCTATTGCCAAACTCGGTTCGGCAAATCCAAGCGGCACAAGCGTCCTTTCTCCATTTCCCGGGATCGAATTTTTCTACGGTCTTCCCTTTATTCCAAACCTCTTGCACCTGCTCCTCACTCCAAGTCATGGCAGTACCTTTCGTTTATGGTTTACGTCGATGCCGAAATTCTTCAAATGGATCCTGACGTTAACAGAACCCAACAGAGGAACAGAGGAAAATGTCTCTTTATCTCTGTTACCTGTTCAGATAACGGTCTTGTCAGGATCTGACGCCTTCTTCTCCCCTCCTCGGACTCGGAGCAGATCAGGTTTCGAGTTTTCATGATGAGAATTCACTATTTGTGATGCTTCACACTGCCCGGGCGAGCTTAGGCAACGCGCATCTGCTTGAGTGTCATGGGAGCGACGCCCACCGCCGGTTGGCACGCAAGATGTTAAAGGGATGGTGAGCATCGTTTGCTCGCCAGCCGCAAGGCAGAACACCCAGGTCAAAAATTAATGTCATCATGTCACCAGTTCTGAAATCTTTCGCCGACCTTTCTTTGAAAGTGGTCGCCGTCCGCACCGCCGACGACAGCGACTTCGGGTTCGAGTTCCCCGCCTCGGGCCCTCAATCAACACCCTCGGCCCTGACGACTCCCTTTGAGCAGCCCGCCGAACGCGGCTGCGGTCCGTTTACGCAGTATCCTGGATGGCAACATGGAGGAATAGACGCCCACACCGCAGCCTATTCATGGTAACTGTGCAACCCATCCAGTAATGAAAGACTGAATCCATCATGTCCCGGCTTACTCCCATGCAAACCAGTTGGGCCACCTCGGAACTCAAGAGGAGTTTCAAGAGTCGCGAACTGCAGCTCGATGAAGCGCCCAGGTTCCTCCAACTCATGGCCAACTCGCCGGCTTCGTTGCGGGCCTACATCCGGGCTGACGCGGCGCTTGTGCGCGGGCAGCTTACGCCCCGCCAGCGCCAGCAGGTGGCCCTGGCCGTGGCGGAAATCAACGGCTCCAGCTACAGCCTCTCCGCCCACTATGACGCCGGCAAAAGCCTCGGATTGACTCATCAGGAAATGCAGTTGGCCCGCAACGCGAGCGCCGCGGACCCAAAGGCGGAGACGATGTTGCGCTTCACCCGGTCCGTCGTCCTCCAGCGCGGCGAGATTAGTGACGAGGACTTCCAGGCCATGCGCAAAGCCGGGTTTAGCGACGCGCAAATCGTCGAAATCGTCGCCAACATCGCCCTGAATATTTTCTCCAATTACTTCAACAGCGTGGCGAAAACCGAAGTGGACTTTCCACTCCTGCAGCCGGGGGCGGACGCGCCGCGGGTTGAAATTACTGGGGTAAAAACCCGGTCGGCCACGCGCAAGCCATGTTCACCAAAAGCGCAATCAAAGAGAAAGTAGTATTATGAATGTTTTTATGATCATCACGGCAGTTTGCATCGTTGCAATAGCCTGGTTTTGGCACAACAAACCGGCCCGAAAGGGTGCGCCAGCTCGAACCTGGCCGCCAGGTAGAGGTAAGATGGGCGTCAATTCCAAAATCACGCAGCCTGAATAAAATAACCGTCACCGCCCGAATCCTCGGCGGCCGGTACGAGCGCCCCAAACGCACCCGCCAACACGGAATGAAACAATAAATGCATTAACACATAGAAAGAATAAAAAATGCAAACAACATCATCTCAAACCAAAAAGTACACCGGCAGTCCGACCCAGTCCTTCACCTTCCGCGCCCCGACAACCCGGCTAGTGTCGTTGGCCGGCAACTTCAACAACTGGGACACCAACGCCGCTCCGATGCAGAAAGGTAATGACGGTATCTGGAGGCTCAGTGTGCCTCTGGGACCTGGTCGTTACGAATATCGGTTCTATGCCGACGGAGTGTGGCAGGACGATCCAAGCGCCCAGCAAAGAGCAGCTAATGCTCTGGGCACGGAGAATTGTGTGAGAATCGTCGCAGCCTAATCGACCATCCTGCCCGAATTGGCGGTCACGCAACGAACCGCAGTCACAAGACTAAATATCAAGAACAAAAGAAAACAAAGATGAAGACAAATGATTCAGGGAAGATGGAGGAGACAATAAAGGCGATCGTTGCCGCCATCGCGGGAACGGGCGACGTGGTGCAGGCAGTCGTGAATACCATTACCCGAACGCTGGCCACAACAATCAAAGACACCGGCCAGGTGGGCACGTCCGGGACTGATGCCATTGCCGACGTTGCCAGCGGCGCGGTCCGCGGCGCGGTGCAGATTGGGGCTGACCTGGGCCATGCCGCGAAAGGGATCATGCTCGGGGTGCTGCGCAGTTCCAAAGCGGAGGACGCCGAGTTGATGCGTAACATCCGCCACACTGC
>Ga0163163_10000284_pt1 | contig 50589 bp, 49 predicted proteins | sample S65metaG_FD_119766 | JGI IMG/M metagenome (GOLD analysis project Ga0163163, IMG submission 119766) | Switchgrass rhizosphere microbial communities from Kellogg Biological Station, Michigan, USA - S6-5 metaG | ecosystem: Host-associated > Plants > Roots > Rhizosphere > Soil | place: USA... | reverse complement strand
TGGCCGCAGCAACTCCACCGGTTTCAACAGATCGGTCAATACGGGACTGTTGGGTCAATCGATGCGCCGGCAGACCGTCGCCGGCGTTCTGTCGCCCCCGCTGGTCGCCAGTCAGGGTCTCGCCGGCAATGCGGTGGATCCCTACAATCTCCTCGCCGGCAATCCCCTGGTCATCGACGAAATTCTGAACACCGGGTCCTACGGCAAGGCCATCCAGCACCAGATCCAGTACAGTGGTTCGGCGAACGGCACGCTATTCGATCTGCCCGGCGGTTCGGTCAAGGCGTCGCTCGGCGGCCAGTGGGCATTTGAAGACTATGTCGCCAATTGGAACACCAACTGGCCGGTCGGTACGGTTGCGGGTCCTGCGGCACCCGGCGCGCAGATGGCGGTCGCCAGGCCGCACCGCATCACCAATACGGGCTTTGCCGAAATCAACGTCCCGATCGTGGGTACGGGCAATGAGTTGCCCCTCGTGCATGCCCTCACCTTCAACGTCTCGGGCCGCATCGACAGCTACAGCGACTTCGGCAACACGGAAAATTACAAGGTGGGTTTCACCTATGAACCGTTCGCGGCGCTCACCATCCGCGCCAACAATGGTACCTCGTTCGACGCGCCCAGCCTTGCCGATACCTCGGCGCCGGATACGCGTTTCACCTATACTCCCCAGCGTACCGCCGCGAACACCAACGTGCCGCCGGGAACATCGGACGCCGATAAGCTGCGGCCCTCCATCAGCACACCGGGCGGCAATCCGCAGTTGGGGCCGGAAACGGGCAGAACCTGGTCGATCGGCGGTGATTTCCATCCCACCACCGAGCTGGGCATAGACCTGACCGGACTTGATGTCAGCATCACCGCTTTCCACACCAAGTTCGAACATCAGCAGGGCCTGATCCTCAACAACCCCCAAGTGTTGTTCTCCGGCTCCTATAATCAGTATTATATGATCAACCCGACCTTGGCCCAGATACAGGCCCGCTATCCCACCAATTTTGCTGCGAACGGAAATGCACTTGTCGCCACCACCGGGTTCCCCGGACCGGATCTGGCCTCGGCCTTCAACACGCCGGGCGTGAATCTTCCCTATATTCTATATGACCTGCGCCGCAACAATCTGGGCGAGGCGTTGGTCGAGGGTTTTGATATCGCGGCGAACTATGTGACGGATATCGAAGGTTTCGGCACTCTGTCGGGCGGATTTTCGGCCACCATCAACTCCCTCAACACAAACACGCCCGCCCCGGGCCTGGCCCCTATCAATCTCCAGCAGTATAGCGTTCCGCTCTGGAACGGCACCGCGTTCTTGGCCGCCACGGTCGGCCCGATGTCGGGCCGGGTGTGGGTGAATTACAGCCCGGGCTTCAACGTTTCGCCTGTCCTTAACCAGGCCTTGTCCCTGTATGGGCAGTCGCGCATCCCATCATTCCACCCGGTAAATATGTATGTCGGCTATGATTTGAGTGGCCTGGCCCCGTGGTTGAGCGACGCGGAAATCAACGTCACGATGAACAATATCGCCGACGACAGCCCGCCGATCTATCTCTCGGGCGGTGCGCAGAAGCCGAACAATGGCGGCGCCTATATCGTGGCGAGCGGCTCAACCTTGGGCCGGTACACCGTGTTCAGTCTGCGCAAGCAGTTCTAAAGTGCATGCCCCGCTGCCCGGCGGCAGCGGGGCTGCCTCTTCCCCTGGTTGATTTTTGAGCACAGTTCGAGAGCAGTTTGTCGGATCACACACAAGCAAGCGCGTCATCCAGTCCTCAGCGCAACGGGGCCTTGAGCGCTGAATCGAACAAGCGCACCGGATCGGCCCAGACCCAACCGAAACAGAACGGCTCCGCGGTGTTTGCCGGCCGCTTTCAGGGCCGCACGGCTGTCGTCACCGGCGGCGCCTCTGGTCTTGGATTTCTGACCGCCAAAAGAATTGTCCAGGAAGGCGGGCGGGCATCGCTATGGGACCTCAATCCCGAGAGCCTGGAGCGGGCGCGCAAAGCGATTGGCGATGTACACACCGTCCGGGTCGATGTGGGCAATCACCAGGACGTGGCGGCCGCGGCGCGCGCCAGCAAGGAAGCGCTCAGCAGGATCGATATCCTGGTCAACAGCGCCGGCATCACCGGCGCCACGGTTGCGGTCCAGGAATTCCCGGTGGAGAGCTGGCTGCAGGTCGTCAATGTCAATTTGAACGGCACCTTCTATTGCTGCCGCGAGATCGTTCCTGTGATGCTGAAGCAGGGCTATGGGCGGATCGTCAATGTAGCGTCCGTCGCGGGCAAGGAAGGCAATCCCATGGCCTCGGCCTATTCCGCTTCCAAGGCAGGCGTGATCGGCTTCACCAAATCCCTGGGCAAGGAATTGGCCACCGGTGGCGTCCTGGTTAACGCTATCACGCCGGCCACCTTTGAAAGTCCTATCCTGGCGCAACTGCCGCAGAGCCAGATCGACTATATGCGCTCGCGCATCCCCATGGGCCGGCTGGGTCATGCCGAAGAATCTGCCGCCATGGTCTGTTGGCTGGCCAGCGATGAGTGCTCGTTTTCCACCGCCGCAACCTTCGATGTTTCGGGCGGCCGGACGACCTATTGAAGGCTTTCAGCCGGAGCCGACCGGCATGTTGCGCTGCATCAGCGTTTTCCTGCGAACGCAGCATCGGCATTGTTGAGTTGTCTCACATGTCGTAGTATCGTTTTACATAATGAGATCGGGTAACGGCCCGGCGTTTGTGCGTTTCGGGAAAGCATCCAGGATGGCCACACCCAAGAACCAGTCGGTACAAAAGGCGTTTGCGTTGCTGCGTTCTTTTCGCGGCGCCGAGGAATGGGTCACCAATGCGGAGTTGAGCCGGCGTACCGGCTTCTCCGAAGCCTGCGCCCACCGCCTGATGAAGACCCTTGAAGAAATCGGCGTGGTCGTGCGTGACAAGCGCGGATGTTACCGGCCGGGAATGGTGCTGGCGGCGCTGTCCAAGGATGTCGCCGTGGGCGACCTAATCCGGGCCACGTCGGAGGACGCGCTGGCGGACCTGGCCAGCCGGCTGAAGGGCGTGGTGCATGTCGGTGTGCTGGAAAACGGAATGGTGACCTATGCCGCCAAGTTCGGCGAGCCGGTCAGCGTCGCGATCCCCAGCCGGGTGGGCGCGCAGCAGGAAGCCTATTGCAGCGCGCTGGGAAAAATCCTGCTGGCGGGCCTGTCGCCCCAGCAGCTTGAGGATTTTCTCCACGACGGCGACTTCATCGCACTGACGCCGCAGACCATCACCAGCGTGGGCGGCTTGCGCTCCGAGATCGCCAGTGTGCGCCAGCGCGGTTATTCGGTAGACAACAGGGAAGCGTTCCAGACCATCTGTTGCGTCGGCGCGCCCATCCGCGATCCCGGCGGAAATATCACGGCGGCGATATCCTTTGCGGACACTGCGGGAAACTTCTGTGAAAGCTGGCAGGCAGATGTGTCGGGACAGCTTATCGCCACGGCCGAAGGCATCAGCCGCAAGATTTTCCCCGTTTATGAACGGGTTACGCATTAGTGGGGCGGACCGGGTCTCACTTGCTGAGAGCTTGGTCCTAAACGGCGAAATTCCGACATAGCCTTGCCAGATAATTGAGAGAGCATCAATCTTCGGCCAAAAGCGCCGACCAGGAACGGGAGCAATAGCATGATGGAAAATCGCCGGAAGTTTCTGAAGGTCACGGGCGCCTCACTGGGTGCGCTTGCCATCGGCGGCAAGGCCGCCTTCGCCGCGGCCGGCTCGATTGTTAAATCGCCCAACGGCAGGCCGCTGGCCGGAGTGTTCCCCATCGGCTGGACCCCATGCAAGCCCGACAACAGCTTCGATGCCGATGCGATGGTCAAGCAGCAGCAATTTCTCAATCGCGGCAAGGTCGCGGGCATGGCCTGGCCGCAGAATGCCAGCGGCTGGCAGAGCCTGTCGGCGGCGGAGTGGAATGCGGGCGCCGAGGCCCTGGCTTCGGTCAAGGGCGACACCGCTCTGGTTCTGGGGGTTCAGACCGAAGGCTTCAATGTCGCCAATTCCCAGGCCTATGCCAAAAAGGCCAAGAGCCTGAATGCCGACGGCATCATCTCCCTGGTTCCGCCCAACGCGAACGACGCCGACCGTATCGCCTATTTCAAGGCGCTGGCGGACGCCAGCAATCTGCCGATCATGGTCCAGGCCGTGGGTGATGTCAGCGTGGACCAACTGGTTGCGCTGGCGGCAGCAATTCCCAGCATCATCGCCGTGAAAGACGAGGCGGGCGATCCGCTGGAGCGGGCACCCGAACTTCTCAAAAAGACGAACGGCAAGGTGGAGGATTTCTCCGGCGGCGGCGGCATGACCTTCTTTGCCGAACTGGAACTGGGTTTCCTGGGAACCTGCCCCTATACCGGTCTCGCCGATGTACTGCAGGCTTCTTTCAATGCCTATCGCGCCGGGCGCAAGCGGGATGCCTATGACATTTTCGGCCGCTTCCTGGCCTTCAATTCCCTGCCGCACGCCAACGAATATGTGATGAAGGCGCGTGGCGTGTTCCCGGAAGACGCGATCATGCGCACCAATCCCGGCCAGGCGGGGGGCGGTGCACGCCGCCGGGTGGGGCCGATCACCGAGGCGCAAAAGGCCCAGATCAAGCTGGCGCTGGACAGTTATCTCAAGCCCTATCTTGTGGCCTGAACGAAAAGTCGAGAATGCGAGGATGCCGATGAAGACGACGTTGTTGAAGCTTGCTGCGATTCTATTGGTCGGCACCTGTGCGGCCGCGCTGGCCCAGGATGCTGCGCCCCGCCCGGGCGCCGCAGGCGCGCAATCCAGCGCCATCCCGCTTCCCGCCAACGCCAATGTGGTGGGCAGCGGACCGATTGTGATGCCGCCGCCGCCGGCCCGCACGGGCGCCTCCAGCCGGCCGCGTGGCGACTTCACCATCCACAGCCGTCACCTCATCTATGTCACGTTGCCCGGCTCGCTGGAACGGCCGATGTTCCCCAACGGCACCGGCATTGTCGTGCTGGACGCCGACAACAACTATTCCTTCGTGAAGCGCATCCATCTGTGGGACTATGCCGGCAGCATGGCGCCGGAAGACATTTCCGGCGTCGCCGCCAGCCCCGCCACCAACATGCTCTATCTGTCGGCGCGTGGCCGGCTAGGGGCTTTGGACCTGGCGACCGACAAGATGGTCTGGACCACCACCCTGGACGGCAAATGCTGCGAGCGTCCCCAGGTCTCCGCCGACGGCAAGACCCTGGTGGTCGGCTCGAACCTGCAGGACTATTGGTATGTGCTGGACGCCAAAACCGGAAAGCTAATCAGGACTCTTCATGCCCCCGGCAGCATGGGAGCGCATAACTTGAACCTCAGCGCCGACGGCAAGCGCGCTTTCATGTCGCCCAACGGCAAGCTGTTGCAGATCGCCGATATCGAGACCGGCAAGATCGTCCAGAAGATCCAGTTTCCGGAAAATGTCCGGGTCCAGGCGCTCAACAAGGACTCCTCCAAGATCTATGTGAACCAGAACAATTTCCTGGGTTACATCGTGGCCGATACCAACACCGGGAAACTCCTGCAGACGGTGGAAGTGACCAGCGTGCCTTGGCGGGAGGTCTGGAACAGGACGCCCCGGCCGAAGGTGCCGCATGGCTGCCCCAGCCACGGCATCGCTCTTACCCCGGACGGCAAGGAAGTCTGGGTGGCTGATGCGCTGTTCCACAAGATTCACATCTTCAGCAACACCGACAATCCCAAGGAGATTGCCAGCATCGACACGCCGGACGATACCTTTTGGATCATGTTCGGGCTGGACGGAAAGCTTGTCTATTCCTCCTCGGGCGACATTATCGATGTGGCGACCCACAAGGTGGTCGCCACGACCAAAAGCGAATGGGGCACCAAGATGTACAGCGAGAAGGAGCTGGACATGACCTTTATCGACGGCCATCTGCAGCGCGTCGCCAACCAGTTCGGCAACGAGTATGGCGACTTCGTCACCGCCGAAAAGCTGGGCGTGGGCCCGCATATGCCGGTCCTTCCGGGCAGTGCCTATCCGCTGGCGACGATGACCGGCGAAGATCCCAATGCGGGTATGAAGCAGGCATCGGCCCAATAACCGGCTCAGCATCAGGGCTTATGTGAACAGGCGCGTATTAGCTTATGGCTTGCCGGGCGCGGCGTCTCTTTTGAGCGGCTGGTTGCTGGCGGTAATGCCTGTCCCACCGGCCAGGGCACAGCAGGCCGCGACCGAGGCCACCACGCCGCAGGCGGCGGCGGTCAAGATCTGTACGGCCTGCCACGGCATGGAGATGGTGACCGACACGCCCCGCGACATCGACACCTGGCATGACACGGTCCAGAAAATGATCGACCGCGGCGCGCGGGGAACGCCTGAGGAGTTCGAGCTGGTGATGGATTTCCTCTACCAGAATGTGACGCCCATCGACGTCAACCATGCCGATGCCGACACGCTGATGGCGATCCTGCATACCTCCCAGACCACGGCGCAGGCCATTGTGGCGCGGCGGACATCGCGGCCTTTCAAGGATCTGGCCGACCTGGAGGGATCCGTGCCGGGTCTCGACAAGGCGTTGCTGGAATCCAAGAAGCGGATGATCTTTTTTCAGTAACCGCTAGGCCGCCCGGGTTTTGGTCTTTCTTGCCGGGCTTTCCCATCCCAGTTCGCGGCTGATCTGCTCCGCAATACCGCGCACTTCTCCGGCCAGGGATTGCATACGGGCATCGTTCATGTACTGGGCGGCGCTGGAAACACTGATGGCTGCCTTGATCCTGCCGGTGGCGTCGCGTACGGGCGCCGCGACGCAGCGGATGCGGTCTTCATTTTCCTCCAGGTCGAAGGTGTAGCCGCGCTTGGCATAGTCGCGCATGCGCCGCATCCAAAGGGTTTCCGAGACGCTGTAGCGCTGACCGCTGCCATTCTCGCACCGGTAGAGATCGCGCAGCCGGGCTTCGTCTTCGTCCAGCAGCAGTGCCTTGCCCAAACCGGTCGAACGCAAAGGCTGAAGTTCCCCCACGCGGGAGCTGATCTCCACCCGGCGGCGGCCGGGAATCTTGTCCAGATACAAAGCGCGCGTTCCGTCCAATACGCCCAGATGAACCGTGTCGCCGGTTTGTGCCGCAAGCTTCTCAAGATGATCGCGCGCGACCCGCGGAATATTGAGCTGGACCCGGGCTTGGTAGCCGAGTTCAAGCGACTTGGAGCCGAGCCCATAGCCGCTGCGGGGTACAAAGGTCAGGTAGCGTCTTTCCACCAGAGTCGCAGCCAATCGATGTGCGGTGCTGCGATTGAGTTTGAGAGTGGCTGCAAGCTCGGAAAGGCTGTTCACCCCGGAAGCCACGGCCTCCAGAACGTCCAGTCCCCGTACCAGGGTTTGACTTCCCAGCCAGCTTTTGGAGCGGGCAACCTTCTTTTTGCTTTTGCCCGGATTGCTTTTGGAGGCGATGGAGCGGCTGTTCATGACAGAGGGCACCGGCTGCGCAATTTTGGTTTGGAAGGAAGGCAGGAGCGTAAGGCAGCTTTCACAGACTTGTTTAACAGCCCTATGGGACGATCTCAATATGTGATATTCGCCATTCGGCTGAATTTTCTCTCACATTGTGAGGGAGACATGCTGGCAGAGGAACGCCAGGGCCAGTGCTTTCACATACTGAGAGGCAACGGGACAGGAATGCCGTCGCGTCGTCAATCATCGTGAACATTTCACCGAGACATTTGAATCTTCACCGCGTAGCGCCTGTGACGGGTGAGGACGAAGCGAACGCGACGATCCTCGCCGCCGAACAGGGGAGGGACCGTTCATGTATGTCGATGGGGCCTGAATGAAGCTCAGCGCATCCTGATTGCCGGACCAGCGCCGGGCGGCGAAGTCGCTGCCGAACTTTACTGGCCGGCTGCGGCCACACGCGCCTACTTTAAAAACCCAGGTTTGGACGGGAAAATCATCGAACCTGCGAGCAAAATTTGCCGGGTCATTGACCAACCGCTAACCCGTCCTGTGCCAGTTTGGCGCTATGTCCGCACCAAGACCTGTCTGCAGATTTGCGCCGGAATGGGGCTGCGTGGCCCTGATCGGCCTGATCGATCTGGTATGGGCGCACGCCATAGGCTTTCGGCTGGTAGTCGTCCCCACAGACTTCATCATGGCGGCGGGTGCCTCGGCTCTCTGGATTGCCGCGCGCAAGCTCCACTCGGAACGCGGTGCGTTGGTCATGGAATTTATCTGCCTCTCCCTGGCAGGCGTGGTGTTCGAGATATTCTCCTATTTGGCGATGGGCAGCGCCTCCGGCCCGCTCTGGGACGCACCCTTTCTGGCGGCCGATCGCGCTTTGGGTTTCGACTGGCTGGCGCTTTACAACTGGGTCACGGCCCAGCCGATCCTGGGGTTCACCCTGCATGTTCTTTACGTGAGCATCGTGGTGCAGGCTTTTATCGCGGGCATCGTGCTGGGCTTGCGGGGGGAGCGGCAGCGGATGGCGGATCTCTATCGCATCGTGTCTCTCGCCAGCCTGATCACCTGCATCGGCGCGATGTACTTTCCCGCGCTTGGGCCGTTCAAGGTTTTTGCGGTCGAGGGCCGCGGCGCATACCTGCCGGATATGGAGCATCTGCTCACCCACCAAAATCTGACTTTCCATCTGTCGCAATTGACGGGCGTGGTGACCTTTCCCTCCTTCCATGTGGTGGTGGCTCTCGCCTATGCCTGGGGGCTTCGTCATGCCGGCCGGTTCGGGCGCGTGATGGTGGTGTTGAACCTGGCCATGCTGCCCTCCATCCCGGTTTATGGCGGCCATTATCTGGTGGACGCGATAGCCGGCGCCGCCGTCATGCTGGTGTCGCTGGGCATCATAAAGGCGATCCCCATGCTTGCCAGGCGCCTGGCTGCTTCCGCCCAAAGCGCGCCCGTCAGCGCTTCGGCGGGACTTTAGCACAGCGCGCGTTCAGCGTGGTCCTGTCGCCGGGCCGCCATCCCAGGGAAAGCCGTAGGTCGGCAATTTTTCCGGTAGTTTGAATTTTGCGTATTCCACGCGGTTGTTGACCGTCACCAGCTGCAGGATCTCGCGCCCGTCACCCAGCGCAATCATGGTCTGGCTGTAGCCATCAAGGTCGATATTGTAATCGATGGGAGTCTCGATCAGCGACCATAGGCCCTTGCCTCCATGCTGGTTGACGAACATGCCCTGGCCGACCCGGCCTATTTCGTCGCGGACCACGGAGCGGCTGCTAACCAGCAGCGTGCCGTCAGGCCCACCCCAGGGCGACCAGATGATATAGGGCGTACCATTGGGGAATTGGCGCCAGCGATCCTGGATCAGCGTACCGGGGCTTTGGGGGTCGCCCCAGCTCACGCCATCTATGGAAGTGCGGAAATGGGCAGCGTTGGTGCGTGGCTCCAGCGCATAACCTGGCGCGCTCACCAGCTCGTAGCTCATATAATATGTGCCTCTGCCGTCTCGGGCGACGATGGGCATGCCCGGCCGCGACAAGCCGTCCGGTATCGCCACGTCATAGACCAACGGTCCCCAGCTCTTGCCGCCGTCGGTTGAGACCACATGGTCCAGCAGTTGGCTGTAACCGTTCTTCTTGTCGCGCTCGTCCGAAAAATACGCGACCAGCCGGTTCTGCGCATCGGCATAAAGATAAGGTTCAAAGATCGGATCCTGGTCGCGCGAAAGACCGGCACGGTCCATGGGGTCGTAGCGGCCGACGCCGCCTATCGCGATGGTGCTTAGATAGGCCCAGTTTTTGCCGCCGTCCCGGCTGTAAGCCACATCCAGGGGCCGCTTGGCGGGGTCCGTGCTGCTGGCGCCGTTGCCGCAGGCCAGCACGGTGCCGGCGGGAAGGTCGCCCATCTTGGTTGGCAGTTCGTATAGACAGGCTTGGCCGCGCAATTGCGGCACGTCTGAAAAAGGCTGCCAGCTTTCGCCATTGTCGGTACTGCGGAAAATCGGCAAGACGCCCCCGCGGCGGCTGAAGGTCGCCAGCAAGGTACCTTTTTGGGCGCCAATCTTGAGTTGGATCACCCGCGGATAGCTCGCTCCCGGTGTCTGGTCCAGGGTGAAAAAGCCGATCTTCGAGGTGAAGCTGGTGGGAGTGGGAATGCCGAACTGCGGCACCAGCGCTGGGCCAGCGGGGGCAGGGGGCGTGGCATTCTGTGCCGCAAGCGGCAAGCCGGAGCCCAGCAGCAGCGCGATTGCTACCGCCAGCCGTGTCAGGGGCCGGCCCGCACCAGATGAAAACCGCAACCGCATATGATTCCTCCCTATGGCCCTCCGGCGCCGCCGGTCGAGCCTAGCTCTTTTTGTCTGAGTAATGTAGCCGGGCCGATCCCGGCATGTGCCCATTGAGCGGGACCGCTTCCGGGTGTCATATTGTCGGAGTTAAATAGAAATCTCGGGGAGGCATCATGCTGAGAACAAGATATTTGCTGCTGGCGGGGCTTCTGTCGCTGACCTCTGTTCCGGTCCAGGCCCAGACGGCGGGGATGAATTTTCCCGCCGATCCTTATACCGCTTCCAGCCCCTTATCGCGAACCCATGTGCCGTTGGCGCAACGGATCGCCCATGGCGCCGGTCCCGATTATCCGGCCCATCCTTCGGTGCACAACGGATCGGGCCCGATGAACTACATGGCGCTGTTCGACGGCCGCGCCGACAGCGCCAAGTTCAACCTGGGCGTCAATCTGTTCTTCCTGCATCGCGGTGTGCTTCCGCCTGGCGGCGGGATCGGAGAGCATTTCCACAATTACTGTGAAGAGATGTTCGTGATCCTGGACGGGGAGGCGGAATATTCCATCGAGAGCAGGACCTCCGTGCTCAAAGGTCCGGCCGGCGCGGTGGCGCGGCTGGGGCGTAGCCATGCCATCACCAACCAGTCGGGCAAGCCCGTGCAGTGGATGAACATCAATGTGGGCCTGTTGCCGCACTTCTACGATGCCTGGAATCTGGATGACGGCCGTGTCGGCGCGCCCAAGGATGTCATTCCCCAGTTCATCCATATGGATCTGTCCAAGTCCTTGGACAAACCCGTCAGCAACTTCGAAGGGGGAACGGGCACGGTGATGTATCACCGCGGGCTTGATCCCAGCACCTTTTACAGCACCTGGTCCTATGTCGATCATCTCCTGCTGCCGCCGGGCACCACGGTTGGCCCCAACACCAAACCCGACATGGCCGAAGTCTATTATGTGATGAGCGGAGAGGGCACCGCCACCATCGGCGGCGAGACCGTGCCGATCCATACTGGAGACGCTGTCCCCGCCGCGCTGGGGGAAAGCAGGGCCTTCGCTGCCACGGCTGCGCCACTGGAATTCATGGTGATCGGCATCGCGCGGGATTTCAACGCCAAGATGGCTTACATGATGACTGACGAAAGCAAGAGGCGGACCGGACCGCGCTGAGCGGAAACCAGTGTTTTGTCTTCTCTCTTGTGATTTGCCTGTGAAATGGCGCAGATGACGGCTGTCTATCCGTGCGCCTGAATGAGGAGTTGACTGGGGTATGACCAAAAAGATTTATAGCGGCGTCTTTCCCGTTGCGCCGACCGTCTTCGATGCTGCGGGGCAACTTGATCTGGAAGGTCAGCGGCGTTGCATCGATTTCATGATCGATGCCGGGTCGCACGGCATCTGCATCCTCGCCAATTTTTCCGAGCAGTTTTCCCTTACCGATGCGGAGCGGGAAACCGTCATGCACACGGTTCTGGAGCATGTCGCCGGCCGGGTGCCGGTGATTGTCACCACCACCCATTTCGGCTCCTCTGTCTGTGCCGAGCGCAGCCGTCAGGCTGAGGAAGCCGGCGCCGCCATGGTGATGATCATGCCGCCCTACCATGGTGCCACCGTCAGGGTGCCGGAGCATGGCATCATGGAGTTCTTCAAACGCGTCGCCGACCGGATTTCCATTCCCATCATGATCCAGGATGCTCCGGTGGCGGGTACGCCGCTGTCGGCGGCTTTCCTGGCGCGGATGGCGGGTGAGATCGCTAACATCCGTTACTTCAAGATCGAAACGGCCCAGGCGGCCGCCAAGCTGCGTGAGTTGATCCGGCTGGGCGGAGACGCAATCGAAGGGCCCTGGGATGGGGAAGAAGGTATCACGCTCTATCCCGACCTAGAGGCGGGCGCCACCGGCTCCATGACGGGCGGCGGTTTTGCCGACGGCATTCGCACCATTTTCGATCCCTTCCAGGCAGGCCGCCGTGACGAGGCTTTTCAGGCCTATATGCGCTGGCTGCCGCTGATCAACTATGAAAACCGTCAATGCGGTTTGCAGGCTGCCAAGATCCTGATGGAGGCGGGTGGCGTGATCAAATCCGGGGCACCACGCCATCCCTTGCTGCCACTCGATCCGGCAATCCGCAAAGGGTTGCTGGAGGTGGCACAGCGGCTCGATCCGCTGGTGTTGAGGTGGGCGAGGTAATGCTCTAACTGTTTGCGCAAGCGATTGTGCTTGCTTAAGGCCCTGCCCAGATCGGACAGATGAAACGCTCACCTTCCAATCTGCGGATACCGGGCACGATCGCCCGCGATCTCGGCATCAAAGTGGTCTCCGGTAAGCTCAAGCCCGGCGCGGTGCTGGAGGGCGAAATCGCTGCCAGTGGCCAGCGCAAGGTTTCCAGATCGGCCTATCGCGAGGCTGTGCGCATCCTGGTGGCCAAGGGGCTTGTCCAGTCCAAGCCCAAGGCCGGCACGCGCGTCAATGACCGCGCCGTCTGGCATCTGCTCGATCCCGATGTCCTGTCCTGGATTTTTCAGGCCGCGCCCGACAAGAATATCCTGATCGATCTTTTTGAACTTCGAAGGCTGGTCGAGCCGGAAGCCGCAGCGCTCGCGGCACAGAGGCGTACAAGCCGGCATTTGAAACAAATGGCCGCAGCGCTTGACGGCATGGCACGCCATACCCTGATCAATGAAGCGGGCCGGGCCGCCGACAAGGATTTCCACGCCACCTTGCTGGACGCCTCAGGAAATCTTTTTCTGAGTTCGCTCACCAGCAGCATCAATGCCGCAGTGGCCTGGTCGACCATTTTCAAGCAGCGTTACGAACCGCTGAAACGCGATCCCGTGCCGGATCATCGCAAGGTCTATGACGCGGTGGCGGCCGGCGATGCGGCCGCGGCGCGCCGGGCGATGACCGAACTGGTCGACCTGGCCTATATCGATATCAAGAAGGCGCCGAAGTCGCCCGGTGCCACGGTCAAGCAGGGTAAGGCGCGCACGGCCGGGAAGCGGGCCGCAATCAGCCGGTGAACCCTCGCGGGTTGCCTGGGCAAGAATTGTCTGAGTATATTTGGCGCCACTAAATCGGGCGGCGATGCGGCCACCCAAAACAAGAGTTGGGGAGCGCCATGAGGATTTCTCGCAGAAGCGTGCTGGCGGCATCGGCGTCCGCGCCGTTCATCGCCTCCAATCCCGCACTGGCGGCGCCGGCAAGGATATTGCTCCACAGCGAACGTCATCGCGGCGAGATCGACAAGAATATCTTCGGCAACTTCATCGAGCATCTGGGCCGCTGCATCACCGGCGGAATATTCGACGAAGGCTCGCCGCTCTCCGACAAGGCGGGTTTCCGCAAGGATGTGCTGGGCGCCGTGAAGGAGTTGAACGTGCCCATGCTGCGTTGGCCGGGCGGCAATTTCTCCTCCAACTACAATTGGCGCGACGGCATCGGCCCGCGCGACAAGCGTCCGCCGCGCCTGGAAATGGCCTGGGGCACGGTCGAGGACAATCGCTTCGGCACCCATGAATTCATGGACTATATCGATCAGGTCGGTGCCGAACCTTATATCTGCCTCAACCTCGGTACCGGCACCTGGACCGACGCGCAGCAATGGATCGAGTATGTCAATGGCAGCCAGGACACCGAGATCACGCGTCTGCGCAAGAAGAACGGACGGGACAAGCCTTGGAAGGTGAAATATTGGGGCCTGGGCAATGAGATGGACGGCTATTGGCAGATGGGCCATCGCTCGGCGTCCGATTATGCCGCTTTTGCGCTGGAGACCGCCAAGCTCGCCAAGCTCACCGATCCCGATGTCAAACTGATTGCCGCCGGAGCCTCCAATTATCGCGCCGGTTCGGACTGGATCAGCTGGAACCGCACCGTGCTGGAATCCCTGCGGGACTATGCCGACTATATCTCGATCCATCTGTATGTCGGCAATGCCGCCAACGACTATGCCGATTTCGTCGCCAGCCCGATCGAGATGGACCAGAAGATCGATATTCTGGCCGGGCTGATCAACGCCGCGATGTCGCAACGCACCGACCATGTCACCGGCCAGCCGATGCGGGACAATCGCAAGCTCCATATCGCATTCGACGAATGGAATGTGTGGTACCGCGCCCGCGGCGACAGCCAGCGGGGCCGCCGCATCCTGGAAGAGCACTACAATCTGGAAGACGCGCTGGTGGTGGCGGGCTTCCTGAACTCCCTGGTCAACCATGCCGATGTGGTCAAGATCGCCAACATGGCCCAGCTGGTGAATGTGATCGCGCCCATCTTCACCAACGACAAGGGGCTTTTCCTGCAGACCATCTATTTCCCGCTGCAGCTCTTCAGCCGCAATGTGAAGGGCAACAGCCTGGAAGTGCTGATCGACAGTCCGGTCTATAAAAGCCGGCGTTTTGACCGGGTGCCCTATCTGGATGCTTCCGCCTCGCTCGACGGGGCGGACCTGGTGGTCAATGTGGTCAACCGTCATCAGGACCAGGCCATCGAGGCGGTGATCGGGCTCGAGGACAAGAGTTTCGCAGGTGCGGTCTCGGTGGCCGAGGTCAATGGGCCCGATATCAAGGCCCAGAACGACTTCGGCAAGATGCCGGTCGCTGCCCGAACCAGCACTGTCAATGCCGGCGGCAACAGCCTGACCTATAATTTTCCTCCCCACTCCTATACCCAGTTGAAGGCGCGGCTGGCCTGAGCCGATAATCGGCCGGCCCGCAATAGAATCTGGAGGGTCCATGGCCCGGATGCATCGCAGAAACCTGTTCCGGCTGGCCGGATCGCTGCCAGTGCTTGCGGGCCTCCCCGCGGTTGCCGCGCCGCAGCAGATTGTCGTCATGGTCGAGCCGGGCAACGGCGCCGCGGCCAGTCCGCCTGCGGTGCGCGCCCTGGAGCAATTGCGCCAAGCCTTGAGCGCGCGCGGAGCCCCGCTGGAAGCGGTTACGGCCGATAATGCCCCCGCGGGAACGAGCTTTGCCCTGGTCCTGGCCGGCCCGGGTTCGGCGCTGACGGAAGGCTTCCCGTCCAGGCGCCGCGTTGGCCTGGTCGCGGAGCAATTCCAGATCGTGCCCGGCAGCTGGTCGGGCAAGCCGGCGCTACTGGTCTGTGCCGCCGACATACGCGGCTTTGTGTATGGGCTGCTGGAAATAGCCGAGCAGGTCCGGTTCGGTGGTGTCGCGGCCTTGCACCTCAAGCAGGAAATCGAGGGGCGGCCCGCCAATCGCGTGCGCAGCGTGGCGCGCGCTTTCTGCAGCGAGATCGAGGACAAGCCCTGGTTCAACAGCCGCGAATTCTGGCAGGGCTATCTCGACATGCTGGTCGCCTGCCGGTTCAACCGGTTCAATTTCTCGCTGGGGATCGCCTATGATTTCCCGCGCGGGGTCACCGACGATTATTTCCATTTCCCCTATCCCTATCTGGTCACCGTGCCGGGTCATGACGTGCGCGCCGTGCCGTTGGCCGATGGCGAGCGCGAGCGCAATCTGGAAACGCTGCAGTTCATCGCGCGCGAGACGGTGGCGCGGGGCCTGGATTTCCAGCTTGGCCTTTGGACCCATGCCTATCAATGGACCGACAGCCCGGATTCCACCCATCACATCACCGGCCTGACACCGCAGACGCATGGTCCCTATTGCCGCGATGCCTTGGGAATTCTGCTCAAGGCTTGCCCGGAAATTTCCGGCCTCACCATCCGCATTCATGGCGAAAGCGGGGTGCCGGAAGGCAGCTATCCTTTCTGGCAGACCTTGTTCGATGCGATCCCCGCGGCCGGCAGGACGATCGAGATCGACATGCACGCCAAGGGGCTCAACCAGATCATGATCGACATGGCGGCCAAGACCGGCATGCCGGTCAAGACGGGCGCCAAATATTCCGCCGAGCACCAAAGCCTGGGCTATCACCAGGCCGACATAAGGCCGGTGGAAATTCCCCGGCCCGGTGGGGCCGCCAATGCGGTGTTTGCCGTCAGCGAAGGCGACCGTCGTTTCACCCGCTATGGCTATGCCGATCTCTATCAGGATGGCGCGAAATTCGAGCTTCTCTATCGGTTGTGGCCGGGTTCCCAGCATCATCTATTGTGGGGCGATCCCGCTCAGGCAGCCGCTTTCGGGCGCAGCGCTCATTTCTGCAACGCCTCGGGTTTTGAACTGATGGAGCCTCTGACCTTCAAGGGGCGGGAAGGCTCAGGTCATGCCGGCGGGCGTTGTGCCTATGCCGACAAGAGTCTGGATCCAGGCATCGACGACTGGAAGAAATTTGCACCCGCCTATCGTTTGTGGGGGCGCCTTTTATACAATCCGGACGCCACGCCCGAGGCCTGGCGGCGCGATTTCAAGCAGCGCTACGGCAAGGCGGCCCCTGCAGCGGAAGAAGCGCTGTCGAACGCCAGCCGGATCATGCCGCTTTTGACGTCTGCTCATCTTCCTTCGGCGTCCAACCACGATCTGCAATATGAGATGGCGATGAACATGCCGATCGTGGCCGGCGTGGACACGCCGTACAACGATACGCCGGAGCCCAAACTCTACGGCTATGCCAGCCCGTTGGACCCGCAGCTTTTCTCCACCATTGCGGACTGCGCCGATGATCTGATCGCCGGCCGCGCCAATGCCAAATATTCGCCGATCGAGGTGGCAACCTGGCTGGATGGATTTGCGGGCGCATCGGAAAAGGCGCTGGCCCGGGCGCGGGGCCAGGCCGCCGGCAATGCCGATTTCCGCCGCCTGGACGAAGACACCCGCATCGCCAACGCCATGGGCCGTTTCTATGCCGCCAAGCTGCGCGCGGGGCTGCTCTATGAAATCTGGATGAAAAGCCACGACCCTAAGGCCGGCGCGTTGGCACTGGCCCAGTACAAGAAAGGCCGCGCCGCCTGGGCCGCGATGGCAGAACGCGCCAAGAAGATCTATGCGACCGATGTCTCTTATGGCCGCATCCCCAAGCGGCGCGGCCATTGGAGCGACAGGCTGGCCGGCATCGACAAGGACATCGCGGCGATGCAGTCGGCGCTTTCCAGCGCAACACGGGGTGCCGATGCGGCTCATGCCATTGCCATGGCGACCTCGATCCCCAAGCGGCCCGCCGTGGCGTGCACCCATGTAGCGCCGGAACAGTTCGCCCCTGGCAGTGTCCTCAATCTGTCGTTAACGGTGCGGGAGAATGTTTCGGCCAAACTGCATTACCGCCACGTCAACCAAGCCGAACGCTGGCGCAGCCTCGATATGACCCGCTCGAACGGAGATTTTGTTGCGGCGATCCCGGCCGACTACACGGCTTCGCCATTCCCGCTGCAATATTATTTTGAATTGTCGCGGCCCAGCGCGGCCTGGCTCTATCCTGCCTTCAACGCGACCCTGTCGAACCAGCCCTATTACGCGGTGTGGAAGCGGCAATAGCGGCGCCCGCTTGCCGGTAAGGTGAGGGGCGTGCTTTGCTCCATGTCCGTGGCGGTTCTGTAGGCGTGACATGGCAAGCGGGCAGGCGAAAGTGACGCCTCAAGCGAAGGCGGGATATCGTTGATGCGTTCGACGCTTTCCGGGCAACCCGCGCTTGTTACGGGGGCCAGTTCTGGAATTGGCCGCGCCATTGCGTTGGCACTGGCCCGGGCCGGTGCGGACGTGGCGATAAACTACATCGCGCAGGAGGATGCGGCCCGGGAACTGGCGCAGGACATCAAGTCCATGGGGCGGCGGGTGCTTTTGCTGAAAGCGGATGTCAGCAAAGAAGACGAAGTCGAGGATATGTTCCGCTCCGCCATCGGATATTTCGGCACATTGCATATCCTGGTGAACAATGCGGGCCGGCAGGCCGACGCCACGCTGCCGACCATGACCCTGAAGCAATGGAATCAGGTGCTGGACGCAAATCTGACCAGCCAGTTCCTGTGCATCCGGGAGGCGGCGAAAGAATTCCAACGGCGCGGCACTGTGCCGGAAATTTCCAAGGCCGCCGGGAAGATCATCTGTATCAGCTCCATCCATCAGGATGTCGGCTGGGCCGGGCACGCCAATTACGCCGCATCCAAGGGGGGAGTGAAAATGTTGGTGAAGAGCGCGGCGCTGGAACTGGCGCCGAAACGCATTCGCGTCAACAGCATTGCACCCGGCGCCATCAAAACGCCCATCAACACCCAAGCCTGGAATACGCCCAAAGCGCATGAACGGCTCAAGGCTCTGATTCCCTATGGCCGCGCCGGCGAGGTCGAAGATATTGCGCAAGCGGCGGTATGGCTAGCATCGGACGAAGCCGATTATGTGACCGGCGCCACCCTGACGATCGATGGCGGCCTGTCGCTCGCCTTGCAGGGCGGAGATGACGGCTGACCGGTCCATGGAAAGATACTTCTGGGACCGGCTGGGGGAATTCGGCGATGCGCTGGCCCTGATAGACGAGCAGCAAAGAGAAGAATGGTCCTACAGGCGATTGGCGGAAACTGTTGCTGCGGGGGCTGAGCAATTACGAGGTGCGCGGAAAAAACTGGTTTTTCTGTTCGCAAACAACGATGCCGGTGCGATCCTTTGTTATTTGAGCGCATTGGCGGCCGGGCACCTGATCTATCTTGGACGCGGATCGGTGGACTGGACCGATACAGCCGATCTGCTCGAGAAATACCGGCCCGATATCATTTTGTGGAAAGGAACAGACGGAGAATTTCCATCTCCTTATCGGCATGATGACGATTTCTTCGGGTATCGGCGCGTGGAACGGCATGACAACCAGCTTGCGCCAGGTAGCGATCTGGCGCTGCTTCTGTCCACCTCCGGCTCGTTGGGGAGCCCGAAACTGGTCCGCCTGTCCAGGCGGAATATCGCGGTGGCGGCTTCTCAAGTCGCGAATGCGTTGGGACTGGAACGCTCTCACAGGGCGATCACCAGCCTGCCGCTGAATTTCGTCTATGGATTGAGCGTCGTTCACGGTCACCTCCAGGTGGGAGCCTCGCTTGTTCTCACCAAGCGGTCCGTCCAGGATCGTGCCTTCTGGCAACTGCTGGACGAGACCAAGGTCACTAGCTTTGCCGGCGTTCCCTGGACGCTGGGGGCCCTGCAGTCGATCTCCTTCGATCCTGCACGCCACCCAAGCCTTCGATCTATTTCGCTTTCTGGTGGGGCGCTGGAGCCGCAATTGCTGACTTGGCTGAAAAAGCTGGCGGGGCAGGGGCTGCGCATCTTTTCGATGTATGGACAGACCGAAGCATCCGGCCGGATGTGCGTATTGCCTTGTGAGGAACTGGCCGCCAAGGCCGGGTCGGTGGGGCTTCCCGTCGAAGGAAGCAGCATCCGGTGCGAGGCGGAGGGAAATATCGTCTTCCTGGGGCCCAATGTCATGCTGGGCTACGCTCGGCGGCGTGACGATCTGACCGACACCGACGACCTTGGCGGCGTCCTCGCCACCGGTGACCGCGGCTACGTGGACGACGAGGGCTATCTTTACATCACGGGCAGAACGTCGCGCATCGCAAAGCTTTTTGGATTGCGGGTCAACCTCGATGAGATTGAAGCTGCTTTAGGTCCGGTCGTAGTTGCTTGCGATGATGGACACCTGACTGTGTTTGTGGAAAAGCATACGCCGGATGGGCTGGACGGGAAACTGCACGCGTTGCTGCAGCGGTTGCGGGTGCCCGCACACTGTGCCCGGATAGAGGTTCTGGCGGAATTTCCCCGCAATGAGGCTGGAAAGATCCGCTATGCGGAGCTGCAAACCCCATAGAACAGTCTCACATCAGATCGTGCCTTCCTGCATCTCTCCCGCGGATTGGTGCTGCGTCTGGGCGATGACCAGAGCCAACTGCGCAACGGTGGGATTGTCGAACACGGTTCCGGGATCGATCTCCACCCCAGTTTCCTGGGAGATGCGAAACAGCAGGGTCATCATCTGCAAGGAATCGCCGCCGGCTTCGAAGAAATTGCTTTCCACGGCAATGTCCTGTGTCCCCAGAATATCTTTCCACAGGAAAAGGAGCAGTTCTTGGCTGGCCGCCGCGAGTTGCCCTACTTCGGGATTGTCTTGCATATTCGTCTCCTCTCGATCGGTCGCCGCTATCCGCCGCGGCGCAGTTGTCGGCGGACCAGGTGGCCGGATTCGGAAATGTCTTTGTGGTGCCAGGCCGCCTGTGCCTGGATATCGGGTCTCAGTACCGCAGAGGTTTCGTTGCGGTTGCTGACCGACCAGTTGATATGGCTGATCTGATTCTTTTCCAGAAAATGCCACCAGCGCCGGACTTCAGAACGGTCCAGCGGGCCGTTGCCGTCTTCCCGGCAGGTGCCCCATTCGGTCACCACCAGCGCGGCTCCCATCCGAAGGGCGCGCTCCGCCTTGTCGCGCAGTGCCTGCCCATGAGAGGCGGCATAAAAGTGCAGCGCATAAGCCAGGTTGGGAAAAGGCAGCGGATCGTTTGCCGCCACGTCGACATCCCTGCACCAGTTCTGGGTTCCCGCCACAATCAGGTTCCGGGAATCCCGAGCCCGTATCTGTTCGGTCACCGCCATATGGTGGCGCTTGATGTCCTGCCAGGAATATTCCGCCGCCGGCTCATTCCAGGGCTCGTAGATGATGTTGGGGTATTTCCCGAATTTTTCCGCAACTTCTCCAAAAAACTGCGCGGCCTGGCCCGTTTCGGGATGATGGGCATGCCAATCGACCACCACATAGAGGCCGAGTTCGATCGCTGCCTGTATGACCGTGTCGATCTTGCTCCGTTCGGCAGCGGGATTTTCCAGATACCCCTGATGATGCACGCCCAGAGGCGCGCGGACGACCGTGACTCCCCAGTCGTCCTTGAGCCATTGCAGGGTGTCGGATGTGAAATAGGCTGGCTGCCATTGGCTCCAGAAAAGCGACATACCGCGTAGCACCACGGGTTGCCCATCCCGCCCGACAATCCTGTTTCCCTTAACAGCGAGAAAACCATGTTGCTCCACCGCCGGGCTGTTCCGCCGGTTCGCACGAAACCAGTGCCAAGGCGCTGTTGCCGGGCGTCGCCTCACCGGTTCGGCCTAGGAATAGAGCGAATGAGAGAGCGCAACGGCTGCCGACCAAATCCTGAAGGCTGCCGCGGATCCCAGAATGAAAGGCGGTTCCGCGATGGGTAGCAATGTGATCGCAAGGTCCGGCAAATCCCCCCCGCGATGATGGTCCAGCGCAAGATTGATGGAAGACATTCCCGATGAAATGCCTTCATTTTTATTTTCATAGGGCATCATCTGTCCGCCATAACCCCCGCACGGCGCCGGAACCCCTCACGAAGTATTGAATTGGCGAGAGGAGAAGATAACCTAAGTATACTGTACAAGAATAGTCAATATGCGGGCCCCGGGGGAATCTTGTCTGCCAGAAATGCCGAAATACTTGTCTGCACACTGGGCACGCGCGGCGACATCCTGCCCTTTCTTGCCCTGTGCACGCCCTTCATCAGTAAGGGACACCGGGTCACGGTGCTGACCAACCGGAATTGGAAAGACCTGGTCGAGAATAGCGGCGCGGAATTTCACGAAATCGCCGGCCAGGACCTTCCCCAGAGCGGGCGCGACGACAAGGCTTTTTACCGCTCCAGCACATTTCCATCCTTTTCACGCAGCTTTTCCTTCATTCGTCAAAGAGCGGCCACCAATCCCCATTGCGCCGTCATCTACCGCTTCAACATGCTGGGCGCGGAGTGCGCCGCCAGGAAATTCCAGCTCCCCAGCATCAAGGTCGCGCTGCAGCCTTCGGTCGTAAAATCGGTGGAGCGCCCACCTTGGCCGCTGACGCGGCTGGTCCACGGGCCCTTGGCGGGATTGGCCAAGAAGGTCATCGTCCCTGCGGTTTATAAGATCGGCGAGATCGCGGCCGAATATCGCGAATATACCAACAGCTTCCTGAACGAAGTGGGTTTCGAGAAGTTGGCCTTTGGAAGCCGGTTGGAAACGGAAGATCTGTTCTTGATCCTCTGTCCCGACTGGTTTGCCATGCCGCAAAAGGACTGGCCGGACCGGTCCCGCCTGACGGGATTCCTTTTCCTGGACGGGGATCAGCAGGATGACGAACTGGAGGCCTTCATTTCAGTCAACGGTCCTCCTTTGGTGTTCACCCCCGGCACCGGCGTGTCGGACGCAGGGGGTTTTTTTGAGCGTGCCGCTTCACTCTGCCGGGCGCTGAGCCTGCCCGGTGTGTTCCTCAGTCCGGCGCTGCGGCATAGCGGAACAGGATGGCCGGAACGGATACTGGCCCGGGATCATGCAGAGCTTCATTGGCTTTTGCCGCGTTCGCGAATGCTGGTGCATCACGGCGGTATCGGATCTACGGCCCAGGCGATACGGGCGGGTATACCCCAGCTCGTCCTACCGGACCGGTTCGACCAACCCGACAATGCGTTGCGCGTGGCGATTTTGGGGCTGGGAGGCACGGTATTTTCCAGAGACCCTGATCTGAGCGAACTCACAGATATGGTCCGCAATATCCTGGCAAGCGCCACCGTCGAGCGGCAGGTGCAGACGGGAGCCGCGCTGGTGCGCGCCCATCCCGCGCGCGATCTGGCCCACCAGATGATCTGCACAGTCATGGATCGGTATTTCAGGGCCGGCGCGACCTCTCCAACGGCGCAAGCGCCCCGCCGGGTCCCGGAGGAACTGTTGTCGTGAAGACCATTGCCGCCACAGTCCTGCAGCTTCAGAAAAAAGGCGTCAGCCTATTCCGCGAGGGCGATGACATTCGTTACAGGACTGCATCGGGCGCGCCACCGGCCGTCATCCTGCAGGAACTTTCGCGGCGGCGGGATGAGCTTGTCCTGTATTGGCAAGCGCGAGATTCCATGGTGTTTCCGCCTCTGGGCCACAGCGGGGAGCCGGCCCAGCCCTCCGTCACGCAAGAGATGTGGTGGCGTTGGATCGACCGGGACACCTCGCTGACGCTTTCGCTGATGGAGTTTGTGAGAGGGAGCAGCACCGAAGCGCTTGTCGAAACGATAAAGGGACTGGTGATGCGGCATGAAACGCTGCGCGCCCGCTTTTCCGAGGAAAACGGGGTCCTGAAGGTGGCGTTCAACGCTGCTGCCGACTTCAAGGTCGAGACGGAAACTCTGCCATCTTCAGCAACCGTCGAGAGCCTAAAAGGCCTTGTCGATGCCTTCATTGCCCGGCCGCTCACCGCCGCCGCGGATTGGCTCGCCCGGGCCAAGGTCTTTTGCGTGCCGCACAAAGGCCATGTCGCAGTCATCGTGGCGAACCATATGGTGGTTGACGGAACGTCCATCGATATTTTGAGGGCGGAACTGCGGCGTCCCGAAAAAGTGCCCGTCCCGGGGGGCGGTGAGACCCTGTCCTATGCGGATTTTGCCGCTTGGCAGAGGACCTGCCTGGACCGTTCGGGACAGGCACTGGCGGCCTATTGGTCTGCCTGGAGCCGAAGCCAGCCCGAAATCCTTTCCCCAGCGGGCAAAATCCCCATGCGATGGCGTCCCGGAACCAAGGTTCGCAGGACTTTCACCATACCGCGATTTGCACACAGCGCCCTGATCGAATTCGCCAGTGAGAACGCCACCTTCCCCTTCATGGTCTACCTGACCCTGCTGGCGCTTGCCGTGGCTCGCTGGTCGGGGCAGTCGAGATTTCCGCTCCGCAGCATCTGCGACAGCAGGACCGTTCCCGCCCTGTCTTCCGTGGTGGGACTGATGACGGGCGCCGATGCGATCGGGATTTCCTGGAATGCTAACCACAGCTTTACGGACAATCTGAAGGAGGTAGAGGCGGAATATCACGCTGCCGGCAGGCTGCGTTTACCGAACATCTATGCCTTTCCACCTTTTGCCATGGATGCGCATGACAATGATCAGCGGCACAACATCGCGGTCATCATGAACCATCGCAAGACAGCTTCCCATGTGGGCGAGATTTTTCTGCCGCCTGAGAGCTGGCCTCCACCAGAAGGCGTGCCCAGGCGGGAGATATGGCGTCATCCGGTATCGCCCATCTGCCTGGAACTGACGCAGTTGGGAGAAATGGCGACTGCGGCTTTCCTGATGCACGAAGACATTCTGACGGCGGCAGAGCAGGACGGGTTCATCCAGACATTTTTCAATGTTTTTGAAGAAACAGTGTTGCGCGGGAATGAAGCGGCGAAGGAACTCGCGCCGCATGCTGAAACTGTCCTGAAGGAGTGATTTGTCTTTTTGCCAACTTTACTGTTGGCTAAACAGTATAGATATGTCTAGCTTATGGCCGGGGCGATAAGAATTCTTCTGGGTTGGGGATGTTCAAACCATTCTTCTGGATAAAACCGGAACGCGTCGAATTGCGGGCTTTGACGGCGGTGCCGCGCCTGGCCGAATTCCTGCCCGTCACCAAACTTAGCCGGTCATTGCCGGATTGGTGGCGGGACCTTCCCTCGACCTTTGAACCGCCGCCGCCCCCGCCGCCGCCGCCGAATTCCAAATCGCCGCCGCCCATGCCGCGGCCGCAGACCCAACTGAGTTCGAAGCATTGCTATGCGATGCAGGAAACGTTCAAGACGGGCCTGGGTATTCCGCTTTGGGCGGATCACACCATCAGCCTCACGCCGGACGGCCGCGCCAATGCGCAGGCGCCCGGAAAGGGCAAGCCCGGAACCCAGCATCCGCCGCTGCAGTTCACCGGCATGCTGGCGCCCAGCGCGTTGCATTTCAAATTCCACTCACCCTGGTGGCTGGTGTCGAAGAAATCCGTGCACTTCTGGATGTGCCATCCTTTCTATCACCAGCGCGATCCCTTCCGTTACCACGCGATGTCAGGATCGGTGGAATACCGCAACCAGCATTCGACCAATGTGAATGTCGTGTTCCGCAAGCCCGCGGCGCCGACGGACATCGAGTTCAGCGCGGGTGAAATGATCTGCTACCTGATCCCCATGACGGATCTGCGCGTCGATCTGGTGGTCGAAGAGGTCAGCGATGCGGAGATCGAGCGTATCAATTTCACCCGCAATATCACGACGCGGCCTCTGCTGTTCAACCGCAAATGGAACAAAGGCGGAGATTAGCGGCATGCGGGGGAAACGGCGGCGCACGGCGCATAAGCGGACGGAGCGCGACAATGGAATATGACTGGGCAATGGGGCTCGTGAACGAGCTCTTGTGGGACAGCATGATGACGGCCGGACCACTGTTGATCGCCACCCTGATCACCGGCGTATTGATTTCAATTCTGCAGGTGGCGACCCAGATACAGGAGATGACCTTGAGCTATGTGCCGAAGCTCGCGGTATCCGGGATCGTCCTGGTGTTGCTGGGCTCCTGGATGATTCACCGAGTCACCTTCTTTGCCCTGAAAATGATTTCCCTGATACCGGATATGCACTAGCCATGCCGCAGAGCGGACTCGCATCCTGGATCGTGTCGTGCCTGTTGGTCGGATTGCGCGTGGCCCCGGTTTTTGCTTTCGCTCCGCCTTTCTCTCTTACCCGCATGCCCCGGCTCTTCCTGGTATTGCTGGGGTTAGGACTGTCGGCCAGCCTGGTCGCCGCCTATTCGCAAGCCATGCGCCTGGCGGATCTCAGCACATACGGCGTTGTGATCGCCGCCTTGCGGGAAGCGGCGCTGGGCACCATGTTTGTGCTGGTCTTCCAGATTGTATTCGGGGCGCTGTATCTGGCGGGCCGTACAGTCGACCTGCAAGCCGGCTTTGGTTTTGCGCTTTTGATCGATCCCACTTCTCAGGCGCAGTTGCCGCTGGTGGGAACGCTGTTCGCCTATGCTGCGGCGGCCGTGTTCTTTTCCTTTAACGGCCATATTGATCTTTTGCGGCTGCTGGCAGCCTCGCTTGATGCGGTGCCGATAGGAAGTTGGGCTCTCCCCTCCTCGATTGCGCGCCTTTCGGGCTTCATGTCCATGGTTTTCCTGATGGCGATGGGGGTGGCAGCCGCCTCGATCCTTGCGCTCTTCCTCGTGGATATGGTGATCGCCCTTCTGTCCCGCACCGTGCCGCAGATGAATGTCCTGGTACTGGGCTTTCAGGTCAAATCACTCGTCCTGTTCCTGGTGCTGCCCCTGTCGTTCGGGATGGCGGGCGCGCTGTTCCTGCGGCTGATGACCCTTACCCTCGAAGCCCTACCGCGGATCATCTAGCCATGGCCGAGGGGGAATTGGACAAGTCTGAACAGGCAACGCCCTTCAAGCTGCAAAAGGCGCGCGAAAAAGGGACGGTCGCTCGGGGCACGGATTTGGGTTTTCTCATCGGCCTCACGGCCTTCCTGGGCTATCTGTGGATCGCGGGGCCGGACATGGCCAAGGCCATCACTGTCGCCACCCAGAGGACAATTGTCAGCGCCGCCACCCTGTCGGACGGCCCCAATGCGGTACTCTCGGTGGTCGGCCCGCTCTTTTCCCTGGCGCTGCGGCCGCTTCTTCTCATGGCGGCGACCGTGTTCGCCGTCGTCTTGCTGTTCGAAGTGTTGCAGACCGGTGTGGTGTTCTCGGCCCAGCCGCTGAAACCTGACTTCAGCCGTATGAACCCCGTCACCGGGTTCAAGCGTCTCTTTACACTTCGTCTCCTGCTCGAGACCGCCAAGAACGTCCTGAAAATGTGCTTCTATGTGACGGCCGGATATCTGGTCATCCATCACGCGATCACGGCCGATATCGGCGCGGTCCGTGACGCCAGCCCCCTTCTGGCGCTGATCGCACACACAGCCTTGCGTCTCCTACTGGCCTTTGCGGGGGTGGCGCTGTTGTTCGCCGTGCTGGACCAGGTGATTGCCCGCAGGGACTTCCAAAAGAAGATGGCCATGAGCCGGCGGGAGATCAGGCGGGAAACGCGGGACAGGGAAGGGGACCCGCGTCTCAAGCAGAAGCGCAAGCAGCTTCACGCGGAATTCTCCAAACTGAGCCAAAGCCTGCGCAATTTGAAAGGCTCGGACGTGGTGATCACCAATCCCGAGCATATTGCGATTGCGCTGCGCTATGACCGCCACACCATGCAGGCGCCGCGCATCGTTTCCATGGGGATCAACCGGTTCGCCCTGCATATAAAGCAGACGGCGCTGCTTTACGGCATTCCGGTGATCGAAAACCGGCCGCTGGCGCGGGCGCTGTACAGCCGCTCCGCCCTGAACCGGCAGATTCCCGATCATTGTTTCCAGCCCGTGGCCGACATCTACAATGCGCTACGGGCCCGGGCAAAAGACGGAGACCGCTGACATGCTCCAGGCCTTCTTCGGCAAGAACCGTGACCTCGCGCTGGTGTTGGGGGTGATCGGCATCCTGCTGGTGCTGTTCGCGCCTATACCGCCGGTGATGATCGATTTCCTGATCGTGCTGAACTTCGCCTTCGGCCTCACGATCCTTTTGCTCACCTTTTACGTGTCGCGGCCGGTGGATTTTTCCACCTTTCCCTCCCTGCTGCTGATCGCAACGCTTTTCCGGCTGGCTCTGAATGTTTCCGCTACCCGGCTGATCCTGACCAGCGCCAATGCGGGGGAAGTGATCGGCTCTATCGGTGCCTTCGCCGTCCAGGGCAATTACGTTATCGGCCTGGTGGTCTTCTTCATCCTGATTGTGGTCCAGTACGTCGTGGTCACGGCGGGCGCGCAGCGCGTCTCGGAAGTGGCGGCGCGGTTTGTCCTGGATTCGGTGCCCGGTCATCAGATGAGCATCGATGCGGACCTCAATATGGGGCTGATCGACCAGAACGAGGCCAAGCGGCGCCGCAAGGAGCTTGAGAAAGAGGCGGCCTTCTATGGCGCCATGGATGGCGCGAGCAAATTCGTGAAGGGGGATGCCGTCGCCGGCATCATCATCCTTCTGATCGATATCATCGCCGGCTGGATCGTCGGCATCGCCCAGATGGACATGGCCTGGAACGACGCGCTGTCCACCTTCACGCTCCTGACCATCGGCGACGGCATCGTCACCCAGGTCCCCGCGTTGATCATTTCGGTCGCCACCGGCATCATCGTCACCCGTTCTTCGGCGGACCGTCAGCTCAGCACCGAGGTCTTCAGCCAGCTCTCCTCGATACCCAAGATACCGCTGATCGTGCTGGGCGCGCTGTTTCTGTTGCTGGCGCTTCCCGGTATGCCGAAATGGCCGATGGTGATCGTCATGGTTGTCGCAGTCGCGGCCTTTTACGCCGCGCGCCGGAAGAAGGCTGCCGAGGAGGCGCAAAGCCTGTTCGACACGCCTGCTGCGGACGGCGAAAAGGCCGGAACCTCGCGCGGTGTTCCGCCGGTGGAGATCCTCTTGGGCAAGGAGCTGGGCCAGCAATGGCTTTCGATCAAGCCTCTGCTGGCCGAGCGCATCACCGCCCTGAGAAACCATCAGGAGAAGCAGAGCGGTTTTTCGATCCCCGCCGTGCTTTTCCAGGATGGCGGGCACCTCGGCTCCTACGACTATGAGATTTCCTTTTTCGGGGCCCGCCACAGCTTTGCGCAGATATATCCGGAGAAGATGCTTGCCGTGCGGGCGTCGGAGGCGGCCGAAACGCTTCCGGGTGTTGAGACCCGCGATCCCGCCTATGGCCTGCCCTCCATATGGATCGACGCGGAACATTCCGACCAGGCCCGTGCGGCCGGCTATACATTGGTCGATCCCGTCACCGTGCTGATGACCCATTTGGGAGAGATGCTGCGGCGGGAAGCCGCGCTGCTTTTGTCGCGCGCCGACGTGGTCGTCCTGCTGGAAGGCGTACGCAGCCGTCAGCCGGGGTTGATCGAAGAACTCATTCCGGCGGTCATGACCGTATCGGACGTCCAGCGCATTTTACAAAATTTGTTGGCAGAGGACGTTTCCATTCGGAATATGGATCAGATCGCCGAAGCGCTGGTCGATTTGGCACGGACGGTCAAAGACCATGCCGACCTGACGGAAATGGTCCGCCAGCGCCTGTGTCACGGCATCTGTCACAGCCTGCGCGGAAATCATGAATATCTTTCCGTGCTTAGTCTGGATCCCAAGATCGAAGGCCAGATCACGGACAATGTCCGGCGTGCGGAAAAGGGCAGCAACCTCGTACTGGAACCGCGCCTGGCGGAGCAATTGATCCGTAAATTGATCCCCGGTGTGGAAGCCATGATGCGGGAAAGCTTTGCGCCGGTCCTGCTCTGCAGTCCCGAAATAAGACGGTATCTGAAAACTTTCACGAAACGCAGCGTGCCCAAGCTTTCGGTTCTGTCGATAAGCGAGGTTCCGCCGACCATCGACCTGCGATCTTTCTCTGTTGTCAAAATTGATTGAACATGTCTGATCTATACTATCTAAGCTTGAAGTACACTGATCAATACGATAGCGTGAGGGCCATGGGGATTGTCGAGCTTGGTGGAGTGATCATTGCGCAGGCAACGCAGCGCGTTGAGCTCGCCGCGCAAAACATGGCGAACATGACCACGGCGGGCTACAAGTCCCACCGCCAGTTTCAGGGCCTGATCGATAGCGCACAGTTGGAGTTTGCAGCCGCCCAACAGGCGTCAAGGTCCAATGGGATGTCGGTGGATTTCACCGCCGGTAAGCTGCAGCAGACGGGAAATCCGCTCGATCTGGCGATCTCGGGCGACGGCTTTTTCACTGTACGCACGGATACGGGACTGTTCTATACGCGCAGCGGGCAGTTCAGCCGCGACGCGGATGGGCGTCTGGTCACGCCGGATGGCGCGGTATTGCAGTCCGCCAGCGGAGACGTGCGGCTTGAGGGCGGCGATGTCTCCATTCTTGCGGACGGCACGGTCCAGCAGAGCGGTCAACCCGTCAGCCAGCTTGCGATTGCCACCTTCGATGACCTCCAGCTTCTGCAGCCGGCCGGCTCCGGCCTTTTCGCGGCGCCTGTCGGTGCGGCACGGGACGTTGCCGGCCCGCAGGTCCGGCAGGGAATGCTGGAAGCCTCGAACGTAACGACAGCGAATGAAATGATTTCGATGATGGCCGGGCTGCGCAGCGCGGAAACGGGGCAGCGCGTGGTTCAAGTGTATGACGACCTTATGGGACGTGCTCTGACGACTTTCGGACAAATGTAATCAATAAGGGCTGGGTTGGGAGATGAATGGGGCTTTCTATATCGGGGCTATCGGCCTCGATGCGCAGCAGCGCGCGTTGGAAGTTGTCGCCAATAACGTCGCGAACATAAATACCGCGGCGTTCAAGCGTTCGACGGTGCAATTTTCCGAGCTGGTGGCGCCTTTGCGCGACCGCGACGATCTGGTGTTGCAGCAGACCGGTGCGTCCCATTTGCAGGGTGTCACGCTTGGTGCGGCGCCGATCGTGTGGTCGCAAGGCGCCATGCAGCAGACCGGCCAGCCAATGGACCTGGCCATCAATGGCGACGGCTTCATCGAATTGGCGGGTCCTTCAGGGCGGTCGCTGCTGTGGCGCGGCGGCACTTTGAAGATCAACAGTGACGGATATCTTGCCGCGGCGAGCGGGGTGCCTCTGCGCGCCATGATTTCCGTGCCGCAGGGCACGAGCGCGATCACCATCGGCAGCGATGGAGCGGTCACAGCCGTAACCGGCAGCGATAGCGCCACACAGCAGATCGGTCAGATCGATCTGGTGACGGTCAAGTCGCCCGATATGCTGGCCGATACTGGCAACGGTTATTACGAAGCCGACAGCGAAAGCCAGCTCACGACGGTGAAGCCCGGCGATGAAGGGGCCGGTGTCCTGGTGCAAGGCTCGTTGGAGGGCTCCAACGCCCAATTGGTGGATGAAATGACCAACATACTCCTGCTGCAGCGGGCTTTCGGTGCCAACGCCCAGGTGGTGCAAGCGGGCGATCAGCTCATGTCTCTTGTCAACCAGCTGAGGCGCTGACGTGATTGCAGGTCTTATTCTGCTGGCCGGTTTGGGTTTGGTGCCGGGAGGATCGGCGCCGCAGGGGCATTGCCTCAAAGCGCAATCGGCGTTGGCAGCCGACTCCGTTCCACTGGCTGCGAATTTTGTGGTGGCCGAATGTCCGGAGCGCGAGCCTGCGCCCGCCTTCCGCTATGACAGCGCGCTGGGCTCCAGCCGGCTGTCGCGCGCGATAGCTCCGAATGAAATCGTGCCGGTTTTTCCGGAATTCGGCCTGAAGCTGGTACAGCCGGGGCAGGTTTTGCGCATCGTCATCTTCGCAGGCGCCGTCCGGATCGAACGTGAGGTCGAAGCTCTGCAGTCAGCGCGCCCGGGACACAGACTGTTCGTTCGCAGCAATGACGGGCAGGTGCTTTCCGTCCGCTATGAGGCCCAGCCATGAAAATTGGGTTGGCCGCTATCGCTTTGCTGGGTTGCGTGCTTGGCGAAACGCCGCTCCATGCGGCCGATCTCTACAAAAGCGACAATTGGGCGGCGATGGCATCCGATCGCAACGCCCACAAGGTCGGCGATATCCTGACCATCATTGTCTATGAAAGCTCCAACGCCACCGACAGCGCCAACAGCAGTTCCAAGAGGACCAGCAGTTTCGGCGGGCAGATCTCGGCCGACGCCGCGTTCAACCACTCCGCCAACCTCGGCCTGCACAACGACTCCGACAATGCAGGTTCCACGGGGCGCAGCGGTGGCATGGTCGCCCAGCTTAGCGTGACGGTCGACGACATCTTTCCCAATGGCGATCTGCATGTCTCCGGCGCCCAGGAACTCAATATCAACGACAACAAGACCCATATCCGGATCAAGGGCCGGGTGCGGCTTGCCGATATCTCCAACAACGCGGTCCTGTCCACCCGGCTGGCGGACGCCATGATCGATTATAACGGGCAAGGCTTCGTTACCAACGCCGCCAAACCCGGCATCCTCACCCGCATCTTCAACTGGCTGGGCCTGACATGAGACGCTTTCTCGCGCTGCTGCCGGCAGCCATCATTGTCCTTGGCACCGTGGCCGGGGCTTATGGCAAGACGGATGCCGCGCCGCAACCGCAGGAAGACTATTTCCGCGAGCAGAGCGCGGATGCACGGCTCAAGGATATCGGCCGATTCCTGGGTTGGCGCGATAATGCGCTGATCGGTTATGGCATCGTCACCGGATTGACCGGTTCGGGAGACTCGCCCCGCAACGCCGCCACCAAGCAAGCCCTCAGCAATGTCTTGAGCAGGCTCGGCGCGAATATCCCGCCTGACCTCATGCAAAGCCGCAATGTCGCCGCGGTGATGGTGACGGCCAACCTGCCGCCTTCGGCCAATATCGGTGACAGGATCGACGTGACCGTCACCTCGATCGGCGATGCCCGCAGCCTGGCGGGAGGCATCCTGCTGATGACGCCATTGCTGGGTCCCGACCAGAAGTCCTATGCCCTGGCACAGGGGGCGCTGACCATCGGCGGCTATAATTTTCGCGACAACATAAATCTGCGGCAGAAGAATTATCCGACGGCCGGCGTCATTTCCGGCGGTGCCACCATCGAAGCGCAGTTGGAAGCAAACCTGGCAGTGAATGGATGGCTGACCTTCATCCTCAGGGATCCGGATTTCACCACCGCCCAGCGGGTGGCCGACGGGATCAACCAGATCCTGGGCCCGGGCACTGCCCAGGTGCGCAGCGCCGAGGCGGTGCAGATCGCGGCAACGGGGCGCGACGCGAACCGTCTGGTGGCGCTGGTCGAAAATGTCTCGGTTACCCCGGACCAGGTTGCCCGGGTCGTCATCAACGAGCGCTCCGGGACGGTTGTGGCCGGCGGCGGCGTGAAGATCTCCAGCGTGGTGATCGCCCAGGGCGATATCAAGGTCTCGGTGACGAGCGACAACCAGGCGCAACCCTTCTTCTTTGACGGCCTGGGGCTGGACCGGCGCGGTGCCCGCGGCTTGGTCGTCACCAATACCAAGCTGGAAGTCACGGACACGTCAAATGATGTGGCGGTCCATTTTCCCAATACGACAGTGGCCGATCTTGTTCGCGGCCTGGGGCAGGCCAAGGTGGGCACCCGCGACATGATCGCCATTCTTCAGGCGATCAAGACAGCAGGGGCCCTGCATGCCGAAATCGTTGTGCAGTAGGAGCAGAAATGGATAGCAGCACCGCGACATTGCTCATCAAAGCGCTCGATTGCTTGTCGGCGCGTTCGGTGGCCACCGCACAGAATATCGCCAATGCGAACACACAGGGCTATCGGCCATTGCGGGTCTCGTTCGAGCAGGCGCTGGCCGAGGCCGCGAGCCGGGGCGACGCGGCGGTTCAGGCTGTCTCGCCGCAGATCGATCCGGTACCGGTCGGGGCGCGCGATGGGGAATTGCGGCTGGACCTGGAATTGGCGACGGCGAGCACCACGGCGCAGCGCTATGGCGGATTGATCGACGTGTTTGACCGCCAGCTCCAGCTCCAGAACCTGGCGATCACCGGCAGCAGCGGGAGAAACTGATCATGCAGGCTATGGAAATCAGCCGGAGTGCGTTGGATGTCGAATGGCGGCGCCTGGAAATCACCGCCGAGAACCTCGCAAATATCAATTCCCTGCAAAGCGGCATCACGCCCTTGTACCGCCAACGAAGCCTGGTGTCCGGGCCGCGCGCGCTCTTCAACACCTATCTGGAAAACACCACGTCCCTGGCAACCGCCACCACCGGCATCAACGCCCACGAACTGACCGGCGTCGATATCTACGGCGTCGAGGAGAGCGATGCTCCTCCGCGGCTGGTGCATGAACCGGGCAATCCGCTCGCGGATGCGCGCGGCATGGTGGCTTACCCAAATATAGACCATGCCGGGCAGATGCTTCAGATGGTCAAGACCTCGCGCGCCTATGAAGCCAATATCGTGGCGATGAACGCGGCACGCCAAATGTACATGAAAGCGCTGGATCTGGGGAGACGCTGATGATGGGAACCGTACCGATAACCGCCGTGCCGCCGGCCGGCTTGATAGCGTTCGATCAATTGGGCGCCGCGCAGATACCGTCGGCGGGTGTGCAGGGGGGAAGTTTTTCCCAGCTCCTGGTGAACGGTGCTCAGAAAGTCAGCGATGATGCCCTAAACGCCGACAGGCTGGTGCGCGATTTCGCAATCAACGATTCCATTCCCGTGCACCAGGTAACCTATGCGCTGGAACAGGCCCAATTGTCCCTGAACTTGATGATGCAGGTGCGAAATCGGCTGGTAGAGGGCTACCAGCAGATGATGAACATGCAATTGTGATGCGGAGCCGTGGCCGTGTTTGACCGTTTCAAAGCCGCATCGCCCCGCCAGCAGCTTTGGCTGGCCGCGGGCGGTATCTGCGTGCTGGGCGCCTTGTTTTTCCTTCTGTGGTTCGGATTGCTGCGGACCACTTACCAGCCCCTGTTCACGAACCTGAAGGCAAGCGACGCTTCCACCATTGTCGCGGAACTGGGCCGGAAGAAAATCCCCTACCGGCTGGCGGATAGCGGCGCGACCATCCTGGTCCCATCCGAAATGGTCGACAGCACGCGTCTCGACGTGATGGGCGGCGACATGCCTCTCAAAGGCACTGTGGGTTTTGAGCTTTTCAACAAGGCCGATATGGGCCTCACGGACTTCGCGCAAAAGATCAACTATCAACGCGCCCTGCAGGGAGAGCTGGAACGCACCATCATGACCTTGGATGGCGTAGACACTGTCCGTGTCCATCTTTCCATGGGTGAAGACCGCCTGTTCCGGGATGACCAGAGCCCACCCAAGGCGTCGGTCACCATTCGCATGACACGGGGCGCGACTCTGTCGGACAACGCGGCCCAGGGGGTAAAGCGGCTTGTCGCGGCAGCGGTTCCCAAAATGAATCCATCGGATGTGGTTCTCCTGGATGAGAGCGGGCAGGCGGTGAATGCGTCTGTTGCGCCTCCTGCTTCGGACCAGCCCACCTCTCCGCTTTTGGAGGAAAAACAGGCGGTGGAAGAATTCTACAAAGGCCGCATTCTTCACGCGCTTTCGACGGCAGGCCTTTCACAGAATGTCTCGGTCACCGTCTCCGCGGAAACGGATTCGGCGGCCGACAGTTTTTCGGAATGGTCGCCGGCTGCGCGCAATTTTCTTTTACAGGTGATTTTGTCATCGGCCGATCCTTTACAGCCGGAAGACCAGCAGAAAATGCGCGCGCTGGTGGGTAAAGCCACCGGCGCCGCCTCGACCGGCAATGACGTGATCCGGTTCGACAGGACGCCACCCGGCACCGAGAGTGTCGCTGCCGAGGTTTTGACGGGGCGTGAGGTGAAACCGCATCCACCTGCCATAGCAATGCCGCCGCCTGTCGAAGATGATCGTGCGACAGTTTTTGGCTGGCTGCGGCTGGTGATTCCCATATCGGTGGTGTTGCTCGCCGGATTTTTATTGATCTGGAAGTTGCGCGGCCCTCGCCGCCTGAGCGCTGAGCGGCAGGCGGAATTCGTGGAGCGGATTCGCGCCATTCTGGAGGAAAGGGAAAGCCGTGCCGCTTCCCAATCCTGATGCCGCTGTCCGGGCGATAGCCGCCGAACTTGCTGCGCTTCATGTCGAAGACAGCGCAGCCATTCTGGGGGCACTGAACGAGCGCGAGCGGAAAATCATCGAGCAATTTCTTCGCGTGCATATTGGGGGATTCCAGGAAGCCCTCGCTGTGAGTGGCGCAGCGGCGGCCTATGACTCGTCCCGTCTTTCGCCCTGGCTGATCCAGCAATTGCAGTCGGCCAGACAGGAGGGCGGCACCCTGACGCCCACGGCACGGCAAGCCCTGCTGGATTGCGTGGCGAAACTCCATCCGGTGAGCCCATGAGCGGCGTTATCAAACAGGGCAATATTTCAGGCCAGTCGGGCGTGCATCCGGTCGTCCCTTCCGGGGCGCCGGTTATTCCCATCGGCAAGCATGATGAGGAACGCGACAGTTTGTTGCGGCGTATTGCCAGGCTTGAAGAGGAATTGCGCCAGCGCGACGCGGAAGCCGGCGATCTTCGTTCCGCGGCGGCGCAGGCGCGCGAGGATGGTGTTGAGCAGGGCTATGAATCCGGCCTGGTTGCGGCCCAGGACCGGCAGTCCGAGCGGCTGGCCCTCCTGGAAAAGTCGATGATCAAGGCCCAGGCCAATCTGGCCGAGAGCCTCACCTCCCTTTCGCGGCTATCGGCGCTGTTGGCGCAGGACTGTGTCGATATCATCCTGGGGAATGCGGGTGACCGTGCCGATTTCATCGCGCGGATCGTCGGGTCTCAGGTGGCGAAGATCGACCACTCCATGCTGGTTTCGGTGCGCGTCTCGCGCCTGGATTTTCCCGACGACGGCGAGATCGCAGCGTTGATGGAGCAGGCGGGGTTGTCATCGGTGAGCGTGACGGCGGGCGATGAGATGCCGTCCGGCTCGTGCGTGATGACCCTGCGGCTCGGCCGCATCAGCGTGGGCATCGATCAGCAGTGGCCGGCACTGCGAAATCTTCTGGACGATATGGCCTTGCCGGAGACAGCGGAATGACCCTGCATCCGATGCAACAATGGCTTCGTTCCGCCGACCCGGTGCTGCGCAGCGGCCGGGTGCGGAAAATTCTCTCCACGCATATAGAAGCCGACGGTCCCGGTGTGGCGCTGGGCACGCTTTGCGAAATCGAGACCGCGTCCGGCGCCGACGTCCGCACCTTTCAGGCTGAGGTTGTGCGGGTCGATCGCGACAGCATCACCTTGACGCCGCTGGAAGACAGAAGACCAACCTTCGCCGGAGCGCTGGTCACTGCCTGCGGCTATTCCAACACTATCGCAGCCGGAGAAGCCTTTCTTGGCCGGGTGGTCGACGCCCTGGGCCGTCCCCTCGACGGCGCGGGAGACATAAGGTGCAGCCAGCTGGTTCCGCTTCACGGTGGTCAAGTGTCGCCACTTGACCGGGACTCACCGCAAGATGTTCTGGAGACGGGCATCCGGGCGATCGACGGTCTTCTGACGCTTGGCCGTGGCCAGCGTGCCGGCATCTTTGCCGCCAGCGGCGTGGGCAAGACCAGCCTGATGACCCAGATTGCGCGGCAAGTGCAGGCCGATGTCACCGTCCTGTGCCTGGTGGGCGAGCGTGGACGGGAGGTCGAGGAGATATGGAATCGCGGATTGAATGAGGAAGCCCGGTCCAGGTCGATCCTGGTAGCGGCGACGTCGGATCAATCCGCCTCCTTGCGCGTGCGCGCCGGTCATTATGCGCTTGCGCAGGCGGAATATTGGCGCGCGCGCGGCAAGCATGTCCTGCTGTTGCTGGATTCGGTGACCCGGCTTGCGATGGCGATGCGGGAAATCGGTCTTGCTGCCGGCGAACCCCCGACTGTCCGCGCCTATACCCCCAGCGTCTTCGCGGCGATCCCCAAGATGGTGGAGAGGTGCGGCGCACTGAAAACGGGCGGCGCGATCACCGCGATCATGACGGTTCTGAGCGAAAATGACGAGATCGAAGATCCGGTCTGTGAATTGATGAAATCCCTGTTGGACGGGCATGTCGTTCTGTCCCGCGCGCTTGCGGAAGAGGGGCATTTCCCCGCCATCGATGTGCCGCGCAGCATCAGCCGCCAGGCGGAAAATCTGGTGCGTTCGCCGCAGCGCAGGATGGCTTTGCAGGTGCTGGAGTGGCTGTCCAAATACGACTCGTCCCGCACGCTGGTCGACACCGGGCTCTATGTGAAAGGCAGCAATGATCTCATTGATCGCGCGATCGAAAGAAATCCACATATCATCAAGTTCCTGAGGCAGGACCGCGACCATTGCTCGCCGGTTGCTTCGACAAATGCAGCCCTTGCCCGGCTTGCGGAAGGGAAAAACTGATGCGCGCGAAGACAGAAGCCGCCTTGTTGAAGAAGATTGCCGGCATCCGCCGGCTGCAACGCGCGGCTGCCGAAGCCGAGGCGGCGCGTGCAGTGGCCGCGCTGTCGGAGAAGGCGCAAGCGCTGAAGCTGCGGCAAGACGAAGAGAAGGCGATCGAAGAGCATTGGCAAAGTAGCGTTTCGGGACCGTCGGTCCGGCTGGAAACCATGCCGATCTGGGCCGAAGCCGTCGCGCGGCAGAACACGTTGACTCGAAATGCCGCCGCCGCCAGGGACAGCGCGTCATATGCAAAGGACCGCGGCGCGGCGGCACTTTATCAAGCCGAACGCCAAAGCGATGCCGCCGCCGAACAGGCGAGGCTGGCATGGAGCGAACATCTGCGAAAGCTCGAAGACGACGCCGTCCAGGATGCCGCCGACCGGCATCTTCAGCATGGGGGCACGCGATGAAGATAGAGACCCAGGATTACGCACCGGCCATTTCAAAGCTGCAGCAATCTTCCCCGTCCGGAAAGAGTGACGATAACGCTTTTGAGCGTCTTCTCACCACGCCCGCGTCTGTGCCACCGCGCGCTGCCGCCTTGGCGGGGGGCGTCGTCGCGCCGCGCTCAGAACTGGAACAGCGTGGTCAGGTTTTCGGCTTTGGCGAACTTGGAGTGTTCGGACGCTATGGCGCCCAGGAAAATCCGGGACGGACGCGGGAAGCGCCAGACAGGGATCCCGCCGCAGTGCTGGAAGACCTCGCAGAGCCTGCTGAGCATGCGGGGCCGGTCATGGCGACGGGTCGCCCGCCGGCTGAAGATGCGGCCGATGGGGCGATTACCGGACAGTTGGAAGGTCCCGCGCAATCCGTGAAAGCTTCATCAACTTTGCGAACCGCGCCCGCCGCTGGCATGGCTCCGGCAGCCACAGAAGAAGAAAGCTTTTCAGAACAAGTCGAGGAACCCGGCCCCGACGACAATATCACCGCCAGCCCGGACCGCAGAACAGCGGAAATGCCAGGCCAGGCAAATGACAGTGCGTCCGTCAGCTTAACGGTCTCAGGGGAAGACGGCGCGCTTACCATCATTGCCCGAGCTGGAATCAAGCAGGACGAGAATTCGGAATTGCAGCGCCGGATGGAAAAGACGGCGGCCGAATTCGGCATACAGGTCCAGGATATCCATCTGAACGGCTCGGTAGCGCCGTCATTCACGTCAATTTTGGGAGGCAATAGTGGCAGTCGCATCCGTTAACCCCGCGTCTTCGGCGGCCTTCGGCCTCGACTTTCAGTCGATGCTGAAAATCATCCTGACTCAGCTGACATATCAGGATCCGTTGAAGCCCCTGGATAATTTCCAATTTGTTTCCCAACTGGGTCAGTTCGCCCAATTGCAGCAAAGCCAATCGCTCAACGACCAGATCACGAGTTTGCTGACGGCGCAGGCCGCGTCGCAGGCCACGGGCCTTCTGGGAAAGACAGTCGATCTGACGCCGCAGAACGGCACCCCGACTTCGGGCCAGGTGACGGCCGTCACTTTTGCCAGCGGCACGCCGACCCTGACCGTGACCGTGGCGGGGGGCCAGATCCTGACGAATATCTCGCTGGCCGACGTTTCTCAGATCCGCCCATAAAGGAGAAGTCATATGCTTGGAGCCATCTACAACAGTCTGAGCGGCATGGATGCCTTCACCAAAGGCCTTCAGACCATCAGCAACAATGTCTCGAACCTCAACTCCAACGGCTTCAAGGGCCAGGCGGTCAACTTCAGCGACCTCACGGACGGCGAGCGCGGTGGCGCCTTGCGCGGTGGCGGGGCAGGTGACGGCGGCAATGGTGTGCGGATCAGCGATCCGATCACCGATTTCAGCCAGGGCGATCTGCAACAGACCAATAACGACCTCGATCTGGGCATCCAGGGCACGGGGTTTCTCACGGTGCTGAACAAGGACGGCCAGGTCTTCTATACCCGCACCGGCTCCTTCACGGTCGATAAGGACGGGTTTATCTCGGACCAGGTCTCTGGGAACCGGCTGGCTGTGATCGGCAGTACGGGAATGCCGGAAGCTGTGAATCTCAGCAACAAACAGACCAACGCTCCGGTTGCTACCACGAAAATCTCGTTCATCAACAACCTCTCTTCCTCAGGAACGACCGCTACGGTCTCCAACATGGCGGTGTTCGACGACCGGGGAGGACAGCAGGTGTGGACCGCGACGTTCACCAAATCCACCGCGCCAGGCGCGACCAATGCCTGGAATGTGGCGGTGGCCGATTCCAGCGGCACCTCGGTCGGCAGCGGAACAATAAGTTTCACCGGAAGCTCCGCCGATCCATCCGCTTCGCAGATCGTCATCAACAATTCGCCGGCTGGCGCCAGTCCGCTGTCGGTTACGCTTGATTTCTCCCAGGTGACGTCCTTCTCCGCCGGCACGGCGTCAACTTTGAGCGCACAACCCGGCGATGGTGTGGCTGCGGGCACATTGACCAGTGTAACGCTTGGCGACGACGGTCAGATAGTCCTGTCCTACTCGAACGAGAAGACAGCCAAGGTTGGCGCGGTCGCGCTCGCGGACTTTCAGGATCCGCAAAATCTCAAGCTGCTGGACGGCGGCCTTTACCAATCGGTCTCCGGGCAGAGCGCGCGGCTGACCGTCAGCGGGTCGGAAGGCGTGGGCACGATCAAGGGCAAATCCATAGAGGCGTCGAACGTCGATCTGTCCAAGCAATTCGGCAGCCTGATCATCATCCAACGCGGTTTCCAGGCCTGTTCGCAGGTGCTCAGCGTCACCAATGACATGATCCAGCAGCTCTTCTCCATCCGGGGTCAATAGTGACGCTGCAAGCCAAGGAGTGGTTGCCTGGTGACGCTTTCACCCTGGAAAGCGTGCGGCCGGCCATGGCGGGGGTCGTCGCGACCTGGTCGGATCGCTGGTTCGCGAACGCCCAGGTTGAGATCGGCACTGTTCGCCCGGCGGGGGGGGAATCGCGGATCGCGCAGAGCCTGTATGTGCATGGCGCAGCCACGGAAGCCGAACTTTCCGGGCGCGGAAAACGCGCCCTGCTGGAAGCTGCGCTCAACACCGATCTTTCGGGATTGGTTTTGACAGCGTCCGATCACGAAATCCTGGACGCGTTCGCCAATGCGGCGGTCAAGGACCTGCTTTCCATGCTGGATGGCCTCGGACATGACGACAGCGCCAGCCCCCGGCTCTCCGTCTCGCTGTCGCTGGCGGGAATCGAGATGGCGGATGTGATGGTTTCGCCCCAGGCGCTTATTCCGGCCATGAAAGCGGCGATGGGCAAGGCGGCGCGGCCGGGCAAGGCCCCAGGGACGCGGATCGAGGCATTGAAGCCGGTCAAGCTTGTCGTGGAAGGACTTCTCGGGCGCGCCGAGCTGACCTTGGACGATCTCAACGGCCTGGCCGTCGGAGACGTAGTGGTTCTGGACAGTTCGCTGAAGAGCCCGGTTGAACTGCGCTTGCAGAACAGCGGCCAACGTGTCGGGCGGGGGAAGCTGACCCGCACCAACGACCGGATTTCCATTCAGTTGTAGAGAGGTGTCATGTCGAGTGAACCAATCCGGGTAGCGAATGCATCCGGCGATTCCGCAGCAAAGAGTCAGGCCGGCCCCGATCTGGGCCGCATCAGCATGGATCTCATCGCGGGCGTCCGGGTGGCTCTGGATGCGCGGCTGGGGGAAGCGCCGATGACGGTCGAGGATCTGATGGGATTGAAGGCCGGCGCCATCGTCACGCTGGAAACCGGCCTCGCCGACCATGTCGACCTGTATCTGAACAACATGCTGATAGCGCGCGGCGAGATCGTCGCAGTGGCCGGAAAATATGGCGTGCGTATCGTCGAACTTGCACCACGTTCATGACACAGGCCGCCAGGCGGTGAGTCTAGGAAGGCGCGGTCCGGTTTCGATATGGGCGGTGGCGGCTTTCTTCCTGTTCATGGGCTTCAGCGACAGCGCGCTGGCCCAGCATCTTGGCCAAGGCACGGATGACGGGGTATCGGCCTGGCGGGTTGTGGCGACGCTGCTGATATGCGTGGCCGTCGCCGTCGCGGCCGCGCTGGCGTTGAAACACCGCATGGGCGGCGGCACGGCGCAATTGTTTGTCAGACGGAAGAATCCCAGGCTGGAAATGATCGAAACCCTCAGACTCAGGCCTCAAATCGATCTCTGCATCGTCGCCTGCGACGGCGAGGAATTGCTGCTGGTGTCTTCGCCACAGGGGGCGAGCCTGCTGCGCCCCTTGTCGCGCGCGCCGTCCTTTACATCTGAGGCTGATGCCCAGCCATGACCCTGTTTCGGTTCATCCTTCTTTGCTTAGCTTTGCTTTGCGGTCCTGTTGTGTCCACGTGCTATGCCCAATCGCCCGCTTTCGCCGCGCAGCAGGTAGGCGAGACCGCACGGGAAGCTTCGCCGATCTCTCAGCCGGTCGCGGACAAGAAGACAGCTGAGAAACCCGCTGCCAGTTCGGCCAGCGTGGCGGCCCGGCCCCATATCCTGGTGCGCAAGCCGACAGCGATAGCGGTTGCCACGGCAGCAGACGTCCTGCCGAAGGATGAAAAGACCGCCGGCGTGGTCCGGATCGCCCTGATCCTCACCCTGATGGCGATATTGCCCGCGATCCTTCTGTGCATGACCTCTTTTGTGCGCATCATTGTGGTGTTGTCCATGATCCGTCATGGACTGGGCATGCCGGAAACCCCTCCCAATCAGGTCCTGATCAGTCTCGCAATCTTTCTTACTCTATTTTCCATGATGCCGACCTTTTCTGCGGTCAACGACCGGGCCTTGCAGCCTTTTCTGGCCGGCACTCTCTCCATCAGCGAGGCCATCGATCGCGGCACCGGTCCGGCACGGGACTTCATGCTGCGGCAGGTCCGCGATCAGGACATTAAGGCCGTTTATGATATCGCGCACAAACCCCTTCCCGACAGGGCAAGCGATGTGGGGCTGATGCAGCTTGTGCCCGCCTTTATGCTCAATGAACTTCGGGTATCGTTCCGGATCGGCTTTGTCATCCTGCTGCCGTTCCTGCTGATAGACCTGGTGGTTTCGAGCATATTGCTCTCCCTCGGCATGTTGATGGTGTCACCCACCACCCTGTCATTGCCGATCAAAGTCCTGATGTTCGTGCTTATCGACGGCTGGAGTCTCGTTCTCCAGGGTGTGCTTGGCAGCTTCAGGTAGTGCCATGCCGCTTTCATCCGACCTCCAGAGAGAGCCAGACGGAGCGGAGACGGCCCTATGGATAGCGTTTCGCAATCATGGCTCGGTGACGGCCCGTGAACGGCTTTTTACCCACCATGCCGCCTTTGCCCGGAACATTGCGCGCCGCCACTTTCACGAACGGTCACGCGGCGATATCGATCTGCAGGATCTTTATCAATTGGCCTATACCGGGCTTCTGGAATCGCTCGACCGGTTCGATCCCCGGCAAGGTGCGCCGTTCCGGCCTTTCGCAGCACACCGCATTTCGGGCAGCATCCGCGACGGCATCCTGCGCATGAGCGAAGTGCGTGAACAGATGTCCTGGCGGCACCGCATTCATCGCGAGCGCATGCAATCGGTAAGCGCGGCGGGCTCCGCGCGGGAGCCCATCGAAAAGCTCACCGAGATCGTCGTGGGCCTGGCCCTTGGATTCATGCTGGAAGGAACCGGCCTTTTTGTCCCCCAAGAGGACGGGCAAGGCGAGGTTAGCCTCAACCCCAAAACGGCCTATGATAGCCTGGTCTGGAAAGAGATGATCACCCAGCTCAAGACGGAGCTGGAGCGACTGCCCGAGCGGGAACAGGCCATCCTGCATAAGCACTATATCGATGGCGTAAGTTTCGACGGCCTGTCATCTTTGCTGGGTATCAGCAAGGGAAGAATTTCGCAGCTCCATCGCGCCGCGCTGCTGGTTTTACGCAAGCGCATGACCGACCGCGGACACTTTCGAGTGGGAAACATTGCAAAATAGGAGAGCGCCTTATGGACCCTACCCCTTCTTATTGCCCTGACGGCCGGATGTCGGCGCTGGTGTCGGCGGTCGGCGCCGATATGCGGCGCGGCATGCGCGATCTTGACAGCATGTTGCACGAATATCCCCGCGACGCTCGGCTTCATTTTTTGAAAGGCTCGTTGCTGGCGGGAGAACAGGATTATGCCGGAGCGCGGGTTTCGATGCGGCAGGCGGTCGACCTGGCGCCCGACTATCATGTCGCCCGTTTCCAGCTGGGCTTCCTGCTTCTGACCTCGGGCGAACCCCACGCCGCCCAGGAAGCCTGGGGACCGCTCCATTCCTTGCCTGCGGATAGTTATTTGCACATATTCGTGCAAGGCCTTTGTCATTTGATCAAGGACGACTTCACGGAGACCGTCAAGCTTCTGCAAGACGGTATCGCGCGCAATAAGGAAAATCCGGCCATGAACCGGGATATGCAGATGATCATCGACGAGGTCCGCAACAAGCCGGATTCAAGCGCGCGGGACACACCGGTGTCTTCGGTTGACTTCCTTCTCCAACAGGCGGCTTTCAAGCCAAAGCGTTAGGCGGCACTCCTTGGATCCCATCTCCAACGCGGACAGTCTGGTTTTGCTCCTGCGGCAGAAACTGCGGGAGCGGTCCGGCACGGCTGCGGCCAAGGCCAAAGCGGGGCCGGGGAAAAACAGCGAGGCGGTCCACCTGTCTGCCATGCAGCAGCTGGCGGCTGCCGAAGGGGTCGATGAACGCCAGCTCCGCCGTGCCTTGGTCCAAAACCTGTTGGCCGAGCATTTCGGCCCGTCGTTGCTGAACGACGCGCAGTTCCAGCAGATCGTCAGCCGGGTCACCAGCGCCATCGAGGAAGATGCGGATGCGTCAAACCTGATCGCGCAGGTTCTTTCCGAGTTGCGAACGCCCTGAATTTACCGGCAAGCCTACCGGCGAAGCCCGCCGCCGAATACCGTCAGCATCTGGGTCAGCGTTTCGCCCTTCGGCCCGACCGGCGCTGACATGGCGATATCGAGAACCTTCTGCGCCATTTGGGGGCGGCCGCGATGCTGCATCAACAGGCTCTTGGCCAAGGCGGCGCCGAAGCAATTCCTGTCCAGGCGCAGCGCGATCTCGCATTCCCGCGCCGCATCGTCCCACTTGCCTTCGACCGCGTCCAGAACGGCGATCCCGCCATGGGTTTCCGAGAAATTCGGATCCAGCGCCATGGCCCGCTCGAAACGCGCGCGCGCGGCCGGATAGTCGCGCGCTGTGAAATGGGCCCATCCCGCCGCCACCCAGGAGCCTATATGGGTACGGAACAATTCCGCGCCGCGATCAAGGGCGGCAATGCCGCCCGCCGCGTCGCCGCTGGATAGAAGACTAAGACCCTTGCCCACCAGGGCGCGGGCATTGTCGGGATCTTTTCGCAGCGCGCCTTCAAACATCGTCAGCGATGCGGAAACATCCTGTTCGCCCAGCGCCAGGATCCCCAGCGCAGCCTGTCCCTCGGGATTGTCGCCGGCCCGCCTGGCATAGCCCAGTGCCAGGTCGGGCTTTTCGGCATCTATCGCGACGCTGGCCAGGACTCCCATCAAAGCGCGGTCTTCGGGAAAGCGTTCGCTTAGCAACTGTCCGCAATCCAGCGCTTCATCCAACTTGCCCAGGTGATGCAGCATCTGGATTTTCAGGCTTGGGCCGCGCGGCGACGCGGCGACACCCTTATCGTCGAGCATCTCCACAGCCTGTTGCCAGGCACCCGTCATCGCCCGGGACCAGGCAATATTGAAGCGCAAACTGGGGTCGTCGGCTCCCTGCGTGTGCAAACCGGTAAGGATTTCCGCCGCATCGTCATATCGCTTTTGCGCAATCGCGATCAGGCCCCGCAGGTTGATCAGGCCGGCGGAAAGGGGCTTGAGGTCCGCATGGCGTTGGATCAATTCGTCGGCAAGATCGAAGTCGCCTGCATCGAATGCCAGGGATGCGGCATCGGCAAGAAGCGCGCCATTGGAAGGATCCTGGTCGAGGAAGCTGAGAATCTGCTCCAGTCTTGCCTTGGGTCTTGGTTGCGCAGTGGAGCTCATTGTTTCCTCGATCCCGGCGTTTGAACCGCCGCTTACGGTATTGAAGAGGGTATCTGCCTACGCATGCGGTCGCAATATAGATTCCTATATTGATCTCGCGGGTTGCAAGGAATATTACAGTATAATCATATATTTAATGACATTTTGATTGTGCTGATCGTGCACCTTGTTCGACCTGCGAGCCTCACGCCACTTTCTTGAACGGATGCATTCCCATAGTCAGACAGGGGCGCTTGGAGGACGGATCCTGGAACAAGCCGACCGGCATAGGCATCCTGGCATGCATGACAAGCCGGTTCTCGGGCGTGGCTTCGAACCGGTAACGCTCCTCCTTGTTGATGTGCAGGGTGAAGCTGCGGGCGGACGCGAAAATCTCCACCGGTTCCGGCGTGAAGCCCATATAAGCGCCGGCGATGTCGCGGGTGGTGAAGGGGTCGATGAATTCGTCAAACCCCATATCGATGGTTTGGGGCTCCGGCGTGATGCTTTTGTCCCCCGCGATCTTGGCGAACAGCGTGTTGAGCATGGCCTCCCGTTCCAGGACGTTGGTCGCATTCATGGCCAGGGCCAGGATGGACTGCTGCTCCTTGTCATAGACGAGGCAACTATTCTGCCCGCGGCCGGTCGTCATGCAACCCTGATGGCCGCCACGGAAGGTCGCCATGCCCAGACCGAAGGCTGCGGGATGCCAGCGTGTGCTGCGCATAGGGGTTATCTCGCGCGGTATCCGTACTGCTTGCGAAAAAAGCTGTTCCTTCACCCATGGCGAAATGACCGCCTCGCCGGGTGTTTCCGCCAGCAAGGCTTCACCCAACCGCAGCATGTCGCTCGCGGTCATGCTGAGATCGGAAAAGGCCCCAAATGAAGGGTTGGGCGCTCCATAATTGTCCGGCGCGGCATCCCATTTCTTCTCGGTCCGGTTCCATTCATGCCGGGCGGCATAGATGTCGGCTTGGTCCACATCCTTGCCCCGGTTTCCCGGCGTGATGCCCAACGGAGTCAGGATATCGGTGCGCACGATATCCAGAAGAGGCTTTGCCTTCACTTTCTGCAGCATCTGGCCCAGAACCATGTGGCCCAGATGGTCGTCATCGAACACTGTTCCAGGTTCAAACAACTGGGGGGCGTCATGCAGAAGCTTTACGCAATTCTCCCAGGACTCCTGGGCCAGAGGCAGCAGATGCTGAAGCGGATGGCCGCGATACCCGCCGGTGTGCGACAGCAGATGCCGAATCTTCAGGTAATCGCCCTTGGCGGCCGGCCCGTCGCTTAGCTCCGGCAGGTATTTGCCGATCGGGTCGTCCAGGCCGATTTCGCCCTTTTCCGCCATCATCAGCAGATCGATCGATACCAAGGTCTTGATCAGGCAGACGGTGGCGAAGCGGGTCTTTTTCGTCACCGGCAAGGATGCGCCGGCGGAAAGACGGCCCAGATAGGCGCCTTGCCGCTTGCCCCGCGTCCACATCTCAATGGCAACGCCGGGCGTGTTGAATGTCATCATCAACCGGGCGACTTCGGTCTCGAACTGCGATGCCATCGCCTAACCCGGCCGGGATTGTTTGATGCCGATGAGGTCCATATCGCCCCCGCCAAATCTATGCTTATCTGTATTTGATAGCAAAAATTGCCGTATTTCGAGTATCTTGCAAGGATAAATGACCCCCTTGCCACATTTATTGGGAGTATTTTGAATAAACATTTGCCTACCAAAGAGACTGGACGCAAATGGCCCGCATATTGTGCCGTGGATTCCGAGGGTTAGGTCTCAGCCTCTGTATGGGCCGGAATTTTCCCAAAAACCTCTAAACGGAAATCGCGATTTGCCGATCAGGAGATATGTGAGGCGCTGCACATTGAGGTGGCGCCCGCTTCTCAGGAGGGACGGCGATGGTCGCGATTGTTGTTGGCAAGGAGCAGGGCCTTGAACGTACGTCAGCGTTTCTCTTAGGCTCATCCGGACAACTGGGTAGCGCCACCTTCGGCCGCTTCGGCGAAAACGTTACGGTCAATGCCGTAAATGGCAACCTGATCATCAATCGAACTGATGAGATACTGATCGGTCAGGGACCCGACAGTGTCATTTCCCGTACCTATAATAGCTCGGGTAGCCTCACCGGTTTTGGAACCAGCGATAACTGGCGATTGAATGCCCAGCGGTATGTCACAAGCCTGACCGGAACGGTCAACACGGCGGGCAGTCAAATCAAACTCATTGGCTGGGATGGCACCGGAGCCTGGTATGCCTACAACACGACCCTGGGCAAATACGTCAATATGGAAGGTGGCGGGGCGTATGACACGCTGGCCTATTCCTCAGGTACCAATCAATGGACCTGGACGGATGGCGATACGCAGGCCGTGGATGTCTTTGATAATGCCAATAGTGGTCGCATTATCAGCAGCAAGGACACGGACAACAACCAGCTGACCTACAGCTATACGGGCAGCAATCTGACCCGGGTGACGGTGACGGACGCCAGCGGGACGGCCGAGCACACCGACCTGACCTGGTCCGGCAGCAACTTGACGCAGATTGTCACGACCTTGCAGAGCGGCGCCACGCTGACGCGCACGCGATATACCTATGACGGCTCGAACCGGCTTTCCACCGTCACAACGGATCTGACGCCGGGGGACAATTCGGTTACTGACGGGAACACCGTCGTCACCACCTACACTTACGACGGCACCAGCGGGCGAGTTGCGTCGATCGCACAGACGGGCGGGGCACTATTAAGCTTCACCTATGATGCGAGTTTGCGTGTCGCTTCGATCGCCCAGACCATGGCGTCTGGCATAACCAATACTACGACCTTCAGCTACAATACGACCACGCGGGTCACCACCATCACGGATCAGCTGGGTCAGGTCACGACCATGGCCTATGACACCAGCAGCCGGTTGACCCAGATCACCCTGCCGGCGGCTCAGTCCGGCGCGACGGCGCAGAGCTTGAGCTTCACCTACAACGCCAACGGCGACGTGCTAACCAAAACCGACGGCAGCGGCAATGTCACGACTTACGCCTATGACAGCAATGGCAACGCCACCTTGGTGCGCGACCAGGCGGGCAACACGGTTGCGCGTACGTATGATTCCACCAATCACCTGCTGACGGAAACGCGGTACTTTACGCCAGATCCCGACGGTTCGGGCTCGGGCCAGCCCAGCGGTTCCTTCACCACGCGCTACGCCTATACCAGCACCGGCGATCTGCATTTTGCGGTCAGCGGCCTTGGTGAGGTGACCGAGTATGTCCGCAATGCCGCCGGCCAGGTGACGTCCACCATTGCCTATCGCGGCGCCACTTACAGCTTGAGCGGGCTCAGCGATTCGACGGCGATCTCGGAATCCTCGCTGAATAGCTGGGTCTCCGGCATCAGCGACAAGAGCAATGTTCAACGCGTTGACACGACGTATGACTTCCGCGGCAATGTCAGCACCGTCAAGACCTACACGGCCGCCAACAGCAGCGGCGCCGGTCTGACCACGTCGCCCTATACGACGCTCACCTATACCTATGACCAGTTCGGCAACCTGCTGACCCGTGCGACCAGCGGCATCAGCAATACCGAAGTGTTCACCTATGACGGTTTGGGCCGGATGGTCTCTTCCACCGACCTCAACGGCGCCTCGACCAGCATCGCCTTCACCGACAGTTCCAACCAGATGGTCGCCACCCTGGCCAACGGGTTGGTGAAGACGTCTGTCTACAACCTGGCAGGCGAACTGATCAGCTATGCCCAGTCGGGGTCGGGCATCACCACCGGCACCACCAGCTATGCCTATGATGCCCAGGGCCAGCTGCGCATGGTCACCGACGCGACCGGCAACAAGACCTATTATCTGTACGACTATGTCGGCCGCAAAGTGGCCGACATCGCCGCCGATGGCTCGATCACCGAATATCGCTACGACCAGAGCGACCGGCTGGTCTCGACCACCAGCTATGCGACCCAACTGACCGGCACGCAGGTATCATCGCTGGTCTCGGGCGGCGCGCCCGCCAATGTGCTGCTCAGCACCGTCCGTCCCAGCGCCAATGCCGCGGATGTCTGGGCCTGGCGCATCTATGACACCGCCAACCGGCTGATCGAGACCATCGACGGCGATGGCGATGTCGTGGTGTTCGCCTATGACGGCGCCTCCAACCTGGTGTCGACCACCGCCTATGCCAATGTACTGGCGGCTGCGACGGTAACGGGATTCAAGACCACCGCGCCCACGAGCTTGCAGACCCCGACCGCAGATTCCGCGCATGACATCGTCACGCGCAATTTTTACGACAATGACAGCCGGCTGATTGCCACTCTGAACGGTGACGGCTACCTCACCCAGGTCAAGTATGACGAAGCCGGCGAAAAGGTGGAAACCATCGCCTCTGCCACCGTCACGGTGGCGGCGCACCGCGCCAGCGGCACCCTTGCCACTTTATTGACGGATGTGGGGACCAGCAGTTCCGATCTCCACACCCATTATGTCTATGACGATGAGGGCAATCTTAAATACACCCTCGATGTCAATCTGCGACCCGTCGAGTATGTCTATGATAATGCGGGCCATGTCCTGCACACCATCTCCTACGCAGCCCCAATCGGCAGCGCGCCTTCGAGCTACACAGTCGCCAATGTCGCCGCCCAGATTGCCGCCACATCGGGGCTGGCGACCAATGCCGCCAACCGTACCAGTTGGGCGGTCTATGATGCGGCTGGCCGGGTGGC